>Ga0326728_10002525_pt1 | contig 60397 bp, 70 predicted proteins | sample MB3enrmetagenome_FD_207602 | JGI IMG/M metagenome (GOLD analysis project Ga0326728, IMG submission 207602) | Lab enriched peat soil microbial communities from McLean, Ithaca, NY, United States - MB31MN | ecosystem: Environmental > Terrestrial > Soil > Wetlands > Peat | place: USA: New York... | reverse complement strand
GCCGGGCTTCTTGCGGGAATTATCGAAGGATCATTTGGCATCAAAGTGCAGGCAAAAGAGATTAAGTGCCGATCCAAGGGTGATGAACACTGCGTATTTACCATCACCAACAAGACCGAATAAATCTATCTTTAAATAATTTTATATCATAGTGTTTATCAAACGTCCTATCGTCTCTGATCTCCATGTCCGCCACTGCCCAGATCCTGATTGTCGAGGATGACGAGATTATCTCCAACCTCATCAATGTTATACTCGAGAAGAAGGGGTATTACGTTGCCGGCAAAGCAGTATCCGGTGAAGATGCCATTATGAGGGCGGCGGAGTTCGTGCCCGATCTGGTCCTCATGGACATCTTCCTTGCCGGTTCTATGGATGGGATCACGGCAGCACGATATATCTACTCCATATTCCGTATTCCTGTCATCTTTCTGACCGGTCACTGGGAAGACGATATTCTTGAACGGGCAAAGGAAGTGGAACCGTATGGTTTCATCCTGAAACCATTCAATGCAAACGAAGTCGTATCGAACATCGAGATCGCACTTTACAACTACAGCATGCGGAAACGGTATTTCGACAAGTTTGCACTCTGGGACATGAAAAAAATTATGGCAGCGCTGGAGTCTGTCATCATTACGGACACTAAGGGCCACATCATATTTTTGAATCCGTATACCTGCCGGCTTCTCGACGTCACGGAAAAGGATGCGCTCATGAAATCCCTCAGGCATGTGCTCATCCTGGTAAATAAACAGACCGGTGAACGGATCACGGATCCCGCAACGGACGTTATCCGTGAGAAAATTGTCGTCAATTACGAGCTCAACACGGTGCTGGTTACCCGCACCAATAAAAAACGGTTTATTGCACTCACCGCCCGTCCTGTCAAGGATGACCGCAACGAGATGATCGGGGTATCCGTCCAAATCAGGGAAAAGACCCTCGCCGAGATCAAAATGTCTGAAAAAGCGTGAATCCGGAGGGAAATTTCATAAAACAAGAGTAAAATTTCTCCATCGACCGGCTATTTCTGTGATCTCTTTTTGAAGAGGGCCTTTGAGAAACGGTCGATGAACCCTTCCCTGACCTCTGCGGTTTTTTCTTCCTTGTAAGCGACACCCACGATATCGGATGCGATATGGCGGATCGCCTTTGACGCAGGAGAGTCCGGGTATTTGGTGACAATCGGGGATTTTGCTGCAGCCGATCTCCGGACATTGGTGTCCTCGGGAATGATCCCGATTACTTTTACCCCGAGCACTTTTTCCATCTTTTTCGAGATTATGTCGGTTTTGTCCTGGTCGACACGGTTGATGATGGAACCCATCACGTGCCCGCCGACGACTTCGGTCAGGATCTTTGTTTTCAGGGCATCGACAATTGAGGATAATTCCGGATTGACCACAAGGATGACCTCATCCGCGACGGCAAGAGGTACAACTCCATCCTTGCTGATCCCGGCAGGCGCATCGATCAGGAGGAACTCGCACCGTTTCACGATTTCCGACATAACATCGCGGATCTTATCCGGATCTGCCTGCTGGAACCCCTGCAATGAAATCCCGCTTGGAATGACTTTGAGTCCAGCAGGGCCTTCGTAGATCGCATCATTGATGTTTCCCTTACCTGCGAGAATTTCATGAAGGGTGACCGGGGCGTCCTGCAAACCAAGAATAAGACCGACATTTGCCATACCGATATCGGCATCCATCAGGTAGGTCTCTTTCCCGAGCTGGGCGAGCATCGTTCCCAGATTGACAGAAACGGTGGTTTTGCCAGTTCCTCCCTTACCGGATGCAATTGTGTAAACTCTGACCATCGAACACCCGTCGTTTTAAGATTATCGTTCCTGCTCAAATATAAGCCTAATGAAATTTTTCCTGTCCGTGCGTTTCATATTCGTGTTATATCCACCAGTTTAAAATATCTTTTGTATCGTTTTTCACTTTCAGCTCTATCTCCCGTGATATGCGGTTTTCAGACCTGATAACCCCGATTAAGGATGAATCCTTATGAACCAAGTTGAACAATACAACACCGTGCATTTCGTCAAGCTGGTTGCGGGAAAACAACTCGCTGTATTTTGCTGCGTCTGCTGCTGTCATCTGATCCCGAGAGGACGCCAGTAACAGGCCGTCTGCCGTGATAAGGGTAAATTCCTCGAGCGAGTATTTTTCTGCGAGCGCCCTGAGACTCTCAGAGATACTGCTCTTTCCCTTAATACAACTGATATTTTTGGGAGCAGGAACCGTGATAGAAACCGGTAACGGGTTCCGTGATGGTACAGGACTGTAGGATCTGCCGTCCCCTGGACCCGGCTCGTAATCTATCCATTGCCGGATATGTTCAGCCGTATCTATCGCTCTTTTAAAGCGTAATTTCCTCAAAAGAAGCCACACTGCAATACAGAGAACTATTGCGACAGCACCGGCAATAATAAGCCACGTACTGTCAGATTGGAAAAGTGCTGAATCGATGGCACTCCCCCCCGGATCAATCCTTTTCCATCAGGTGTTCGAGATGGAGCTGTTTTACCATGGTTTTGCAGTCATTCCTGATCTTTTCCGTCACGTGATCCAGATCCATGGTGTCGAACGTGTCAATATCTTTCTCAAAACTGGTCTGTGCACTCCCCTCATTCGCCGGGGGTACATCCTCATCAGGTTTCGGTTTTTTCACTTCCTGGATCGGCATTTCCTGATATTCTGGTTTTTTTATTGCATGTTGATCAGGGCGTGCCGGGTTCTTTACCGGCTCAGGTGAAGGGATAGACAATTGCTCCGTTGCCCTGATGTGCGGTGGCTGTTTTTGCGGCGGTACCGGTTTTTTTTCCTGTCCGGGATGAGCGGACTGCGCAGGCTTGTGAGCAGGTTTCTGCAACACTGGCGGTTTCCGTCCGCTCCCCGTGATACGCTCGGCCTTGTTGAATTCAAGTGAGAGCTGGAGCTGGGCGTCGTCCAGTATCGAGAGTGCTGCATCAACGTTCTGTCCGGAGATGGCCTGTAGTTCTTCAAGGGCATCATCCCCTTTTTTGGTCCCGGAGGTTGCAAGGATGGATTTTCCGGCTTTCATAACCAGCGTGATAAGGCTTTCCCCGAACGAAATGCTGCAGATCCCGGAGAATCTGCTTCGCTTCAGTTCTTCAAGAATATCGCCGGTTTTTTCATTCTTTTTTATTTCCCGGAACGTGCCTCGTGGAAGCTGCATTATATTTCTAATGATACGCGTCCTTGTATATAGTTTCTTTTCGAAGGAAAATTCCGGAGATGCCGCCGGTCTGGGAAAAATGGAAAAACGGGTTCTGCAGAAATCATCGAAAAATTTTCTCACCACTTTTGAAGGAATCCTTCGTTATCGAATGCAGCATACCTCGCATCGCAATAACTCCCTCATAAAGAATTATGGGAACGAAAAACGAAATGAGTTTTTCTGCAGAGCAGAAAAATACGGAACATGTATTCAATTTTCATGTATCGCCTGCAAAATTCTAAGGGGTATACATACGTTTCTCGCCCCCATTACAGGTATTCCAGTATCAAAGGAGAGAAAAGACTAACATTTTAATACGAGAAGAGCAAGAGAGATACATTTATTAAGTGGTGAAAACAGTGGCGTCAATGCTCAAGCCGTTACTCGAAGAATTCCTGAAGGTGGAAGGGGTATCTGCTGCTGTCGTGGTAGGCAGGGACGGATTTGTTATAGAAAGTGCGGTATCCGGAAAAGTCGATATTGAAGCGCTGGGTGCTATGGCATCAACGGGCCTTGGCACATCCGAAGCAATGGGAAACACGCTGGGGAAGGGGGAACTCTCCCAGATGCTGGTTGAACTGGAAAAAGGGCCGATCATCCTCGCACCCCTCTCAGCGGATGAACTGATCGCGCTCGTTGCGGATGTAACTGCAAATGTCGGAAGAATACGATATGAATTAAAGAAAAACAAAGAACGCATAGTAGCGGCTCTGTAATTTTTTTACTGCATGTTATTTTTATGAAATTACCGGCCGGAACGGAAAGCGGTGTTATCGCCAATCCACATGATGAAGGCCTGATCCCGTATCTGATGGCATTCCGCGGTGCAATTGAGATCGATACCGGCAGGGGTCAGGGGTTTATCCTGACCGAGAACGGGAACCTTATCGCTGCATATTTCCGGAACGACACCCGAACGTACCGGGGAAAGACAGCTCTTGAATACCTTATGGCAAACCCCTCAAAAACGCCAGCGTCGCAACAAAAATTTGTTCTAAAAGCGTATGGGGATCAGGATTTTGCAGAAGCGCTGAAAATCTGCACCGGTGCCGGGTTGCTGGTCTCCGAAAAACCCGCGGAGCCAAAACTGGAGCAAAGGACGGGAATATCCCCTGAGATGCCGAAAAGTACCCCTACGCTCCTCGACGAAGTTACCTTAAAAAAGATTATCACCCTGCCCGGTGTCCTTGCTGTCTCTGCGTTCTTCGAAGGGTTTCCCGTCCAGTCTCTGGGTGATGCAAATTTTGAACACATTGCCGCACTCGCGGAGGATCTTATACGGGCCGGAACAAGAATTGCACAGGATATGAGTATCGGGGATCCCGATCAGCTGATCCTTGAAACTCCAACACACAAGTTTATCATTGTTCCCTGCGGGGATCTTTTTCTTTGCATAATCACCAATGGTGATGCGCAGCTTGGTCTTATCAGGGTCATCTTAAAAAGCATCCAGTCAGAGGTTTATCATGGATCGTGACTGGTCAACGGGTGGAATTTCAGGATCATGACAGAATCCGGGAATGCAAGGTGATAACCATAACTATCCAGAGGGTAGATATAGTCACAGGAAAAAGGATATTTTGTAAGAATACCGGTAACCGGCGTCAATACTAAAGGTGGTGTCCGGGTTGAAACCAGAAGAAGATGGTACAAGCGACGATATCAGCAGCCTCCTTAAAAAAATCGGCGGGGAGACGAAAAAGGAGGAGAAATCGCCTCGCCCGGTCTCAACGCAAAACGAACCGGAATCCAGTCAGGGCGGCCCCCCCCCTGCCGAAGAAGGCGATTTTTCTGCGCTCATGAAACGGCTTGGCATGAAAAGGAAGAACGAATCGTCACCGGCTCAAAGCTCATCGGATTTTGATGATCTGCTGGAAGATTCGCCCGCTCCTGCTCCCCATCCATCAGGGATGAGTGGCGATGATGTTCAGGAAGCTCTGGGAAAAATTCTTGCGAAGTCCGGTCCGGCAGAACCCCGGGTATCTCCTGCGACAGAAAAACCGCTGGAGGTTGAAAGCGGGCAGGTACCTGCGTCCCGGCCTCCTATCATTGAGATTATTGAAGAAGACCCACGGGAAACCCTGACATCCTCTGCCGTGCGGAAGGTAAAATACGCATCACAGCCAGCGGTGGTGACGGAAAGCGAAGCGGATGAGCGGATCGTCTCTGTTGACCAGATATCCGATCTCTCCGGGCTTATCCTCCCGAAAGGCGCGACCTTCAAGATTGACGAACTGAAACTTCACGGGCGCATCAATGCCTTTGAAAGTTCTGGCACCGGGACCCTGCCGCCCGAGATGGATGAGATCTGGAAGCGGGAATTCTCCAGCGTGGGCTTCAAGGATCTCGATATCGAGGCGGAGATCGTGCTGGAGAAAGAGAGGGCCAAGTTGCCGGGTGCGAAAAAATTCGGTCTTTCCACCCTTTTCAAGGCGATCCGCTCCGAAGTCGTCGAATACAATCCGCGACAGCACGGCCCGCTTGTTGAACTCGTGTATGAATCAAAACCCGGTGTCGAGGAGATGGAAATGTATCCGGTCAACGAACCCTATGCATATGTCCGGATCCTGTACGACCACGCCACGCATGAATATACTTACCAGGTAATTGAGCCGCTCCTCACCGAGCCTGAGAAAGATCTCTTAAAGGAACTCAAGGAACGTCTTTTTGAAACTCTGGACATCAATACCAAGGACATATCAAAAGAAGAGGCACGCCGGCAGCTCCGTGTGGCAACAGACGACATTCTTGCTGATTACGGATTGAAACTCACCCCGGTCCAACGGGAAAAGATCCTGTACAATATGCACAAGGATTTCCTCGGTGACGGACTGATCGACGCAATCATGCACGACAAGTATATCGAGGATATATCGTGCGATGGCGTCAATACCCCCATTTTCGCCTTCCATGCGAGCTACGAGTCGATGAAAACAACGCTTGTGTACCATAACGCGGAAGAACTCGACTCGTTTGTCACCAAACTCGCCCAGCGGGCAGGCAAATACATCTCCATTGCCGAACCGATTCTCGATGCGACCATGGGTGACGGATCTCGTATCCAGATGACGCTTGGGCAGGAAGTGACTGCGCACGGTTCCACCTTCACCATCCGTAAATTCAAGGATGAACCTATCACGCCGACCGATCTCATCGAATGGCATACGTTTGCCCCGCTCTCCATCGCGTATATCTGGCTTGCCGTCGAGAATGGTAAATCGGCGATCTTCGCAGGAGGGACTGCTTCCGGGAAGACCACATCCTTGAACGCCATCTCCCTTTTCATTCCGCCCATGGCAAAGATCGTCAGCCTCGAAGATACCCGCGAAGTGAAGCTCCCTCACCCAAACTGGATCCCCAGTGTCACGCGGGACTCGTTTGACACGGCCGGAAGAGGAGAGATCAACATGTATGAACTCCTCCGTGCAGCGATGCGACAGCGCCCTGAGTACATCATTGTCGGTGAGGTGCGCGGCAAGGAATGCCAGACGCTCTTCCAGGCGATGAGTACGGGCCATGTAACCTATTCCACTATCCACGCAGATTCCGTGTCCAGCGTTGTGCACCGTATCGAAAACCCGCCCATGGATGTGCCGCGGAACATGCTCTCAGCGCTGGACTTTGTGTGTGTCCAGGTCCAGGCGCGGGTTGGCGGAAAACGGATCCGCCGGAACAAGCAGATCGTCGAGATCCTCGATATCGACCCGCGGACAAACGAGCTGATAACAAACGAGGTCTTCAAGTGGCGTTCGGCCACCGATGAGATCAACTACTCGGGAAAATCCTATCTCCTTGAAGAGATTATGGAGGCTCGGGGGTGGAGCGAGAACCGGATGAGGGAGGAGCTGAAACGCCGTCAGGAAGTGCTGGAATGGATGAGGATCAAGAAGATCCGGCATTACAAGGACGTGGCAAAGATCCTGATATCCTATTTCCGTGAGCCGGAAGTGGTCGTTGAACGGGTGAGGAAGGACCTCTATGAATAGCTACGAACGGTTCTGTTTCAATCTGGTGGGCATGCGGATGAAGGCAAAACGGGATCAGTACTCCCAGCTGCGTAACGATCTCATCTCCGCGAGATTGAAAACGCCTTTCGAAGTGTATATCTCCACTGCACTGATCAGTTCTGTCATTGTCGGTTTCCTTGCTGCAGTCGGCCTTGGCCTCCTTACCTGGGCCCTCAAACTCCCGCAGATCATCAAATACAAAGGGGAGGTCCCTGCGTCAATGATGTTCCTTGCCAACAACAGCCTCGTCATCGGCACGGTTTTTGTGATCGTATTTTCCCTTCTCGTGTTCGGTGGGTTCACCTACGCTATATTCATGGTATATCCAAATGTCGCGGCTGGAAACCGGCGCCGGAGCATCGATGCCACGCTTCCCTATGCCATCAACTACATCACGTCCATGTCGACTGCGGGCATCACTCCGGCGGAAGTCTTCCGCCTGCTGGGGGACAGCCCGATCTACGGGGAAAGTTCTGTCGAGGCGCGGTATATCGCACGCGAGATCGATATATTCGGGCGGGATCTTATCGACGCACTCAGGATTGTCTCTGCGAGCACCCCGTCCCGGAGGATGAAAGAGTTCCTGCAGGGTGCCATGGCGAGCATATCGAGCGGGGGGAACCTGACGGAATATTTCCGCACGAAGGCAAACCAGTACGCGCTGGAGAACCGGCAGACCCAGAAATTGTTCCTTGATACTCTTGCTCTGATTGCGGAATCCTATGTCACAGCGATGGTTGCCGGTACGCTCTTTTTGATAATCCTCCAGTCGATCATGTCCGTGCTGGGTGGCGATCCGCGGCCGATGTTCCTGTATATCATCGTATACCTTATGATCCCCTTTGGCACGGTGATGTTTGTGATCATGATCAGCTCCATGACCCCGGAGTCCTGATATGGCAATCAAGGAATCGTTTACGGGCATTCTGAAACGAACGACGGCACAGCCCAAGCCAATGACCCGGGCGGAACTGGACACAGTTGAGGACGAATTCAACGAGATCACCACCAAGATCGAAAACGAGAGAAAGAGCCGGGAGGGTCTCGGCAGATTTTTTAAGCATCCCTTCCGGGTCCTCACGGAACAACCCCTCAACATCCTCATCGTATGCATCCCGATATCGCTGATTGTCTTTATCGGTGGTTTTATCTCGATGGTACGGACGTACGGTATTCAGGTACTGTTCAATTCCACCGTGATTGACGATTTTGCTGTCCTTGCTGTTTTGATCTCTATCGTGCCGCTTGCTGTTCTTGACTTCAGGGAACAGCGCCGGGTCAAAAATCTGGAAGAGTCCCTGCCGAACTTCTTTCGCGATCTGGCCGGCATGAACGATTCGGGGATGACCCTGCCGAACGCCGTTCATCTCGTTGCCGGCGCGGAATACGGGACGCTGACGCCGCACATCCGGAAGCTTGATAACGAGATGTCGTGGGGGGTCGGTTTTGTGGAGGCGATGTACCGCTTCGGGAAGAACCTTGGGACCCCACTTGCCGACCGCAGTGTCGACCTGATTGCCAAAGCCAGCAAAGCTGGTGGTGATATCAGCCAGGTGCTCAGGGCGGCCGCAAACGATACCTTTGAAGTGGTGAATCTCGCACAGGAACGCGGGAACAACATGCTGATCTACGTCATCATTGTCATTGTCTCTTTTGCGGTGTTCCTGTTTGTTATTGCGATTCTCGTGAGCACGTTCCTCACCACGATGGCAACCGCAGGTATGGCTGCCTCGTCCACGGGTGCCGGAAGCCATTTCATGGCACGGGTCGATCTCCCTGCTTACAAACGGCTTTTCTCCCATGCCGCGATGATCCAAGGGTTCTTCTCCGGCCTCTGTGCCGGCCAGATGGGCGAAGGGCGTGTTATCGCCGGCCTGAAGTATTCTGCGATGATGCTGGTCATCTCTTGGGTGGTATTCCGGTTCATGATCTGACAGATGTGTAAAAATCCAATAAAAACCTTACAAAATAGTCCCGTCTCTTTTTCAGGAAATGCCAAAAAGTTCTTGTGAATTCAGGAGAGGTTCCTATACAATCCTCCCAGACCCTGCCTGTCAAACAGGGGAACTCTTTAGACCGGCACTATCCCTTACGTCAATGTATATATATTATTAAAAACGAGGATTTCTCCAAGCCCCAAAATCCTTCTTGCGGAAATTATCGTAAAAAAGCCGGCGGTAAGAAGTCAGGCATGCCGTAAAACGAAATAGAGACCTGTATACAGCAGCTGATCACATACAAGAAACTGCGGGTTCAGGAATGGGAAAATAAAAAACCGGTTTATTGCAATGGATGTCTGGATCTGCTACGGGATGCCCTGCCGCACGATATCAGGAAATATTTTCTGTGCTGTATCCTTTCAGGGATAGAAGTTCTTTTACCCGGTCGCGATGATTTCCCTGCAATTCGATAGAGTTTCCTTTGACCGTCCCCCCGCAGGCAAGTTTCCCTTTCATGTATTTCGAAAGGTCTTCAAGATCGATATCTGTCGGGTCAAGCCCCTCGATGACGGTAACCTCTTTTCCGTAGCGGCGTTTATTGACCTTGACATTGATCCTTTGCTGTTCTTTTGCTACCTCCTCACAGATACAGAGTTCCTTGGGAAGTCCACACGTCGGGCAAATGCCACCAATCATTACAAATATTTTTAGATTCTGGTTATTTATTACTTGGCATTGCCGGATATTATGGGATGGCTTTCCCTCTTTTCTTGATCAGGATCTAAAAGCATATTCGTTTTATCTTCCATACCCAACACTACTCAGGATTATGTCACTCATGGTGCTGGGAACTGCATCCCATGTCGGCAAAAGCGTAACCGTGGCAGCGATCTGCCGTTCCCTTGTCCGGCGGGGGATCCGTGTTGCGCCATTCAAGTCCCAGAACATGAGCCTGAACTCGTTTGTCACGGATGACGGAGGGGAGATCGGGATGGCTCAGGCGATGCAGGCATTTGCCGCACAGCTGGCACCTGCCACCGATATGAACCCCATTCTCCTCAAACCCAAAGGTGCGTGCGTTTCTCAGGTAGTACTCCACGGCCGGCCATACAAGGATGTTCCCATTGCCGACTACTACCGCGAAACACCGTATCTTCTCACGGAGGCAGTCGCCTCGTTCCGGCGGCTTGAAAGGATGTATGGGCAGGTTGTGGTCGAGGGAGCCGGTGGCGCTGCCGAGGTCAACCTGTACGATCGGGATATTGCAAATACCCTGCTGGCAGATGTGCTCAGGCTCCCTATTATTCTCGTTGCCGACATTGAACGCGGCGGTGTTTTTGCCCAGATTTACGGGACCATCCGTCTCCTGCCGGACGAACTGCGCCCCTTGGTCCGGGGGATTATCATCAATAAGTTCCGGGGAGATCCTGAGATCTTTGCCCCAGGGATCCTGTTGATCGAAGACTTAACGGGCGTCCCGGTGCTCGGGGTCGTCCCGTACTTCTCGCTGCCGCTTCCCAGCGAGGATTCCCTCTCTCTCGGTGATAAAAAGAGAACTGATCATCCGGTGCGAATCGCGGTGATCCGCCTTGCCCATATCTCCAATTTCACCGATTTCGAGCTGCTTGAACAGCACGCATCGGTGGAGTACGTTCCCTGCGGTGCATCCCTTGACGGTTATGACTGTGTGATCATACCTGGTACCAAGAACACGGTGGACGATCTTGCTGAAATCCGGAAGAGCGGCACGGATCGGGAACTTCAGGATGCACGGGTACGGAAGGTGCCGATCATCGGCATCTGTGGCGGTTACCAGATGCTGGGTCGACAGATTGTTGACGATGGTTTTGAATCAACTGCCGGGACATACGAGGGACTGGGACTGCTTGATGGGATCACCCGGTTCGCTTCATATGAAAAAAATACCCGTCAGATCAGGCGGATGCCTAACCCGGTGCCGCCCATCCTTTCCGGAATGGGTGAGGTCACTGGTTATGAGATTCACATGGGGGTTACCGAACCCGGAAACGACCACGAGGCATTGCGCGGTGACGGCATGGCGAGTGCCGATGGGCTGGTTTTTGGAACATACATGCATGGGCTTTTCCTGAATCCGTCAGCAGCCAATGCCCTGCTCTCGTACCTGTATGATAAAAAAGGGTTGATGTTTACGCCTCTTCCTGCCTTCGAAGCGGATCCCTATGAGGCACTGGCCCTCCTTTTTGAAGAGCATGTGGATATAGACAGAATTGCCGGGCTGCTGGGCGGGTGACGGAAGTCCTCCACAGGTGCCAGCGGCCCTGCATCAGCCAATAATGCTGGCGATGCTGTGGAATCCTTCACCCTGCCGGTCCGCACATTTCACCGCTTCAACGGCAGAGAGGTCGACGTCATCAGTCACCCGGCATTTTACGCAGTAGGCAAGTGACGGGGATTTTACAAATTTTCCCCGTACCTTGAATTCCCTGCAATGTATACAGAGCCTGCAGTGATCGACCGGCTCCCGTTTATCCGGTAAGCACTGGACGCTGCCCCGTTCTGCAGGAAGTTCCCGGAGGGTATCGGCACCCATGGTATTGCTTCTCTTTCTCCATTCATACGTTGGCATGCCAGCATACTTAAAACAATTCAGAACAAAAACTGGAGTATGAAGGTATGTATCATGTGCGGGGGAGAAGGAACCCGGCTCCGCCCTCTCACATTTGAACGTCCCAAACCATGTATCCCGATTGTCAACCGGCCATGCATCCAGCATCTCGTCTCCCACCTCTCTAATCTCGGGTTCCGTGAAGTGGTGATAACCCTTGGGTATAGGGGAAAAGATATCGAGGAGGCGCTTGGTGATGGCTCCCTCTTTGGCACAGAGATCACGTACGTCCATGAAAAGAGCAAACTTGGCACGGCAGGGAGCGTGAAAAATGCCCGCCGGCACCTTGACGGGCAGGATTTTCTGATCGTCGGCGGGGACCATGTGACGGACCTGAACGTGCTTGAGTTCTACCGCACCCACCAGAAAGAAAAAGCCATTACCACGATCGGACTGCTTTCCATTGATGACCCGGGCGAATACGGTATCGCCGAGATTGATGCCAATTATGAGATCAAACGGTTCAAGGAGAAACCATCCCCCGGCGAGATCTTCTCCAACCTCGCGAGTACCGGCATGTATGTCTGCAGCCCGGAAATTTTTGACTATATTCCCGATGGCAGGAAATTTGATTTTGCACGGGATCTCTTCCCGCTGCTGATGGAGCAGGGCATCACAATCAAAGGATGGCTCGCCCGTGGGAACTGGACCGATGTGGGCAGCCCGCACTCGCTCCGGCAGGCGGAGCGATGGAAACTGCAGGACATCACGATCACGGACATCATTGGCGATCTCTCCATGCACGGGGCCCGCGTTCAGGGGCCGGTTCAGCTCGGCGATTCCATCACGCTTGGCAAGAACACCCGGGTGATCGGGCCGGTTGCGATCGGATCCGGGACGACTATCGGTAACAACGTGCTGATCAGTCCCTATACCAGCATCGGCGATCGCTGTACCATCCGGAGCAATGCCAAGATCTTCTCCTCGTCGCTCTATAATCGGGTAACCATCGGGGCGAATACCACCGTTTCAGGGAGTATTATCGATAATGAGACGCATATCGGTGAAGGGTGCAGCATCGAGAATGATACGGTGATCGGCCCCCGCGTGGTCCTTCGGAACCGCGTGGTGGTCCATTCAAAGACCCGGATCTGGCCGGAAGTAGTGGTCAGTGACGGATCTGTGGTAAAAGAACACCTTCTCAACGATAAGTTTGACCTGCGGTGTGAGGGATCCTAAGCCCTTTTTACCAGCCGGTGCGTGATCGCGACAAGCGGGTGCCGGGCATAATCAAGTACCTGGATATCATCCAAGGTTTTCAGATTCATCGCATCTGCAGTCCGTTCCATACCGAGTTCGACATCCTTGTTTATCTCAATGATATATGCATCGAGCGCGGTGATACCCAGCCGTTTTGCCGCGATTGCGCGGTGGTGACCATCGACCAGAATTGTCCGGCCGGGGCGCTTCACAACAATAATGGGTTCTGCAAGTCCCTTTTTGATCTCATAGATCCGCCCTTCCAGCTCGTCTTCGTAGATCCTGGACTGGGTCGGCAGGAGATCGTTGATGGGCACGATACCCCGGCTCAGGGTGGGGTCAACGCCGTACAGCTTTTTCAGGGTGGTGATAAAATTGAAGACTTTTTCCGGAGAGACATGCTCGATCTGCGAACGGATCACATCCGAATTGGAGATGATGCCAAGAAGGTGATTTCTCTCATCGACAACCGGCAGCTTCTGGATGCCGCTGCGAAAGATCACTCGTGCAGCGTCAGTGATATCCATCTCCGGGTCTGCCACGATCAGCTGTCCTGACATCACCTGTGCGATGGGATCTGCCGGTTTGACAAAAAGGAGGTCTCGTGCTGCGATGTAACCAACGACTTCGTTACCGTCAACTACGGGAAAACCATCGTGGTTCGTCTGCTGGATCTTCCCGATGACGTCTTTTGCAGTACCGTGCAGGTCAACGCTGATGACGTCATAGGTCATGTAATCCTTGACCCTCTTCTTGTCCATCAGTACAGGTTTTGGCGCGGAGGACTAAAAGAGATCGGTAAAAAGTATTGAGTAAAATATGCCCTAGGATCACGTGATCTCGATGCGTGATTTGGAGGCGCCCTGGGTTTTTTTCAGCCTGACTTCCAGAACGCCGTTTTTGAAGTTCGCCTTCGCATCGTCGTCGGTTACATCAGCGGGCAGTGAGACAACCCGCTGCATCGTCCCGAGTACACGCTCCTGCATATAGTAACCTTCGGATTTTTCTTCTTTCTCTCCTTTACGCTCGCAGGAGATCGCGAGGGCACGGCGGTTGATGAGATCGAGGAAAATGTCCTCTTTCTCAATACCTGGAAGGTCGGCGACCACCAGGATCTCATCGTCATGTTCGCGCACGTCAACCCGGAATTCCCCGCGGATGGCCGGCAGCATGCGATCGGTCATTCCCCCTGCGGGGAGGAGCCTGCCGCCTGTGTGGACCTGGCGGAACAGGTTCTCCATATCAGCACGCATGTCATCCATCTCGCGCCATATTGACTCAAACGGATAACGTCTCCAAGCCATACTCTTTCCTCCTTTTCAGATTATACCAATCGCTCTCAAGATTGGCTAACCTTTAGTTAGTGTATCATTGTTAATAAATATTTCCTTCGGGGGTTCTGGCACGTTCGCGGGAGGTGAGACGTTTTGAGTGAAAGTGGTGCATCGCGGGAGATCATCGTAAAAAGAGATAATCTAAAAGCGTTATTGTGTATCGGAATTATTTGTATTATTGTTGTTTCCGAATCCAAATCCCAGATATTTGCCGGATTGTGTGGGGTTGCATTTTTTATGTCATGTATTACTGTTTCGATACCTATAACAAAAAAAGAATTAATTGGGGTATTTCTTTTGCCTATAATATTGGGGTATCTTATTCCAATGGCTATTATGTGGTTGTTCAATGGTCTATAAACCCATGTACTTTGTAGTGTATTAAGACGCCCCAACCCCATCCTATAAGTGAAACCACAAAACCTATGCCTATTTCCCAAGGCATTGACATTAATACAGGGGCGATATAAAAAAACGTGGCAAAACCTGCCGCTAAAAAACCAAATGAAAAAAACACCGGCTTTTTATAACCAGATATTATACTCTGAACAAAGTCAAATATCAGAAAGAGAAGAACTGATTGCGAGAGAAAGAATCCAAACAATTGGGTGTATGCAGTCTGGTTAGGAAGAGAGAATGTGGCATTTGAAGTAGCACTCATTATCGTACCAGATAAAAAATAATCTATCTCTGTAAATAGTAAACCAAACCCTAACATGGCACCAGCCCATGCCTGCCCCCACCACGTCCCTAGAGTTTGTTTTAACTCCTCCAATTGTTCTAAAAATCCCACAACCTCCTGAGAAATTTATGCTGTTATTAAATTGTCGGATAAAAAAGGGTTTATTTTGAACTTGCCAACCCAATCATCGTCATCCAGCGATTGCCGGTTAGGTCAAGCGGGATACCTGCCATCTCAGCGGGTGTCATCCCGTTAATCCCCTGATGCACTCGGATATAATTGTAATACGTCTGCATTCCGGCGGCAAATTCCATCGCACCGACCGGATTATCAAAACTCCTGACTACCTTGGTGCGCTCTCGGAACGTGCCGTTTAACCGTTCAAGGATGTTGTTGTTTGGGTGTATCTCGAAGTTCTTTAGTCTGATGTGCGGGTTCTGGATATTTGCCGACGCATCAAAGAACTCAGCTTTAACAGCTATCTTATACGCTTGTAATCCGTCCGTCACGATTGCATCGGGCCGGGTGCTTGCCGTATCCTTTGCCTGCTTGAGAGCCTTCCGCGCATCCTGAACGTATCTGTCCTCGGTGACTTGGCAGGCTAGGAGGTAGCGCGTCTTAGCGTCCATGATATTCCAGATCCACTGGTAGTATCGCTTCTCATCCTCTTTCTTGATGAATACCGTTGTCTCATCCGAGTGCCAGATGTTGCCGACATCGACTTTATTCTTCTCAGCGTATTTACCGAGGAGCGCGAGATATTTCCTGATCCACCGGAGAACCGTTGTGTGGGTGACAGTGGTCTTATCGAACTGCATGAAATGATCGCTGATCTTCCTCTGTGAAAGACCCTTGAAGTAAAGGTCAAGGGTCTTGGTAATGATTTCAGGACTGTGTTTCATCCGTGAAAATCCCTTATCGACAACGAACCGGAATCCACAGGATTTGCACTCAAACCGCTGGGTGATGCCGAAGTCGGTTTTCCGGTTGCCGCTTCGTACTACTGTCTCGCTCTTGCATTTCGGGCAGGAGACCTTTGCCTCAGCGCGCTCAATCTCTTTCTGTGTCGCTTCCTGTTCTATGTCACCCTTTAGTTTCAGGGAGAACTGGACGCAATAGATATGTTTGCACGGCTGATTTCTGGTTGCGAAGTCCGGGCAGGAGCATGACCAGTCGTAGATGTGGTTCCGGTCACGGCCGTACACGAACTTGCGGGTCACTTGGTAGTATGCATCCTTGCTCTGGGACCGGACATCCCACTCATTCTTGCCGGTCTGGATGATCGTATCCGGCTGACTGAGGATTGCGAGTCCTTTTAACTCTCTTGGGTTGGTTAGTTGCTGCATAATTAATTACCCCTCTATTTACCAATAATAGTATAAAACGTATAACTACATAAACTTATTGGTAAATTAAATGGTAAATTAAATGGTAAATAAAATGGTAAGAAAAAGTATAAATAAATTACCAACATATTGGTAAATATGGCTAAAAATGCAAGACCTGATGAATCCATATTACATAATTCTACATCGTTAGGGGGATCTTTACGAGCAACTATACCAGCATTCATAGTGAGCCAATTTGATTTGAAGCACGGAGAGAAAATACGGTGGAGGATAGAAGGGGATCGAATAATTGTTGATCCACAAAAAGGACAAAAAAATGATAAAGATATTGGTAAATAACAGAAAAGTTTATGATCCCTGAGGCTATACATACTTATGGACGCCCGGAGCCGGACTTGAACCGGCGGGTCGTGGCCGACCGTTGATTATAAATCAACTGCCCTTCCTGTCTAGGCTATCCGGGCTCTACAGTTGGTTTGCGGGCAGGGCGGGAGTTGAACCCGCATCTTATGCTTCGGCGGTGCATGGCACTAGTCTTTGTGCTACCTGCCCACACTTACTATGCCCCCATAGGGGTGCCTCCCTGTTCTATTGCATCAGATCTCAAAATAGACACCTTCGTCAATAAGATCTTTTTTTATTGCCTTCATCATTAGTTCAGCATATGCAAAATCCAGACCGTCATTGATATCGATATGGCGATCCCCATAATCAATCGACCTTTTAATCTTCTGCTGTTCTGTCTTCGGTTGTTTTCCCTCGGTTGAATGTTTTTCTGTTTTCGTATCCGTTTTTATTGAGCGTTCTTCAAGTTTAGGTTGAACTTCGGGTTGAGTTGGGGAAGGCACCAATTTAATAAGAGGAGATTCATCAATCGAACCTGACGTTGCATATGTAATATCGTCAATATAATCGTTAAATAGTTCATCCAATCTATCTATTGCAGTTTTTTCGTTTAGTTTTGCGTTAGATATTAACTCTTTTAGAAAGTCCTCTTTCTTCAAGTTTTTATGATATTTATCGAAGAGATATCTCCAAAACGGGACGCATTTAATCGTCTGTTCCAATAGTTTAAAATCGTGAGTTTCAAATATTTGCAAACCGAGAGAAGTAATCTTATATTTATCGTGCTTGCCCTCAATGAGACCATAGTTTTTAAGATCTGCAAGTCTTTGATTAAAGGCACCACTTGTTCTATATCTCATTGAATCGGCGATCTGTTTTTTGGTTACTACCCCATTTTTATACACTGAATACGTCTTCGAGAGGTTTGGCAATTCTGTTCGCAATCGATTTGATGGTACTATAAATTCCCCGACCCTCATAACAACCTCATTTTCGTTTTACGCTCTCCAAGTTTTACGCTGTACTCTTAACTTTTGTACGTATATATAGTTTACGAACCCTCAAAATTGTGAACAAATAAAAATCCTTCACCAACTACGATGCAACAGAACCTTGTTTTAAGAAATAACGTCTTATTGTAACCCGTTCGCTTCCATTCCAGAATCTCCCGCGATGCACCACCCTTTTGCAACATACCCGATCTCCCGCATATGTGCCAGAACCCCTTCGGGGGTTCTGTCAAGTCTGCGGGATCTAGGGTATCTCGGGAAAGGCTGTCAAAAATCGGGAGCTTATTTCTGATAGGATTTATATAAGAGTCGGTAATATTTTTCGTCATGGCAAAGAGGAATCAAACAAATATCTGGTTAGTGTTATTGATAATTGTCATTATCGGCATAATTGCGGTTTTGGTTTGGGATTATCTCTCTAAACCAAAGCCACAACCCCAAGTTGAAAGTGTACTTTACAAAATTACCGGATCTCTCCTTATTCTCTCAACGATGGTACTGTCTGTGCAAACACTTGGAATCAATCTTTTTAGATTCAATCCTTTCGGATCATTTCCGGTTTTCTCAACTCTGATAAGTTTCTACGTCCTGATTAATGGCATCGGAGCGGGAATCAAAGCAATAAAAGGATAAAAATTATTTTGCCATTGCCGCATTCTGGATTAGGGTCATCCACTTGTTTTCCCCATTAACCACAATGCCACATGCCTCAGCTGGGGTCTTGCCGTTCAAACCCTCATGCGGCTTTATGAAGTTGTGATATACCTGCATCCCTTTGAGGATTGGAGTGCTCTTTGTCTTTAACCCGCGCATGGTCTTTTCCCGGTCGCGGATTTCGCCGTTAATTCTCTCCATCTTGTTATTATTCGCGTCGCTGTGGTGGCTAGTTATTTTGATCGCGTTAATGTGTGTAGGGTGCGGGAGAGCGTGGGTGTAAAATTCCTTATTGAACGCATCGCGATACGACGGGAGCCCATCGGTGATCAGGACATTGGGGATCTTGCCTGCGGTCTCTTTTGCATCGCGGAAAATCTTTGCCGCATCGTGCTTGAACTTCGTTCCTGCGACCTCCTGAGCAATCCAGTACCGGGTTTCATCATCCATTACCGCAAAGAGATATTTCATATTGCCCTTGATTTTAATAAAAATCTCATCGGCTCTCCATGTATCGGAAACCTGAGGCTGGATCTTCTCGATGTATTCCTCCATTAATGAAGTGTATTTGTTGATCCACTTATAGACGGCAACGTGGGAGACATTAACGCCGCGCAGCTTCAGGGCTTTGGTGACGTTCCTGAATGAGAGACCGGAGAAATAGAGCTGCATCGCTGCGGTAATGTCCTTTGGGCTGCTCTTCATATTCTCGAACCCGGCATTAAGGACAAATCGCCTTTCACACTCTTTGCAGTAAAAAACCTGAATATCGCCGTAATCGTTGTGCCGGATTCCATCCTTAACAATGTTTGAGGAACCGCAGTAAGCGCACACATAAGCCGTTGAGTTAATCGGCGCGATCCTGACTTTCTCAACCTGCTTGCGTATCGCAAACGAGAGTTTTACAGCGATGATGCGTTTGCACTCTACACCGCGCACCTGATGATCCGGGCAGGAGCACTTCCAACCGAGCTCAGTCTGGTTCTGTTAACTTGTTGAGGGATAGAAATGAGTGTTAACCAGAGGGGGATATCCGGTTCTGTTGCGTTGTTGCATAACAAATCATAAAACTGAACAACAACTATCAAGCAGTACGCATGAAGCGGAAGAAATCACGGAGATCCAGCGAGCCATCAAAAACACGAGAAAGAATTCTCATTTTTGATATTATCCGTATCCTGTGCGTCGCAAGCATCGTCTATGGACATTGGAAGTTCGATCTGATCCCCGCGTTCAACAAGTTCTTCTTCACGGACGGCTATGGCCCCTTCAATATCTATCCCCTCGGACTCGATGGATATGCCGTCTATGGCCTGATCTTTATCAGCGGGGCAGTTCTCGAGTACAACTACAGAGGCCTTGAGAAACTACACGGATACCTTCAGTTTCTCTTCCGGCGCTTCATCCGGCTCTATCCCGCATTTTGGATGAGTCTTATTTTCGGTCTTGTAGCCTTCCCCGCAGTTTGGCAGAATTATCTCCCAAGCCTTCTCTTCGAGTTCACAGGATTCTTTGTCGTTCTGGGTCAGGGCCCGGGAAATATCAACCCTATGGGCTGGTTCATCGCAACCATAGTAGCCCTGTATATCCTGTTCCCGTGGTTCTCAAAAATCATCCGGAGATATGGCCTCGTGGCCCTTGGCGGCTTCTGTCTCCTCAGCTGGGGATTGCGGTTTCTTATCCAGACATACCAAATCATCCCTATTAATTTATTCTGGCGGTGGTTCCCACTCTGCAATGCTTTTGAATTCTGTCTTGGGATCTACATAATCCAAGCTAACTTGTATCCGAAAAAAGTGAACGCCTCGCCTATAATACGAGAGTTATCAGACCTTAGTTATTACGCCTTCCTTTTCAATACGTTGGTTATTTACGTATTCGTTGATTATCTGGCTTCACCTCCATCGCCGCTTGCAGTATTTGATCTTTTCATAACATCTAACAACATGGATGTTGCCATGACCATCGGTTATGCCCAAATGATTATCACCCTCCTCGTTATCTCATGGATAGTTATGAAAATAGATATTTGGCTAAGATCATGGATTATGAAACGGGATGCAATAAGGAATTTTTTAAATGCGGGAAATGGTTGATGAATCGTTCTAAGTCCCTACAACAAACAGAACATGATCAGGAAATCTTTTTAATTTTCTTTTGCTACCGCAGCATTCTGGATTAACGTCATCCACTTGTTTTCACCCTCGACCACAATCCCGCATGCCTCAGCCGGGGTCTTTCCGTCAAGTGCTTCGTGTGGCCGGATAAAGTTGTGATAAATCTGCATCCCCGGCAGAACCTTTGTATCCCTCTTCTTTAACCCGCGCATGGTCTTTTCCCGTCCCGGATTTCGCCGTTAATACTCTCCATCTTGTTATTGTTCGCGTCGCTATGGTGGCTGGTTATTTTGATCGCGTTAATGTGGGTAGGGTGCGGGAGTGCATGGGGGTAAAATTCCCGGTTGAAGGCATCGTGGTACGCCGGGAGACCATCGGTGATCATGACGTTGGGGATCTTCCTTGCGGTCTCTTTTGCGTCGCGGAAAATCTTTGCCGCGTCGTGCTTGAACTTTGTTCCTGCGACTTCCTGAGCAATCCAGTACCGGGTCTCGTCATCTATCACGGGGTTCTGTTGCGTTGTCGGGACTTTTGGGTTTCCGCGCCCAACTGTTGCATGGCGGGGCTTAAAACGATTCATCAACCATTTCCCGCATTTAAAAAATTCCTTATTGCATCCCGCTGCAGGATCCATGATCTGAACCGCGTATCGATCTTCATGGTTATCCATGAAACAACAAGGATAGTGATCATAACCTGAAAATAAAAGATTGTAGCGGCGATAGGAACCTTGTTTGATGCCAACGCAAGATCGAATGCCGCGAGTGGTTTGGGGAACGGATAAAGATACTCCCCAAATGCAAATATAATTAGTGTATGAAAAATGAAAACGTAATAGCTAAGGTCTGAGAGCTCCCGGATTATCGGGGATGTGTTCGCTTTTTTTGGATACCACCCGGTCTGGACGATATAAATCCCGAGGCAGAACTCAAAGGCATTGCAGAGTGGGAACCACATCCAGAGCCGGTATTCCGGGAGGATGCCGGAGCTTATGATAACGGAACGCAACCCCCAGCTCATCAGGCAGAACCCGGCGAGCGACCAAAGGCCGTACTGTCGGATAATTTTGGAGAGCAATGGGAAGAGCAGGTAGAGCGATACGATGGCGGCGATGAACCAGTCGATCACGATAACAGGTCCAGTACCGAGCCCGGATAATACCGAGAATCCGGTGAACTCTAAAAGGATGCGGGGAAGGCCGGCCTGCCAGAGCTCGGGGAAGATGATAAGACCAAAAATGAGGCTCATCCAGAATGCCGGATAGATCCGAATCAAGCGCCGAAAGAGAAACTGGAGGTATCCGTGCAGTTTCTCGAGGCCTTGGTAGTTATATTCGAGGACTGCCCCGCTGATAAGGATCATGCCATATACGGCATATCCACTGAGCGCAAGGGGGTAGATATTGAAGGGACCATAGCCGGACTGGAAAATAAAATTGTTAATCTCGGGGATGAGGAAAAACTCAGAATGGACGTAGACGATGATCGCGATGCACAAGACGCGGATGATATCAAAAACAAGGATTCTCTCCCGTGTTTTTTGGGGTTCACTGGCTTTCCGCGTTTTCTGTCGCTTCATGCGTACAGTTGGATAGCTATTGTGGATTTTTATGATTTGTTATTCAACAACGCCACGGAACCTCTCTGCCTGACATCTCACCTCCCGAGGTTCTGATAGGATAACGGGACTTCGGGACTTTTCAAAAGAGTGATAAGTGGCGGGACTTTTGATCCTTTTTGATTTGCAACAGTCCCCATTCCATGCATGCCCAGACGCGCTGATTAATTATGATTTTGCACTAGAATCTGGCAGAAAGATGTGAATATATTTAATTGCGCAAAATTCACATGTATGTCTATATGAAAATCTTGCTCGGATTTATTGTCTTGATGGTTGCGCTGGTCGCGATAAGTGGCTGCACGCAATCAGCATCGAAGACCGCCACTCCCGCAACAACAGTCGCCACTCCAATTCAGACAACGGTAGCAACCACCATGCCGCCGACCACAGAGATAACGACAGCCCCGATAACGGTAGCAACTACCGCGCCGGTGAGTGCAAACATAACAACACCAACCCCGACAATTACGGGCGGCGTGCCCATCCCCGTAGCCACGACACCGTGGACAGCGCCTAAGGTGGCGAAGATCTATTTCAACAGCACCGGTTTTAACCCGGCATCCGATATCGTGCTCCCGGGAATGGGCGTTACCTGGATCAATGACGACACCGTTCCCCATGTAATCATAGCAACCGGCAACAATACCGGGATGTTCAACTCCGGTACTATCCTGCCCGGTGGTAACTTTGTATATACCTTCTGCCTGGGTTCCACTTGTCAGGGTGAAGGTACAATTACCTATGGACTGCAGGACGTTCCTTCGGCGCAAGGGACTATCATCGTCCAAGCCCAGCAACAACATCTTATGTACACTTCTTCATCATAACACCCAACTTTTTATTGGAAAAATGGCGGAAGAAGAGTGAAATTATTCAAATTGATCAAGTTCTGCATGTTTCACTCGTTTCCTAACAATTACTTGTTGGGCTTTTTTTAGTGTGACATTCCCATCATCCAAAACAAATTGGGGGCAATCAATTCTTTTTCCATTTAAAATATCTTCAATGGTTAAAATTTGGATTTTTTGATATTTTTTAGCGTTTAAATCTTGTGACTGGTAAAATCCAGCACTTGCAGCTTCCTCTCTCATTGGTTTTGTGGGGGGCTCTAACGTTATAAAGACCCCGATTGCCGCTTTTTCCCTATTAACAACACCCACTAAATCTCTAACCTGACTTACGGTTACATGACCGCCTTTGACAGAGAAAATAATTTGTTCTATTTTACCTTTTAAAGTACCATCAGAATGGAAATTTAATCTACCATCTATCCGCTTATCAGCACCCTTTTTTATATCAATACCACGAGCACCGACCAAACCCAATGCCCATAATTGGAAATGATATTTGTTCTCATTTGCCAGGTCTCTCGCTTCATTTAAAGTCTCTGGCAATCCCGATGTGATATAATAATTTTCAAGATTTGGAAATTCGTGTTTCAATCTGAATTGCATAAGTGATATGGCTAAATGGGTGATATCGATACCTATCCATTTTCTGTTTAATTCTTGGGCTACGGAAATTGTAGTGCCACATCCACAAAACGGATCAAGAACAATATCTCCCTCAACACTACTTGCTAATACGATTCTCCTTAAGAGCTCTCTGGGTTTTTGTGTGGGATATCCTAAACGTTCTGGATCATTTTGATTTAAGGGATTAATCAGCCACCAATCTTCCGGTATTTTACCAAGCGGATTCGGCTTGTAAATTTTATCAGTTCCTTTATGCTTCCCCCACATTGCATCATCTGTTCTCCCTATTTCCTCAGCTTGGTAGGGTATCCTAATCGAATCGGCATTAAATGTATATTCGTCAGTTTTTGAATATCGAAGTATTACATCATGTCTTCTGCCGAAATCGGTTTTGGGCGAACCGCCACCGCGATATGCCCAAATAATTTCATTTCGGAAATTCTTCGCCCCAAATATTGAGTCCATTAAAATTTTTAGATAATGGCTTGCAGTCGGATCACAATGAAGGTATATGGTTCCTGTTGGTTTGAGCACTCGATGTAATTCTATTAATCGTTCCGCCATATTTGAAAGATATGCCAAAAGATCGTTAGAACCATGTAATTTTTCAAATCCTAATAACGCATCCGCTGGTTTTCCTCCTCTTGTCACAACATTGTGAAAAGATAATGCAGCTTGGGTATCCCAATGCCAAGTATCGTCAAATGCTTTTATTTGAGCTTCAGAATCAGTTCCATTTTTTTCTTTAAAAGGAATATTGTATGTTGCTTTACTGTTGAACGGAGGATCAAGGTAAATCAAATCAACTGTATCATTCCCCATGTGTTCTTTTAAAATTTTTAGATTATCCCCGTAACACAATTTATTTTGGAACACTTCTGGCATAACCAAAATTAATCGTTAAAGGGAAAAACATTTGTTGAAATTTTATTTTATTGCTGCCAACCCGATCATCGTTTCCTATCTGTTTCCCATGAGGTTGATCGGGATGTTTGCCAGTTGCGCCGGCACTAACCCCTCAATTCCCTGATGGGGCCGGATGTAGTTATAGTAGGTCTGCATTCCTGCCGCAAACTCCTCGGCACTGACGGGGTGTCAAGGGAGCGGAATACCTTCGTCCTCTCTCGGAAGGTTCCGTTTAAGCGTTCAAGGATGTTGTTGTTCGGTTTTGTCTCAAAGTCCTTGAGCATCAGATGCGGGTTCTGTATCGATGCGGATACATCATAGAATTCTTCCTTGAATGCCTTCTGGCGATGACGGGATTGCACGATTCAAGTGGCCGGATGTGCGTGTGCCGGGATAACTGGGAAAACAGATATAATCGCCCCGTTCGCAAAAATAACCGATTAAAACGTGTTTTTAACACCCCCGTACAAACGGTCGCTATTGGCCTTCCAGTGACCGATCTCATGTGGGATCGACCAAAACCCCATCCCCAAAACAGGTGGCCATAGAACGCTTCTATATTGCAGGGCTAAATCCCCGGCAAATCAGGTTTTTTTCCAAAATAGGCGATTTCCAAAGACTTCTCTATAGACGTGGACATCGTTTCCCCTCCAGCCGGAAATGGGGGTCTGCCGTTTGCCAATCCGGGCGTTTTACAGGGTTGTTTTTCCCAAGGTTTCGCGGTATCCGGATCCGATCCGGATCTGGTCTTTGGCAAAGGGGTTTTCCACTCTCAACGACTTCTCGAAAAAGATTATCGCCTCGGGCCGCGGGATGTGGTGTCCAATCCGAAATCCGTTATAACAATCCAATGCGGAATAGTTTATGTCCATCCAACCTGATGTAATAAGGAGGATCCGGTAATGGGTACAAAAAAACAGGCTGATAAATCTAGAAAAATGTGGACAAAGGTAATCGCGATCATCGCAGGAATATTTTTCGTTGTGGTCATGGTGCTGTCATCAATGGGATCGAGCTGGCTGACGTCTCTGACTCCTGTGAAACCCGGGGATGTTGTGGTCCTCGATTACACCATCAAGGATCCGCGGGGCAACGTTCTTATCACCTCTGACCAGCAGCTGTACAAAACGCTTCTCAGTGAAGGCAGCAACATATTGCTCTCCAAGCAGCTGACGGTGACGGCCAACCAGACCTATCCCATTGCGGTCTATCCGGTCCAGATCTATACTACCCAGACCGGATGGGGAGACAATTATGCCATCTTCGCCAGCGAGTATGATGCGATCAGTTCCGGGATTCTGGGAATGAAGACGAATGACCAGAAGACGATCACAATGACGAGTGGCTTGCCGACGACCCAGTTCTGGTCAGCAGATCAGCTGATGCACAACGACCTGAATATCACGAGCGTCCGGGTCGGCGATATCATCCCGCTGGGAGTTTCGGACAACCCCGCGGTGACGAAGGCAAATTCTACTACTGAATCGTATTATATCCGGCTGGGGGAAGTCACCAATAAGACCCCGGACGGCGTCACCCTCGACTTTTCGCACCCGGCCATCCAAGTGAGTGTCGTCTCGATCACCAGCCACTAATTACCCATATCCTTTTTATCGTTCCTGACCATCTTTGTGCATGGCAGTGTGTGTCTTGTGTTTTTTTCAGCCGGGATGCATGGGCTGCATGGAACAGGCCCCGATCAACCACGAAGTCGGAAAAACGCTCGGCATCACCATTGAGGAGATCGATGCGGTGAAAAACCCGCAGTATATCCGTGAGTACGGGTTGAAAGTTACACCGACCATTATTGTCCTCCATGATGGTGAGGCAAAAGAGCGGTTCGAGGGCGTCGTTCACCAGGAGCAGCTGGAAAGCACGCTCAAAAAATATTTATGACCGGTACCCGTAGATCCGTTTGATCCGGTGGGCGACGGTTTTCCATCCTTCTTTTCTCATCAGGGGGCCTTCGCGCAGCTTGAGGTGGGATATCGTGAACCGGTTATTGCCGGCATGGTACTGGTTTCCCACGACAAATGACTCCTCACCATCGCATTCCAGATAAAGGGGGATCGTTTTCCGGCCATCATGGACGGAAACCTTCACGATGACGCGGTCGATCGTGCGGGTCCACAGGGTTGTTATATCCCGGGCCTTTGCACGCTGCACCCGTTTTTCGCCGCATTCAATCGCCGTGACTTCGACACCATATGCCTCATCGCCGCATTCGGCGACAAGGTGGTCGTCAAGGGAACATTCGTCATCATCTGCAAATTCGATACTGCAGGTGATCGATGACCCTTCGCGTGAGACGATCGCCTTGACCGCAAGGGGCCCCTTCTCTTTCGCCTTTTGCACCCGGTGGTGGTGCCCGCATGCCGTGCACCGGACCAGCAGATCGCGCGATTCGGCAAGGATCTCGTGTTCGGTCTCGTCGTTGCAAAGGGGGCAGCTCACGGTGATAAACATTGAATATGAATGGCAACCCTCACATGATAAAGCATGAAGGCGCAGGAAGTCATCCGGTGCCGGGGACACCCGCTTGTCACCGGCAGCCACCCGACCACGTTCGAGATCACCTGCGAAGGCCATCTCACCCCGGGCGGGAACTGCATCATTGGCATCGCTGCCGATAAGGGCTGCGCAGGTCTTTCTGCAGAATTCAGGGAAGTGCTGGCCCACGATGACGCTATTCTCGTGACACGGCTTTCCGCAGGGGGCATTGAAGTCGAGGTGCGATCCCGGGGGTCGGCACAACTGACCCTCGATCATCCGGTTGATATGGTCTGGCGGCGGAGTATGTTTACCGGCGGGCGGACAATCGGTATCTGCTCGGATTACGTCGCGGCGACCCTCCCCAGGGAACTGATCGCTTCGCTCAGGGCGGGATCGGAGATGACGGTAACGCTGACCGTCACTCGTCCCGGCTGAGAGTAGTTATCTTTTCTTCCGCCCCGGCAAGCAGGGTTTCGCACTGCTTGATAAGCGCTGCACCCCGTTCATATAACTTCATGCTCTCGTCAAGGCTCGTCCCGCCATCCTCTATCTTTGCGATGATCTGCCGCAACTGCTCGATCTTTTCTTCATAGGTTTCCGTCATGGTCAACACGCTCCACCACCACCCGGCTTCTTCCGTGGTAAAACCGCAGGTTCAGCCGGTCGTTCTCTTTGAGGGCATCTGCCGTTCTCACCACGATGCCGTCTTTTTCCGCCACACAATACCCGCGGGAGAGCACCGCACGCGGGCTCCTCCCTTCAAGTGTAGCCCTCAGCTCTGCAAGAATGAGCCGGTCATGATCGATCCGGGTCACCAGCGCCCGCTCCAGCCGGTCCGAGAGGTCGACGGCTGCCTGCCGTCTCTCCGCAATCTTCCGGGAGAACCGCTGCGGGCGGAGACGGTCACTGAGATCGGCAATCTCATCCTGTGCCCGCGAGACCCGTGAAAGCAGCGCTGCGCCCAGCTGGCACCGGAGATCCCCAAGCGCGAGCCGGAGATCTTTTCGATCCGGTACCACGAGTTCAGCTGCAGCCGATGGGGTTGGTGCCCTTACATCGGCAGCAAGATCGGCCAGCGTCACATCCACCTCGTGGCCGATGGCCGAGACCACCGGCACCGGGCAGCCTGCGATCGCCCGCACGACATCCGGGTGGTTGAAGGGGAAGAGGTCCTCGAAACTCCCCCCGCCCCGGGCGACGATCACAACATCGGTGAGTCCCGCAACGCGTGCAATCGCCCTTGCTATTTCCCCATGGGCCTCGTCTCCCTGTACGACGGTGGGAGAGATAATGATCTCCACCGGATAGCGGCGGGCAATCACGGTGCGGATATCATGGATCACCGCCCCGGTCTCTGAGGTAACCACGCCCACCCTTTGGGGAAACGATGGCAGCGGGCGTTTCCGTTCAACGGCAAAACACCCCTCCGCTGCCAGTTCCTTCTTCCATCTTTCGACAAGGAGGAACTTCTCCCCCACGCCTCCTTTGGTCATCGATTCTACCTGCAACTGGTAGGCCCCGTGCGGCGGGTATACCCGGACCGAACCGGTGACAACGACCTCCATGCCATCCTCAGGTACGAAAGAGAGCCGGTCGGCATCCGACCGCCACATGACACACTTGATCACCGCCGCCATGCTCCCGCCCCCTTTTTCCGAGAGGGAGAAGTAGCGGTGCCCCCGGGCGTGGTGCTTGTAGTTGGTGACCTCGCCAAGGACCCTGATATCCTGGAGTTGTCGGTCGTCGAGGAGGCGTTCGATGATGCCTGAAACTTCCCCAACCGTGAGCGGAGGGTCCGTTATTCCGGGCAATTCTTTTTGTTCCTGCGCTTCTTCGGGGTCGGTGTGGTAAAACCAGTCCATCAGGAAATATTATGCACAAAGCGCTTATCAATTAGTATTATCATGACCGCCTGTGGCGTCTCAAGCATGTTCTTCCACGAGTACACCAGTGAGGAGATCTTCTCTTTTGTGGCAAAGGTGGGTCTTGACGGGATCGAGTACTGGCTGGAGACACCGCATTTCTGGCTCAGCGATCTTCCGGTCGACGAGGTGGTCGCCTGCCGGCGTGCCCATCCGGAGATCGCCACGCTCACGGTGCATACGCCGGTTCTCGACCTGAACCCCTGTTCCATCAACCCCGATGTCGCGGAGGTCTCGGTTTCCTGGGCAGTCCGGTCGCTTGCCATAGCACAGGCGCTCGGGGCCAGTCTCCTTACCGTGCACCCCGGACGGCGCACGGCAAAACGCCCGCCGGGCCAGGCTGATCTCGCCCGGTTCGATCACTATATCGCGGCACTTCGTGAGGCGGCCCTTAAGGACACGATCGCCGTTGCAATCGAAAACATGGAACCTTCTGTCAATTCCCTTATCTGCACCCCCGGCCGGATGCGGGAGGTGCTCGATACAGAACCGTGGCTGAAATTTACGCTCGATACCTCCCACGCCCTTGCAACATCGGAAGAGACGGTGATGCAGTATATCGATCTCTGCGGTGACCGGCTTGCCAATGTCCATATCAGCAGGGCAGAGGGCGGCACTCTCCACCTCCCGCTGGACCGGAGCCCGGTGATCGCCCGGATCATCGGGGCCCTCAGCGACCACCACTTCCATGGCAGCCTGATGCTCGAGATTGACGACCTGAACTTCTCCCGGCCGCTTACTGCGGGTGAAAAAATTGCCATACTTTCGCGGGATTGCGCATTCATGAAGGAATGTATGGGATAAAGCGCTGGTTTTATTAAAATCGCTCCCGAATATGTGTATAACCGGTATATGAACAGAAATCTTGCGGGCGCCCCGTCGCGGCGTGAAAAGCAATGATTCAGGATGGCTTGGAAATCCTGATCTTTATTATCTGTGTCTTCCTGTCCGCGTTTTTTTCCAGTTCTGAAGTTGCCCTTATATCGATAACAAAGGCAAAGGTCAGGACGCTGGTGAATGACAAAAAAACCGGTGCACTGGCACTGGCGACCCTGAAGGAATCCCCCGATCACTTCCTGACCACGATCCTGATAGGGAACACTATCGTAAATATTGCCGCTGCCTCCATCGCGACCGCGCTCGCGATATCGGCATTCGGCGATATCGGTGTTGGCATCGCTACCGGCCTCGTGGTGATCGTCCTTCTCGTTTTCGGCGAGATCGGCCCGAAGATCTATGCGACGAGGGCCCCGGATACCTACGCCCTGACCGTTGCACCGGTCATCCTTTTTCTCTCCCGCGTTCTCTTACCGGTTATCTGGGTGGTGGAACGGGTGAGCCCAACGCTTGGCGCGGGAAAAGATACCGCCGAACCTGCCGTGACTGAAGAGGAAATCAAGGAATGGATCGATGTCGGCAAGGAGGATGGTACGATCGAGCAGGAAGAACAGGATATGCTGTATTCCGTACTCGAATTTGGCGACACGACCGCCCGGGAGGTCATGACACCCCGGGTCGATGCAGTGCTTATGGAAGACACGACCGGTCTGGATGAAGCGGTCCGGATCTTCAACGAAACGGGATTTTCCCGGATCCCGGTATACCATGAGCAGATCGACAACATAACGGGTATCCTGAACGTCAAGGATGTCTTCTCTGCGATGACGTCCCTGCGCAAAGACATCTCGATCCGGGAGATCATGTACGACCCGACGTTCGTTCCCGAGACCCAGAAGATCGACGATCTCTTAAAGGAACTCCAGGTCCGCCGTGTCCAGATCGCCATTGTGATTGACGAATACAGTAGTTTTGTCGGGATCGTGACGGTCGAGGACATTCTCGAAGAGCTGGTGGGCGACATAATGGACGAATATGACCGGGAGGAACCGGGAATCCAGAAGATCGCTGAGGGTGTCTACGTGGTGGATGCCCAGACGTGGGTTGACGATCTCAATGAGAAACTGGGAGTCAGCCTGCCGACGGCCGAGTCGTACGAGACAGTCGGCGGTCTTTTGATCGACCGGCTCGGGCATATTCCCCAGCACCCCGGGGAGAAAGCGGAGATCGAAGCCGGGAGAATCACCCTTGTCGTCATGCAGATGCATGGGCGGCGCATCGTGAAGATCAAGTGTGTCGTCCATCCCGGCAACCGGCATGATGGCGACTGAACCGCGATGCATCCGGGAACCAAGTGGAGGAAGACCATGAAAAAAAGAATTGCAGTGCTTGCATCGGGCAGAGGATCGAACTTTCAGGCAATCATTGATGCCATACAGGCAGGTACCCTCCCGGTCTCCTGCGCCGCGCTGATCACCGATAATCCCATCGCATACGCCATCGGGAGGGCAAATGAGGCAAATATACCTGTCGTCATCGTCGACTATTCGCATTACCCTTCCCGCGAGGAATACGAGCGTGCCCTTCTTTCCGAGATGCAGCAGATCGATCCCGACCTTTTTGTGTTGGCCGGCTACATGCGCATTCTCGGGAGGGAGATCGTGCGGGCATTTCCAGGCAGGATTATCAATATCCACCCGGCACTCCTGCCCAGCTTCACCGGCCTGCATGGGCAGCGGCAGGCGCTGGAGCATGGCGTGAAGGTGGCAGGGTGCACGGTGCATTTTGTCGATGAGTGCCTTGACGGCGGCCCCATCATCATCCAGCACTGCGTCCCGGTTCTTGAGAGTGACGATGAAGATGCACTTGCGGAGCGCATTCTGAGGTACGAACACCGGTGTCTCCCCAAAGCGATCCTGCTCTTTTGCGAAGACCGGTTGGTGATTGACGGCAGACGGGTCCGGATCCGGTAAGCCTGCAGGAAAGCCGGCAAACGTGTATGCCCGGGAATTCGTTCACCCGTATCCACGATTACTTCATCTCAGACAACATATACTATTATGATAATTTGATCTCTACCATCTGAAACTATCAGTATTTTCTCTCTCACGAGGACGCCGTATGAAACCCACCCCTAGGGAAGCAATTTCCTTCGAAACACCCGAAGTTTTTGTGCCAACTCCTACCCATCTTGACATCCTGCGGGCTGTCGCAGACAACCAGAGCTACCGTATCACCCAGATTGTCCAGAAGCTGTATCCCGGCCATAGCGAGAGCAGTGTCCGGTCCGGTGTCCATGTCCTCCTCTCCAAGCGATATCTTGACGGGGGGAAGTCCAGTAGCGAGATTGTGATTCGGCTTACTTCTCGGGGACGCCTCCTTATTCTGCCGGCCCCCTCTGGCTGAATAGTTACCTGGGTTCTGTCAAGTTGTCGGCAGCTACCGAATTTCGATACTTCCAAGTAAAATAATCGAATTAATGAAATCGCCCAATGAACGGTCAGAAATCGTATCAGAACCCTAAAAACAATGCACCTGTGGGGGCGGAAATAAAGGAGTGAGTGTCGAAAAAGAGCCACCTACCGACAACTTGACAGAACCCAATCCGTTTTAGATCGGATTTCTCCAAAGCCGGAAATGGTTTTTGTTCCCCCATTATCAGGACAGGGCCTTGTCACCTTGTTCTCCAGTTCGTACCCGTATAGCAGTGACCATAGGGCATACAAAAATCTTTCCATCGCCGTGATGTCCGCTTTGATTAGCAGTGATAATCGTCTGGACTATAGACCTGACATCATCATCACTTGCTACGATAATTAACATCCTTTTAGGTAAAAACCCAAATTCAATTTCTTTTTCAACAGGAGTGTGATATTCAGGTTTATCCGTGTCAGGGATCAGACCTCGATGGTGCAACAGGTACACACCGATATTACGTCTCAGGGTTCCTTCCGGGTCTGTGACACGGATGGTTCCTTTCTGCTGCCCGCGCCCGATGACATGGAGAAACGTCACTCCCCGTACTCCGATATTTTCAAGAGCAGCCTTTGTCTGCTCAACGCATTCATCCCTGATTATGGCGATGATCTTTTTCATGCTTTTAGCGACCCGTCCGTTTTACCTGAGGTTCTGATCGTAAAAAATTCCTCTATGTAAGTTACAAAGATCTTTCCATCCCCAATTGTACCATCATTCGGGTGGTTCTTTGTGCGGGTTCTCGCTTCAGACTTGATGATATTGACGGCTTTAGCCACCTCATTATCCTGTATGGCGATCATGAGCATTTCCTTGGGGATTTCAGAGTACCTGATTGCCCCTGCGGTAATTCCCATCTCCGTTCCGTGCCCGGTAACATTAAGGCGGGTCATCGCACTGATACCATTTTGTTCGAGTGCTTCAATCACCCGTTGCGTGGATTCGGGTCTGATGACTGCCCATATCATTTTCATGAACTGTTCCCACCGTTCCAGTGTTACTGGTTTATCTACCTCAGACTGTTCAGAACCCAATTTGTCAGTATAAATATACCTGGTCCTCAAAAGAGGCCGGGGTTTTTGAAGTTCGTTGGACGTTTTTGTTGCGGACTTCCCAAATATTTTTACCGGAAGATGAGTGGTTAACCCATCGACCGTGAGGGAAGAGACACATATAGATTATTTCGCATAAGAATTTTTGACTACACCTCTGTTTCTCCGGTTCGGATCCTGATCGATTTCTCAACCGGTATGATAAAGATCTTCCCGTCGCCGATTTTTCCGGTACGGGCGGATTCGGTGATGGTGGTGACTACCGCATCGACATCCTTCTCCTTGACTACGATATCGATCTGAACCTTGGGCAGGATATCAACGACCATTAACCCACCCCGGTATTCAAGGGTTATGCCTTTCTGTGCGCCCCGTCCCCGGACATCAGAGATTGTCATGCTAATGAAGCCTTTTTCTTCAAGCGCTTTTTTAATGAACTCAAATCGCTCTGGTTTGATAATTGCTTTTACAAGTTTCATTCCTGATCCCACCTTATCCACAGCGCTCCCCGTGCTGTGAGATGTCAAGGCCGACATATTCTTCCTCTTCTGTCACACGCAAGCCGATTGTCTTGTCAACAATGAGTGCGAGGATATATGTGACAACGAATGCATAGATTACGGCGGCACCGGCGCCAACTATCTGGGCAACGAACTGGTGGACGTTTCCTTCGAGAAGCCCTGACGCTCCATTAACAGCTGCCGCAGCAAAGATACCGGTAGCGAGTGCACCCCACAGGCCACCCATGCCGTGGACTGCCCAGGCATCGAGACTCTCATCAAGACCCTTTTTCTGACGGAATAGCATAATGCTGTAACAGAGTACACCGGCAACTGCGCCGATAACAATCGAGGACATAGGTGTCACATAACCGGCTGCCGGTGTGATCGCGACCAATCCTGCTACGGCACCGCTGACAAATCCAAGCGAGCTCGGCTTACCACCGTGTGCCCAGCTTATTAAAAGCCATGCCATTGCCGCTGTTGCAGCTGCGGTGTTGGTCGTGACAAATGCATTAACAGCAAGGCCATTTGCAGCGACAGCGCTTCCCGCATTGAACCCGAACCAGCCGAACCAGAGAAGCGCCGCACCTAGGATTGACCACGGGATATTCGCCGGTTCCATAGCATACTGACCGAAGCCTACACGCTTTCCGATGACTAGTGCCAGGGCCAAGGCTGCAAATCCCGAACTGATATGAACAACTGTGCCTCCCGCAAAATCGATCGCACCGAACTGAGAGGTCCAACCGCCACCCCATACCCAATGGGCGAGCGGATCATAGACGATGGTCGTCCAGATAGCCGCAAAAATCAGGTAGGAACTGAACTTGATGCGTTCAGCAAAACCAGAGGTTACAATTGCCATGGTCACCGTAGCGAACACAAGTTGAAATACCATATACAACATCGCTGGTATTACCGGGCTGTACGGACCGGCGTTCATACCCACTCCATTCAGACCGAGGTTCGAAAGATTTCCAATGAATCCGCCGATATCCGGACCGAATGCCAGCGAGTATCCGATCAACACCCACTGGATGCTCACCAATGCAAAAGCGACAAATGAAAGGGTGATCATGTCGATGAAATTTTTCTTTCGCACCAGTCCGCCATAGAATAATCCTACCCCCGGCGTCATGATCATGACGAGCGCCGTTGAGGCAAGAACCCATGCAATTGCTCCAGAATCTAATGCCATGCATTTCACCTGTTTGGATCAAGATTCGTACATTTGCAAAGTATAGGAAGGAATATTCCTTCATTAATATTTATATCTTTCTTTTATGGGAGGAATGGTCAGCATGATCGAAGTAAAAGAGACAGCCGTGACGGATGCCGGTGAATAGCCCCGAGTTTACTCCGTTCGCTTTGGGTATAGGGTCAAAGTTTATCCCAGTAATAGTTACCACGGTATCGCCGGTAGTCGGTGAGATACTGGTGATGACTGGGCGAATCTGCGGTGACATGCGGGAGCGAACACCGGCCTGCGATATCGTCGCGTCGATCCGGCCGGTCCGGCCGGCGTCCCCGGTTTTTTCCCGGCGGGTACAGGGAGCCAATAGCCCGTCCAAAATTTTGGAGTTTATGTCGTTCCTTTTATACCAATAAAGGGAAATAGAGCACTATTTAAAAAAGCGGGGTTTAAATGCGGATTCAAAAATCGATTGAAAAAATCCGGAAAGTACGGGCCGGATCCCGGAGCCGGATCCGGCCGGACCGGCCGGATCACAAAAAATAATCCCCAACACATCAAATTAGAGAGACAGAACACCAAGGATTTTCGTATTATCCTATGCGCCATATATAGGACTAGGATTGTGAAAAAATAATCTCCACATATTTTATTGTTAACATTGTGTTATCGTAAGAAAAATTTGGATTCTATGACAGAATCTGCCGGAGCCTTTAGAAGTATCAGAAAAATCTTTTAAAAGTCCCAGATGGAGAATCAGTCGCTGGACCGGCACGCGTGAGGAAAAAAATTCCTCACGCCTTTGCCGGTGCAACAGATTCTATCCTGATATACCGTCTCTTCAGGTTATGCTTGCTGCCAATAACCGCAAAAACCCGTTCCTGTGCCTGCTTCTCATTGGGTGCCTCAATCACTTTTTTATACGGCATCCAGTCTTCGCCCATCAGAAATGTTCCTTTTACCTCAAATTTCTGCAACTCCATATGCATCACTCCAGAAATCCAAATACGTCTTCGATCCTGCCGAGCTCAAAACCACTCGTCGCGTTGCCGGCAAGATACCCATGCTCGTTCACGAGAAGCCCGGTGCCTACGAGACCGCTTCCCATATTGATCGTGCCGGTTCCGACCGGCACCCCTGAGACTGCTTCCAGCCGGGCGATCTCCTGCACGGTCGCACGGGAGTGCACGAGAACGCCTTTGTTGGTGGCAACCCCTGCCATCCCGACTGTTTTCACCCCGCCCAGTGTCAGTGAGACCACCTCGACATCGAGAAATTCGCCGATCTCCAGTGCAAGAGCGGAAGGCATGTCAGGGTGGACGGCGGCAAATGTATCATTTGTCATGATCACGTTGCCAGCAGCGTTCATCCCATCGCAGAGTGGCAGGATCTCACGGTACCGTGACAATACTGCCATCTCGTCTTCCGTAGCGAGACCGGAGACCACGATCCCCCGGCTGTTGCCGGCCACCAGGGAACCGATAATGGAACTGCCCTGGATTGTGGTCGCGACGGGTTCGGCACTGAGTCCCTCGCGGACTGCATCCCGGAATTCTTCCGGTGCATCCGGAGAGATGATAGCGAGGTCCCCGATGACCCGGCAAAAAACCCCGATATTCGGATCGCCGGTATACGTGATCGTACGTTCCATAGATTTACAGCCTTACGATTCCGGTGCCAGTTCTGCCTGGACCTGCCCGTCTTCCATCTTCATGGCGCGGACGCGGATCTTCGATGGCGGTTTCCCGCTTCCCCGGCTCCATACTCTCTCGTTGATGCTCCGGTCGAGCTTTACGTCTTCGGTCTTCATGTGCTTGGCCAGATATTTACGGATATCCTTGATGGCCCCGTTTGCCCGTTTCCAGCGGGGCATCCTGCGGGCTTCCCGGAGCGGGATAATGTAAACATGTTCCTGCATCTTCTCTGCCATTTCTCACACCTTCAGGTTACTTCTCCGCCAGTTGCGCCGTTTGGGGTGGGAGACAACGTTGCGCCTTGTCCTGACCATCACCCACTGGGGCACGCGGCGGTTCTGTTCGCATGCCTTTGCCAACCGGATCTTCCTGCCTTTGCTTAATTTGCTCATCTTTTAGTCTCCTTGTCTCATTATTTTCTTCCTACGACCAGCGACTGGTCATGGTGTGCCGGGAACAGGGATGCGGGATCGACCCCGCGGGCCCGGATTGCGTCCCGGATCTCGGCTTCATAATCGCCGTTTTTAATAGTGCCGGTTTCACCGTACTGTACGATGAGGAACCGGTCAACGAGCCGGTCTACCTCGGGCCTTACATACCCGAACAGGGGACGTATGTACGAACACCCGGTCCGGTTCCCAAGGCTCTGCACCTCTGATCTGGTGAGCACCGGGACGCGGTCCTCGAACCGCGTGCCATCCCCGATGACCCGGTACTCACTGCAAAGGGCCCTGACAGCGGTCTGGTGCACAAGGTTGATCGCATCGTTCGGATACCCGTGTGAAATAACCAGATCTGCCATCTCGTTTACCAGTCCTTGGTGAAATACCCGTTTCTTTAACGGGAACCCCAGCGCTTCTGCCGCTTCTTCAACTGTCGGGATCATGCGGGCGGGGTCGAAAACGAACGTGTTGAGTTCGACCTCGTAATACGTACCCAGCATCATTGCTGCAAGGGAACTGTCCTTCCCGCCGCTGTACAGCACTCCTACCTTCATTACTTTCGCGTGATGGAGTAATCCCGTTTTGCCGGCGCAAGCTGCCGGAGCAGTTCTTTTAACTGTGCATCGGTAATTTTCTGCTGGAGGCGCCCGCTCTGGGCGAGCATGACCAGCTGCTGCTCCACCGCACCGGCAAATTCCGGTTTGGTCAGCTTGATGGTGTTCAGGCGTTCCCGGGCATCCGGCTCAAGGATCTGCATGAGCACCATCTGCATCTGGGACTTGAGACGCTGCTGGCGTTCGAGATCTTCCTGCATCGCCTGCTGTTCACCGGCCTGCTGCTGCAGTTGCGCCATCCTCCTTTTCCGGAGTTCACTCAGCTCGTCGTCTCCCATCGATTCACCTCATTACCGTCATTATGTTTTCTTTGCTTCAGCCTTGGGAGCCTCGGATTTCTCCGGTTTTTTTCCTTCCGCTTTCTTTGCGGCCGGCTTCTTCTCGCCCTTGGCCTCATCAGCTTTTTCGGCCTTGCCTTTCTTTGGCTCGCCTTTCTTGCCTTCGGCCTTCTTTGGCTCTTCTGCGGCCGGCTTTACCCTCTTTTGGACTGGTGCCGGCGGATTAACCGAGACATCTTTTGCCATGCTGTCAAGAAATCCCATGCCGGCAGGAGAGATCCTGCGCCCGGTCTTGTCGTGCACGACAAACCCGGCGGCCTCGAGCTGCTGGAGCGCTTTGCGGAGAATCGACCCGCTCCCCTTGCGAAATGCATTGGGCTTCGAACCGCGGTTCTTGTTCCCGCCGTAAAAACTCCGCATCCTCTCGACACCGAGAGGACCGTCGACGTAGACGCGCCTCAGCACCGCTGCTGCCCGGATGAACCACCAGTCAGGGTCCTCGGGCGGCATTTCCTTGTGCACCCCGGTCTTTGCAAAGGCAGCCCATGCCGGCGGCTTGATCTCGGGCCGTTTCTTGAGCTCCTCGGCAGTCTTTCTGATGAGATGGTCTGCCGGGACATCATATACCGTAGTCATCAATAGTCCTCACTGTTGCAGTAATAAATAACAGTCTTTACATATTAGTGGATAACGTTTTTATATATTTCGAGGAGCCGGTTTTCGTTTATCAATGACGAGGAAAAAAGTCATTTTCATGACTTTTCCCGTTCCGAGAGCACCATCGTCCGTCCCCGCACGTCTGCAAGGGTCGCATGCGCTCTCGCGGCGACCTCCTTTGGATCGACTTCGGTGTTCTGGAGCCACTTTACCTTGATCCTCTTTCGTTTTTTCAGCTGCACCACGATCTCATCAATTGTCGCGTCCGTGCACCCCTGCCTGCCGATCCATACGGTCGGACGGAGGGCCTGCATTGACAGGTCAGTCTTCTCTGCCATACGGCGTTTTCACCCGGTAACGCATCGATCTCCTGCATGCACGGCAGGTGACCACGACCATCCCCCGGTGTACCCGCACCCGCATATTGGCCCCGGGAACAAGAAAAGTATAGCAGTAATGACAGAACCGGCGCCGGAACTCGCGGGGGATCCGGACCCGCTGGCGCATGGCGATCCGGCGGGCAAGCGCGACGTACCGGTCACTCCGTTTGGGATCTTCTGCAAACGCATTCTCTGCCTCACGAAAAAGAACAGCAATGCGCTCCCGGGCGATCTGCTTTGTCGATGGGGTGCGGGATTTCTCCTTCATTGCCAGTCTCCGCCTTGTGCGTGTCCGTACTATCAGCGTACCAGATAAAAAAGTGTGGTTTACCGGGCCGATATAAAAAATTGCGTTCACGTTCTTTGTAAACGTCCTGAGGTCCGCCGTCTCCGGGTGTTCCGATCATTCCTGCGTGAATGTCGTTCTGGCCATCCGGCATGTTCTCCTCAGGTCTTCTCTTCCATCCGGCAACAGCAGACACCTGCCGGTGAAATGCCGGAAAACGGGATCCGCGCAGACTGGTGGTTCAGGGGTTCTTCCTATCAGATCATCCCCGGCCGGGAACTACCCTCATCGTTCTGGTAATCCGGATGAACCTCCACACGTATTACCAGCGTCAGGATAAGGATGACGATGCTGAGGACAAACGAGCCGAGGAATGCAAGATCGAAGCCGGCGGTGGCCACTCTCAGCTGCAGGTCAACCGGGGAGGTCTCGGTTATATTGTGATTTGCGGCAATCGCGATGATCCCCCACAAAAAGATCATATTAAAAAAGGCAACTCCCAGCGTCAGGGGAGCAGAACGTTCGAGGCCCGTGAGGCTCGAGACCATGCCCTGTTTTGCTTTTGCCACGGAGTTCATGACCATGTTCGATGCCGGCGTGATGAGAAGGCCAAGGCCAAAGCCGATAAGCGCAAGGGAGATCACCACATAAGAGTCCGGCGTTCCGATATGGAGCTGCATGATGAAGAAGTAACCGGCAGCAAGAGCGATAGCGGCAGCGATGCAGAGCCTCTTTGGGCCGGCCCGGTTATAGAGTATGCCGGCGAGGGTCCCGGAGCCCATCATCGCAAAGGAGAGCGAGGCCATGAACATCGCAAGCGAGATGGCGATGATCAGGAGGAGAAATCCGTCCTGCGCCGTTTCCGTACCGGGCACTTTCATGCGAGGATGTTACAACCTTATCATAATGAGAATTGCGGTTGGGTCTGTGATAACAAGAAAAACAGCCCACAATGATGTATTTATGCTCGCAAAGGACATACATATCAGAGCCAGATTATTCGTTTTATAAAAGATCAGATGGATGGCGGACTACATGGCAAAAGCGACAGATCAGATGGACCCGCGCGAACTGCAGACGCTCCAGTATTATTTGAAGGAATACGGGCAGCAGGCCGAGATCTTTGCCGGCCAGCTGGAATTCATGGAGAACGGGAGGATCGAGGCGCTCGCCGCCATCGAAGCGCTCGAAGCGCTGGTGGCTTCGGGTGATGGCACGGTTCTCCTCCAGGTTGGCGGCGGGGCAAGCCTCCGGGTAAAAGTCCTCGAACCGGAAAAGGTGCTGGTGAATATCGGTTCCGACGTGATCGTCGAGAAGACCAACAAGGACGCCATCGGGTACCTCAGGGACCGTGTTACGGAGATGGAGGCCTCGCAGAAGCAGGTTGCTGAGGCATTGGATAAACTCCGTGGCCAGATGAACGAGATCACCAGAAGGCTGGAACAGGGATACCATCAGGCAATGGCGGCGGGCCAGGCAGCCCACCCGCAGGTTCCGGAAGAAGAACAGGATTAAACGGGATCTCTTTTTTATGTTCGGGAGGCTTAAGGAACGACTGCAGGCCGCAAGGAACCGGCTGGGCAGCAGCATCCAGTCCGTTGTTACCTCGCCTACAGGGTCTGCCGGACAGGAAACCGCCTCACAATTGTCCGGCAGCGGGGGTATTCCGGCAGGTGTTACTCCCGCACGCACGGGAGCTGTATCTGAGACCGGCCCCTCTCCTCTCCCGACACTCGCCGACAAGGTCAAATTCCTGATCCGTGACGGCGAACTGGTCGTCTCGGAAAAGGATATCGCCGACGCCCTCGCTGAACTGGAGATGACCCTTCTCGAGAGCGATGTCGCGATGCCCGTCACGGATGCAATCATTGCGCGCGTCCGTGCGGGTCTCGTGGGGAAACACCGGAAGATCGGTGAATCAGTGGACGCACTGGTGGTGGGCACGCTCAAATCAGCCCTCCTCGATGTGCTCGGCACAGGTTTTGACCTGACGGCCTATATCAGGGCCCATGAGCGCCCGGTGAAAATCCTCTTTACCGGCGTGAATGGGACTGGCAAGACGACGACCGTCGCCAAGGTGGGCGCATACCTGAAAAAACAGGGTTTTTCAGTGGTGATTGGGGCAGGGGACACCTACCGTGCCGGTGCTATCGAGCAGATCGAGGTGCATGCAGAACGGATTGGGGTCAAGGTAATCCAGCACCAGCCGGGCGCAGACCCGTCTGCAGTTCTCTATGACGCAGTCCAGTATGCGGCCTCGCACAAGATCGATGTGGTGCTCGCGGATACCGCAGGCCGGTTCCATACCAAGGCCAACCTGATGAGCCAGCTCGACAAGATCAAGCGCGTGATGAAGCCGGACCTTGTGATTTATGTCGATGAAGCAGTCGCGGGCAACGATGCTGTGGTCCGGGCGGCGGAATTCGAGAAGACCGTCGGTGCCGACGCGGTGGTCCTGACCAAGGCGGATATGGACTCGCGTGGCGGCGCAGCGATCTCCATCGCGCACACGATCGGAAAACCGCTCCTCTTTCTCGGCGTCGGGCAGGCATATGACGATATCATGCCCTTTGCACCGGCAGAGATGGTCGAGGAACTGCTCGGGGGGGCTGCCTGATGCTCGACGGGCTTTCGTCGTCGCTCAAGGACGCGCTCAAAAAACTTGCCGGAAAAGCGGTAATCGACCGTGCAGCAGTTGATGAACTGGTCAGGGACCTCCAACGTGCTCTCATTTCGGCAGACGTGAACGTAAAGCTCGTGATGGAGCTCTCCCGGGCCATCCGCACCCGTTCGCTTGACGAGCAGCTTCCCAAAAATACCAACGTCCGGGAGCACGTGCTCCGTATCGTCTACCAAGAGCTGGTCCGGCTGGTCTGGGCGTCTACCGATGTGAAACTGGAACCCCAGACCATCCTCATGGCGGGGCTCCAGGGGAGCGGCAAGACCACAACCACCGCGAAACTCGCCCGCTACTTCCAGAAGAAGGGGATGAAGGTCGGCGTGATCTGTGCTGATACCTTCCGCCCGGGCGCATACGACCAGCTCGCGACGCTCTGCGCGAAGATAAACATCCCCTGCTTCGGTGACCCGGCTGCAAAGGATGCGCGGAAGATCACCAGAGACGGGCTTGTCGCGCTCAGGGATCTCGAGGTGATCATTGTCGATACGCAGGGCCGGCACGCGCTCGAGGCGGATCTCATCAGGGAGATCATCGAGTTAAATGTGATCACCAAAGCCACCCACCGCTGGCTGGTCATCGATGCTGCGCTCGGGCAGCAGGCGAGTGAACAGGCCCGCAGGTTCCATGAAGCGATCGGAATCGACGGCGTGATCATCACCAAGATGGACGGTACGGCCAAGGGCGGCGGTGCCCTCTCGGCCGTTGCCGAGACCAAGAGCGGGATCGTCTTCATCGGTGCCGGCGAGACGATCGAGAATCTCGAACGGTTCGATCCCGACGGCTTCATCTCCCGGCTTTTAGGGATGGGCGACCTCCGGGCACTTGTCGAGAGAGCGGAAGAGGCGATGAAGGCCGACGACGTGGACATGAACGCGATGATGAAGGGCCGGTTCACCCTCCGCGATATGTACAAGCAGCTCGAGGCGCTCAACAAGATGGGGCCCTTAAAGCAGATCATGGGGATGCTGCCGCTCGGGAACATGGAGCTCCCCGAGGGAGTCTACGATGTGACGAGCACGAAGATGATGCGGTACCGGATCATCATGGACTCGATGACTGCACAGGAACTCGACGATCCCGCCCTCATCACCAGCTCGCGGATGCAGCGGATCGCACGGGGAGCCGGTGCGAGTCCGGATGAGGTGCGCGAACTCCTGAAATATTACAAGATGATGCAGCGTACCCTTAAAGGGCTGCGGGGCAGTGGCGGAAAGTTCAACGTGCAGCGCCTGATGAAACGCTTCTCCGGAATGCAGTGAGATGGTTTCGTTTGTGATTGTCGGGCACCACGCCCGGACAGATGGAGAATTTTCGCTTAACGATCTGCCGGGAGCCGGCCGCATGGACGTGCTCTGCCGGTGCGTGAACGCATCGCTCTTCCTCTCCCACGACATGCGCCGGGACGTGGACTGCTGCCTTGTCCTTCTGGGGGGGCCAAAGGGCCCAAAGACCGTGAAGGTCTCCGGCAGCTCGGTCCGCTCGCTCTCACCGGATGAACGGAGTGCGGGGGCGCTCTTAAAAAAAGCGCTCTCCATTCCCTGCGGCAGCGAGTTTCGTGAGGCAGCGCCCGGCATATCCGTGCGGGCCGGAGGGCTTGAGCGGCTGATGACGGAGCTTGCGTGTGCGGTGCTGGACGAGAAGGGTACCGATATCAGGACGGTACAGGCCCTGCCGGATGCCTTCCTGCTCTCCGACCATGAAAATTTTACTGCATCGGAAGAACTGCTTACCGGAGACTGCCCGCGGTATTCCGTGGGGCCGGCATGCCTGCATGCCGACCATGTCATCACGGTGCTCCAGAATGAACGGGACCGGAGGATGTGCGGATGGAAATAAGCGAAACGGTGGAGAAGATCCTCGCGTATGGCGACTGCTGCGACCATTGTCTCGGGCGTTTCTTCGGCAAGCGTTCGTTCGGCCTGACCAACGACGAACGGGGGCAGTCTCTCCGGATCGCCAGGGCGATTGTTGCAAACCAGCCCTACGAACCTTTCTCCGGTACCTGCTGGATCTGCGGCAACTTCTTCGATAGCGTCTCCGAATGGACAGAAAAAGTCGTGGCCGCAACGGAGGGAATCGAATTTTCAACGTTTCTTGTCGGGTGCCGGGTCCCGCCGCTCATTGCCGAGAACGAGGAAATGGTCTGGAGCGATCTCTCGCTGGCCGAACCGGAGCCCTTCAAGTCGGAAGTGAACCGGGAGGTGGGCAAAGCCGTATCGGCCATTACCGGCAAACAGGTTGACTTCAAAATGCCGGACCTTGTCGTCCTGCTCGATATCGCCGCCGGGACTCCCGAAATCCAGATCAACCCGGTCTTTTTCTATGGGAGATACCGGAAGTTCGAGCGTGGCATCCCGCAGACGCACTGGGACTGCCGGGCCTGCAAGGGTGCCGGCTGCGAGAAGTGCAACTACACCGGCAAGCAATACATGGATTCTGTGGAAGAGCTGATCGGCCGGCCGGTCATTGCCGCGTTTTCTGCCGGAAATGCCGTTCTCCATGGGGCCGGCAGGGAGGATATCGATGCACGGATGATCGGTTCGGGAAGACCCTTTATTCTCGAGGTTGTCGCACCGCGAAAGCGGGCGGTCGATCTTGCTGCGCTGGAGGAAGCGATCAACCGGAGCGCGGAAGGGCGAGTTGCTGTCTCGATCTCCCGCTGGAGCAACCGTGCGGAGGTGGAAACCCTTAAATCAAGTAAAGCGCATAAAAAATACAGGATCCTGGTCGAGGTTGAGGGTGCATTACCTGCGGAAGAGCTCGTTAATGCTCTGAAAACCTTAAAGGGCGTCACTATACAGCAGCGCACGCCCGAACGGGTCGCACACCGGAGAGCAGACAAGATCCGGGAGCGCAAGGTTCTCGATATCGGGTATGTGGGGGAACAGGACGGCAGGTTCATTCTTGAAGTCCTTGGCGAAGCCGGCCTCTACATCAAGGAACTTATATCCGGCGACCAGGGAAGGACGCACCCAAGTCTTGCTGAGATCCTGAAACGTCCGGCGCACGTCACCAGCCTCGATGTCGTGCAGGTCAAAGGAGCACAGGAGGAGGAATAAGTCATGGCACATCACAACGGACCCAGAAAAAAGACACGGTACAAGTTCAAGAAAGAACTGAGAAAGCGCGGGCTGCCCCCGGTCACCTCCGTCATCCAGACGTTTGAGATCGGCGACAAGGTCCATATCGTGGTCAACCCCAGCATCCAGAAAGGGATGCCGCACCGGCGCTTCCACGGCCTGACCGGTACCATTGTCGGGCAGCGGGGGCGCGCCTGGATGCTCTCCATCAACGACGGCGATGCAGAAAAAGTCGTCATTGCCCGACCACAACATCTAAAAGCACAAAAGTAAACTAGATTGTCAGGTGATTGGCATGAAAGTAAAGGGTATTATTAGCGAAGAGAAGGTCACACTTCCCGAGCTCCGTGCAGTTATTTTGAGCGTGGAGTCCGAGCGGATTGCGGCCGAAAAGGAGATGTCGTACGAGTTCCGGCGCAGCATGGAGCATGCCAATCTGCTTGCAAAGACTTCCCCGGAGAAGTCACGTGACCTCGTTGCCGGCCTCCTGAAACTCGAGAAGATGAAGCCCGAAATCGCATACCGGATCGCCAATATCATGCCTAAGTGCCGGGACGAAGTCCGGGCAATCTTTGCCAAGGAACGGTATACCCTCACCCCGGAAGAGCTCGATACCATTGTCGGACTGGTGATGGCGCAGTTCTGAGGTGTGACGATGAAGGCGGAGAAAAAAGAGGTCAACGCAGTGGTACTGGATGTGCTCATGAAAGGGCATCCGGAAGATCCCCGCCCTCCTTTCAAGCGGGAACCTATCGTGCAGGCAATGGGGCTCGAACAGTTCAAGCTGCTGGAACTGGTACCCAAACCAAATATCGTAATCAACCTTTACGACCGGGTCTATATTGGCGATGCGGAAAGGGAAAAGATCGAGCGCGTGAAGCGCCGGATCAGCTACGAAGAACTGACCCAGACCGCGCGGGGGGAGTTGCCGTTTATGGTGGAACAGGTTGTAAAAGAGCGGGAGCAGGACTTTGTCGCTTTTTTCAACAAGTCGATCTCGATCACGCCCCGGCTCCACATGCTCCACCTGCTGCCTGGCATCGGCAGGAAGCTGATGTGGGAGATCCTTGAGGAACGCAACAAAAAACCCTTCGAGAGTTTTGCCGATATTGCAGCCCGGATCAAATCCATCCCGCATCCCGAGAAGATGATCCTGTCACGGATCCTTGAGGAGCTGCAGGATAAAGACGTCAAGTATCACGTGTTCACCACGAAATGAAGGCCTACCACGACCAGCACTTCCTGATCGATCCCCGTGCGGTCAGTCGGATCGCGGATCTTGTGGAGGTGCGGGGAAGGACCGTGCTCGAGGTCGGGCCCGGTAATGGCGTCCTGACCCGGGCGCTGCTCGACCGCGGCGCCACCGTTCACGCGGTGGAACTGGATAGCGGGCTTTGCGAAGACCTGTCCGAACAGTTTTCAAGAGAGATTGCACAGGGAAATCTTACACTCCTGCACGGGGACGCGACCCGGTGTTGGTTGCCGCCGTTTGAGCTGGTAGTTTCCAATCTTCCCTACTCAGTTTCATCGAAGATCACCTTCCGGCTGCTCGAGACCGGTTTTGAAGCCGCGGTACTGATGTACCAGACCGAGTTTGCAAAAAGAATGGTCGCACCGATAGGCACCAAGGAGTGCGGAAGGCTCTCGGTCATGGTGCAGACCTATGCCGCAGTACGGCAGTGTTTCGAACTTTCTCCCGATTGTTTCTCTCCCAAACCGCAGGTGCACTCCACGGTCGTGAAGATCATACCGCACCCCCCCCTCTTTCCCATCAGCGATGGTCAGCGGTACGCTGACGTGGTTCGCGCCCTCTTTTCCCACCGGAGGAAGACCGTGAAGAATGGCCTGAAAGGTTCATCCGGGATGCTGGACCGGGCTTGGGCGGAGCGGGTGATCGCGGTACTGCCGCCAGAAATCCTGCAGAGCCGGCCCGAAGCATTGTATCTTGAGGATTTCGCCACCATCGCCAATATTCCCTGAATTGGAGCAGGTGCATCTCTCCCGCTCCCCGAAAGTGTCAAACACCCCGGTTATCGCGGCGAAATTGTTTGGGACGATCCTGTCTCGTGCGTTTGGGTTGAAAGGGATAGATCCTGTAAAAAGAGATAGGTGATTTAGGCAGCAGTCCCGGCACGGTCATAGAGCAGACACAGGTAGCGGGCTTCAAACAGCACGAGGATGGGCAGAACGATGAACAGCAGCACGATCCCAACGACCGGGATAAGCATCAGGATAATACTGATGACACCCATGATTATGGTCATAATGATCAGTGCGATAAAATAGGTTAGCCAGCCGATTTTGCCGATATGGGCCATAATGACACCAAAACTGAAGGCATCACCTAATGTATTGGTCCGGGCAAAACGTACACAGGCGGTCGCCAGGAAGAGTTCGATGATAATGATTACGATAAGCAGGACAACAACACCTGCAAATATTGATCCCAGAGCTGCCATAATAGCGGCAGGATTGGAAATGTACATCAAGTAGGTGCTTCCCAGCAGGAGCAGTTCAATGATGATAATGGGTATCGCATAGATCAACTCAACAACAAACAGCTTGATCCCATCAATAAACATACCCCCCCATTGCTCAAGTTCCGGGGCAGGTTTTGTGCCCTTGAAGATCCTCATCATATACCCCAGAATCAGCGGGAAGATGATGCAGCTTATAATGAGCAGGATCCACTTGCTCCACTTACCCCAGACACCTTCCTTCGCGTACGCGAACGATTCGCTAACCATATTTCCATAATCCATTGGTTCCACCACATCGGTTTTTATCATCTATGACTGTCCCAGCCATAGACAATTAAATGAACATATGACTATTTCGCAGAATATAAATTTTCCCAAAATTATAGCGTAAAATAAGAAAATACACATTTTTTTGGCTTTGTTAAGGTACTTTCGGAAGTATTGGCCTTCGGCCTTTTCCGCCTTATATACCTCCGGCAAGTATATGAATGCCCGGCAGGGTCAGAGGAAAAGAACTGTGTATACCGCCGGTTTCTAGTGAGTTAAAAGGATGAGATGAATAAACGGCACGCATACCCGGTTTAAGAAAAAATCCCGGTTCATGTTCTGGGACCGTTTGGGAACACTACATATACCCGGAACGCATACCCGGCGATGAGGGAGACCCATGGAAATTGTGCCGGGAATTCACCAGGTTGATGGGGTCAATGGGAACTGCTACCTTATTGTCCGGGATGGGATCACGGTTATCGACACCGGCCTGCCCGGCGCCGGAAAAAAGATCCTTTCCTATATCCAGGGGACGCTGGGCCGCAGACCCTCTGATATCAGGACCATCATCCTGACCCATTACCATATCGATCATACGGGGAACGTGAATATGCTCAGATCGGCCGGCGCCGGCAAGGTGGCCATTCATGAGGCGGACGCGCCGTTTGTCTCCGGCAGGCAGAAGCCGCCGCACCCGGGAGGCTAGAGGGGCGCCCTCTTCCGTATCCTGGGACTGTTCATGAAAACGCAGCCGTTCCAGCCGGACATCATCCTGAACGACCGTGATGTTATCAATGGCCTGACCTGCGTTCATGTGCCCGGTCACACGCCGGGGAGCATCTGCCTTCTGGACCCGGGAACCGGCATTCTCTTTGTTGGCGACACGCTCCGGTTTGACGGACAGAAGATCGAAGGACCTCCTGCACAGTTCACGCGGGATATGGTTCTTGCGCACCAGTCGATCAAAAAGATCGCTGCCTTGGATTTCGATATCATGCTCTCTGGCCATGGCGTGCCGCTCCGGCCGGGCGCATCGGGAAAGGTCCGCGAATTTGTGAAGTCACTGGGATAAGCCGGAAATAATTTTTATCTGGCCATGATGGTACTTTTTGTGAGATGAGGGCACGAGCTTCCGCCAGTATCGTTTTTATTCCTGAAAAGAGACCACTTCGTGAATGGATTATTTTCCGGAGTAATCCGGGTAATTTCCGTGGGATGCATGAGCGGCCTCGTGTCCACACGCTTTTTGCTCCCCCCCGCCAAAATCCGGTATGACGATGGTATACGATCTCAAGCAGATATATGCCCCGGAGGTCGACACGTTTCTCCTCCGGGATGCCGCCCTTGCCGAAGTGAAGGCTTGCGACCGGGTGCTTGAGATCGGCACCGGCTCAGGCCTGATTGCTGCAGCACTGGAAGGACGATTCGGGATTGTGGCAACGGACATCAACCCCCATGCCGTCCGCGCTGCGAGAGAAAAAGGAGTAGAGGTGGTTCGCTGTGATCTTGCTGCCGGCATCAGGAGCCCGTTTGATCTCATCCTCTTCAACCCACCGTACCTGCCGACACAACCGGGCGAGCGGATCGATGACTGGCTCGAGTATGCACTTGACGGCGGCGCGACGGGACGTGCCACGATCGAAAAGTTCGCGGCTGATGTTGCGAGAGTACTTGCGCCGCACGGGCGGATCCTGCTTATCATTTCGTCGCTGACCGGAACACGTGAGGTTTTCGACTTCTTCCAGCGCCACGGGTTCACGGCAGGGATTGTGCGCCGGCAACCCGTGGAGGATGAGGAACTGTACGTGGTCCGGATTGTCGCGGATCACTCATAGGGATCTCGGAATCAGAATGCCCCGTCGCATAATCTCATTAAAAACATTTTTTGGCGTGCTGAGTTCCTCTGATCTCTCTTTCATTCATGTTGCCGAAAATAACTCCTTGTGAAGAATTACCGCAGAAATAACCCTCCAAAAGGGACTGATGGATACCGGTCGCTTTTAGACAATCAGCCGCCGGCGCATCAGGTTGATCGCGATCACGCAGAAGACCGAGGTAACCACGGCAATCCACGCAAGGTGCAGGATCATCGTCCATTCAAAGCCGGCCAGCGTGAACATCCGCATAAGGGCGACCACGTGGGTGAGGGGGAGAATGCCGATGGCGATATACTGAAAGACAAGCGGCAGGAGGGTGACAGGGAAGAACGTGCCCGAGAAGAGCATCATCGGCGTGATGAAGAGGAACGCCGGGTAATTGAGCGTATCGATACTCGGGGTGATGGCCGTAAAACACATTGCGATTCCGGCAAACATGAGCCCGGCGACAAACGCGAGCGGGATGGCGAGGAGCGAGGCAGGAAGCGAGATGACGCCGAATGCAGCGAGAACCGGCAGCATGATAGTGACCGAGATTACGGCCCGGGTAGCGCCCCAGAGTATCTCGCCGGCGATCACGTCCTCAATGGAGAGCGGCGTCGCGATGATCGCATCAAAACTCTTCTGGTAGTACATCCGCACGTACGACCCGTAGGTACATTCAAAGAAGGCGGAATTCATCACCGAGATGCCGAGAATGGCCGGGGCGACGAAGTTGATGTACGGGATGCCGTTGATTACCCCGATGTACGACCCGATGCCAAGGCCGATGGCAAACAGGTACAGGAGCGCCTCGATAAACGGCGGGAAAAAGTTGACTTTCCAGGTCTTGATAAAGACCTCGAGGTTCCGGTGCCAGACCTTCCACGCACGCCTGCTGATCCGGGGAAACGACCAGAACGACTGCATAGCTCACTCCCGGAGGGACCGGCCGGTCAGTTTCAGGAAAACGTCCTCCAGTGTCGCCGGCCGGGTGATCACCCTGCCGGGCCGGCACCGGTCTAAGACGGCCCTTGCTACGTCGCGGGACGAACCGGTCGTAATCTGCACCATGTCACCGGCGATCTCGTACGGTACGTGGAGTTTGTCCAGACAGGAGAGCACGTCGGTGCTCTTCTCCACTTCCACGATCTCGCTTCCCGCGTGCCGCTGCACGAGGTCCGCGGGCGCTCCCTCCACGAGGAACCTCCCGTTGTCCATGATCACCAGCCGGTTGCAGAGCCGGGCTGCCTCATCGAGATAATGGGTGGTGAGCACGATCGTGTTGCCCTGCGCCTGAAGCTGCCGGAGACGCTCCCAGATCAGGTGCCGGGCCTGCGGGTCGAGACCGATGGTCGGTTCGTCAAGGATGAGGAGGTCCGGGTTGTTGATGAGTGCACGGGCAAGGATGAGCCGGCGTTTCATTCCCCCGGAGAGTTTGTCGATGACCATGTCGCGCTTTTCGGAGAGCTCGACGAATGCGAGAAGATCTTCCACCCGCTTCTGTGCCTCGGCGGCGGGGATGTCGAAGTACCGCGCATAGGTCATCAGGTTACCGTAACAGGTGAAGTCCGGGTCGAGGTTGGTCTCCTGTGGAACTACGCCGATCCGCTGCTTGATCTCCGCGGGGTGCTCGTCGGGATCCATGCCGAAGACCCGGAGTGTTCCCGATGTCCGTGGGGAGACGCACTCAATCATCCGCATGGTCGTCGTCTTGCCGGCGCCGTTGGGGCCGAGAAACCCGAAGACCTCGCCCCGGTTAACCGAGAACCCGATGTGGTCGACGGCCGCCATACCATTGTAGGTCTTGGTCAGGTCGGACGCTTCGATGATTGCGGGAATCGGCTCACCCCGTTACCTAATCCTGCAGCGGCGGTGCATAAAAACACTCACGTACTGCCAAATGTCCTGAGGTACCGCATTGTTGTGGTACGGTACCAGGCCCCGAAAAATAATCAGGCCGCACAGGGAATCTCGCTTTTCACAAGCACAATGCCGGCGATAAGGACCGCGAGCAGCGCAACGGTGGCAAACATCTGGAGCGCATCCGTGCTGGTGATATTGTACACGAGGACGTGCCGCACGAGGCCGGTGAGCCCGGCAACGAGGAGCGCCCGTACGTCAACGTGTTTGGTCCTGAAATAGACGGTCACGGTCTCGAAGAGGACGATGATGGTGATCGTGAGCAGGAGGGAATAGATCACCTGCACGAGGCCGTTTGCAAAATCCCCGGTGACGATCATCGCGGTGATCAGCTGGATAGCATCGTAGACAGAAAATATGGCAATGACCGTGAGCAGTATGGCGACGACCATGTACAGCGCCATCGGCACAAGTGAGAATAACTGGACGATATAATCGAGCGTGGTCCGTTGTTCCGGCATAGTATACCTCCCGTTCTTTCTCTATAATGGATCCATCAGGCGCATAAAAGCGTCGGGTCATACCTGATCAGTTCATGGCTGTTTCCGCAGAACGCAGGGCAGTATCGATTGATTATGTGAAAACTTATTGAAAAAAATCCGGTACGGCTATCGGGCATTTCAGGAAAAGTCCGGCGACGCAATCGAATCTTTTTGAAGATAGCGGACCTTCAATGGTTAAACTTTTTATTTTCGGCGGTGAGTAGCCAACACGCGGATTGCTGTTTCAGGCCACATACAAACGAGGGTAAAAGACTGAAAGGCAACCAGAAAAATGCATGATTCATCTGGCATTGCGTTGTTTCAAACGACGTTTACGAACTGCATACAGGAATGCAAAGATAGAGGCAGCATAAAGTAGAACAATGCCGGTATCGAAAAGGGTGTCGTCTATCGACATTCTGTTGCCTCATGTTATCCTGAGAGGAGGTTTTACAAATCTTTGTCGATGGTATTAACTTTGTCTTCATTTCGAAATAGGGAAAGAAATGGTTGAAAAATCCGGCAGGGTTTGCGGAGATTGAAAAGAGGATAACTTTTACCTGTTCAATGCGATGGAGGCTGTTCTTGGAGATGCCTCTCCCGAACGATGGGTTTCTGGTATTCGCTGTCATGGTCTCCCTCCCCCAATACGGCTCATGGTCTGCTCACACCACCCGATCCCTCGCATCAGATGCACACGGAATCCAGGCCCCTATCGGGCTCCGATTCCCGGATCCGGTCTCCGGGAAACCCCGTAAAACGCCCGGATTTCTCACAAAAATAAAACCCGAGATACTAGCCCCGATTGCCAGAATACGCGATTAAACTGGCGGAAAAAGACCCCCAAGATCTGGGTGAGTTTTCATTTCAGCGATCAATAGTACGATTTTCCTGAGATCTGCCAAGGAAAGGGCCCTGGCGGCCCGCCAATAAAGTCAGTGGTATTTTGGCGTATTTTTGCGAAATAACGGCGATTTGAGCGGGGATTTAGAGTGGTTGTGCCCAACCGGGATGGCGCCTTGGGGCGGATGGGCTTGCCCAGCGTGGTATCGTTGAAAACCCTGCATTTCATCTTCAACAGTCGGAAGCAATGGCGGCGTTTTCAAAAAAAGTTCGTCAATGTTTCCAGCAATTTTGAAAAAAAATTCGCGAAATGTTCCGGCAAATCTCAAAAAAATCCGGAATGTTTTCCGGCAATTTTCCAAAAATACTCAATCGAAAATAATTGTGGAAGAACACTTACAGTTTACGCAGCATCTCAAGTGCTTCCGTCCCGGATTTCACCGCGTCCATCAGCATGAGGCAGCGTTCCGGGTCGTTTTCCGCCTTTATGCGCTGGCAGAGTTCATGGATAGTTTGGGCAATCTTGCGGGCAAGCATCTCCGCTTCCGGGAATGGGGGCAGCAGTTCAGGCGCAGCCGGGGCGCCGGCAGCGGCCTCAGCCGGGGTGCCGCCTGCCGGGGGAGATGATGGCACCGCCGGCTGCCCCGCATTGCCTGCCGGGCCGCTCTTCTCCGCGCAGACCACGCAGAAGGTCTTTCCCTTGTAGTCGAAGAGCGGACAGCCACAGGCAGTGCAGCATTTCTCGAGCATCCTGCCCCCCTTCAGGAGGTAATCGGCCATGATCTCGTCATCCTTTCGTTCCTTCATCCGGTCACCGTCGGTTCATTATTTAAACTATATATGCAGGTTCTACGTATTAACTACAGGTACACAGGTGGGTGATACCATGCCAAACCCTGAAAAAACAATGGAAAACTGTATCCTGATGCTCCAGCACATTCAGGAGGACAGCACCATCCCCAGAAATATCCGGCGTGTTGCCGAAGAGACCCGGATGCTGCTCCAGAATAACTCCAAGGCAATGGGTCTGCGTGCTGCCGAAGCCATCTCCAAAATAGACGAAATTTCCAACGATCCAAATATGCCGATCCATGCGAGGACACGGATCTGGGAGCTCGTATCCCAGCTTGAGACGATCCCGCTGGATTGATGGCGGTGTGCCGATCTTTTTTTTGATATTTTTTAAGGATCTTCCGAACAGTGATTTTTTCTTTCTGGCTTCCTCCACGTGCCGGGCTGTGGATCAGGGTAAATCTCCCTGCCAAAGACCACTTCGAGAGGCTGGAGGGGATCACCTTTTATTCCTGCCCGACTCCAGTAAACACCCGACTCTTTGCTTATCAAAGGACGGCAATAGTCTGCCCGTTGCGGGTCACCTTCACGACCTCACGGTATACCCCGCCCGGGTCAGGACCCGGATCACGAGGTCATCCCACCGGGTCTCGTCCGGTTCACTGACCGGGTCGATGCATTCCGTAAAAATTTTTGTCAGGAACGGGTCCTCCGAGCAGAGGTACCGCGAGAACATGATCCGCCCGACGCGTATCCCCCGCGGATTCAGGATGAGCAATCTCCAGCAGCCGTAATCCCGGCAGATATCGGGACGGGTGAGGTGCACCGTACAGTACGCCCTCTCGCTGCCGGGCGCGTGCCGGAAGAACGGGCAGGCCTCCGGGAGTCTCTCAAAGATGCTCCGGTCATTGAAGAGTGCATATTTGTCCGGGTCGACGGTCACAAGGGTATCCTCGTTGGTGTAGCGGTTGTGCACGACAAACGTGTAATTGCCGCGATCTTCGGTGATGCTGTGGACTAAACCAAGGTGGCTGCAGCACTCCCCGCACTGCTGGCACTCGAACGGCACGATGGATACTCTCCCGGTTATGGTGATCCGGGATGCACCTTCATCTCCCTTAATATCATCGCGTCAAAGAGCGCCGTTTTGTCATTGAAAGGTTTTATACCGGCGCGGACCAAACTTAAACCGGTTCCATGGATATCGTCTCGATCGTCATCATCATCGCCGGACTCTGCATGTTCGAGACTATCACCAGCATCGACAACGCCATCATCAATGCCGAAGTCCTTTCCACGATGCAGGAGAAGGCCCGGCGCTGGTTCCTTGTATGGGGTCTTTTATTTGCCGTCTTTGTGATCCGGGGGGTGCTCCCTTGGCTCATCGTCTGGCTCTCCACCCCGTCGCTCGGCCCGGTTGGGGCGTTCACTGCGACATTTTCCAGCGACCCACGGGTGGTCGCGGCTATCGGGCAGTCCGCCCCGGTCCTGCTCATGGGCGGCGGCACCTTCCTGCTCTTCCTTTTCCTCCACTGGCTCTTTCTCGAAGACAAGTATTTCGGCATCCGTGGCGAGCGCTATATCGCGTCAAAAAGCGTATGGTTCTTCGCCGTTGTTGCCATCCTGCTCGCCGCGCTTGTCTGGCTCGCGCTCGGGATAAACCCGATGATGGCCTTTGGGGCGGTCATCGGGTCGACCGCGTTTTTTATCGTCCACGGGTTCCGGCAGAACGCGGAGGAGCACGAGCGCCGGATGCTGACCGGCCCGATGACCGATATCAGCAAGATCTTCTATCTTGAAGTGATCGACGCCACCTTCTCGATCGACAGCGTTCTCGGGGCATTTGCGTTCACGCTTGCCGTCCCGCTCATCATTATCGGGAATGGGCTGGGCGCATTTGTCGTCCGGGAGATCACCGTTCGGAATGTCGACAACATCAAAAAGTACCGGTACCTCAAGAACGGTGCGATGTATTCAATCTTCTTTCTCGGCTGCATCATGGTGATGGACAGCTTTGGCATACGGACACCTTTCTGGGTCTCCCCGATTATTACCTTTGGCGTCGTTGGTTTCTTTCTTGCAAAATCGATCCGGGCCGGACCTCCGGCGGCATAAGCCGGTCTGGTTGCGCTGCGGGAGTGATCTGTCCGGGAGCCGGCACCTGCCCTTTACCAGCTTTTCCGGAATGCACCGTCGCAGACCTGGCTCCAGAATAATGATCGCGTGCATCCGGCATGGAGTTCGCGCAGACCGGCGCCCCGCATGAGAGCCTGTATTTCAGAGAGCAGCATCCCATGATGGGGGTTTGCCGGCTCCCGGATGAAGAGCGTACCCTCCGGCCGGAGGGCGGCGGCCAGCGCGGCGAGCACATCGTCCCGCTCTGCCGGATCAACATCGTGCAATGCAAAATGGATGATAACCGTATCGTAATGGCCTGCCGGAAGGGACATCTTCCGTATGTCCCCTGGTAGGAATCCGGTGTTGGTGAACCGCTTCAGCCGTGCCTGTGCTTTTGCAATCCAGTACGGGGAAATATCCACGCAGGCGAGCGACCCGCCCTGCGTAAGCGCAGCGGCAAGGGCACGTGAGAGACACCCGCCACCGCTGCCGAACTCCACGATCCGCTCGTCACCGGTAAGTCCCAGCGAGTGGACATAGCGGGGGTGGGAAAGCCATGACCTGATACGGTAATCTATCAGCTCTTCCTCGATGATCCTTAAGAGCGGGGGGCGGTCGTCCGGCATGCAGTCACCGGATCTCACCGGCCGCCATAGGACCGGACATGCTTCCAGGCACGGTGGTACTGGTCGAACTTCGGGTCTTTTTCGTCATACATCTTCGGGTCCTCCCGCCCGTACCGCTTCCGGTCCTCCCCGACCGGGCAGACCTTGATGCAGATCCCGCACGGGGAGATGAAACGGCGCAACAACGCCTCCGATCGCGCCGAACAGGCATCTTTGTTGGTAAGTCCTGCAGGATAGGCATCCCCGCCCAGTGCACCGGCCGGGCAGGACTTCACGCACCGCATGCATTTTATGCAGAGCGGCGACCCGGGCAACGGATCTGCCGGGATATCCGCGGCGGTAAAGACCGAAACAAACCGGACCCGCGGGCCGTATGCAGGGGTCAGAAGCATATTGTTCAACCCGAAATTCCCCAGTCCGGCGCAATACGCGGCATGGCGGTGCGAGAAGAACGCAACCGGGTTCTCACAGAGGACCTCGATCGAACCGTACCCGTCCCGCGGGATCGGGACCGACGGGTATCCCTTCCCGGACAGGAACAACGCGAGCTGGTATGCGCTGGCGTCCAGCAGTGTGTTGACGGTCCGGTAGAGTTCATGGTACCATATCGACGGTGTGGTCTCAATGATGGGAAGGCTGACCGGAAATCCGATCACGATCACCGTCCTGGTCCCCGGGACGATCGATCCCGGCCGGAATTCCTCCGGCACCCATGGTTCAAACGGCGGGTTGTCCCACCGGTCCGCGGGTGCAAAACCCACGAGAGGTATGCCGAGGGCATCGCACTTCCTGCGGACCTGCCGCTTGAGGATCGAGCTCATCAGTGACCGGTTGCATGGTGAAGAATATAGCAATTTGTCCTGATGCAGACGATTCGCGCATCTCCGGCAGTCTCATGCACGGACCGGCAGCCGGGACGATCGCTTTTATCATCCCTCGGGCATAAGTGAAAAACGGTGAGAAGAAGAAATGGCATTTGTCCCTGATCCGATCCTCATTCTCAACCTTATCCTCTGCATTGTCATCCTTATATTCGGGTGTGCGATATTCTGGAAGAGAAGTGATGTCAACGCGCTGCTGATCGGAATCGCATTCGGGCTCTTTGGACTTTCCCATCTCTACACGCTGCTCGGCTATACATTCCTGCCGGATATGGCATTCGCAGACCTCCGGATCTGCGGGTATATCCTCGTCGCTGCGGCGCTGTTCATGTATTTCCGCGACTGAGCTGGCAGAAACGTGCAGGCGGGTGTGCGACAGGTGGTAGAGTGCCGATCCGTGCAAAAAAGCTGCCGTCCGGCACTATTCACCGGTCACCGTGCAGATAACCGTCCGCTCCCTGCCTGCGTTCACATCGAGCTCCAGCAGCACAACCTGCTGCCAGGTACCGCAGGTGAGAGCGCCTTTTTCCACCGGCACGGTGAGTGAAGGGCCGACCAGCGCGGCCTTGACATGCGAACGGCCGTTGCCGTCGCCCCAGCGGGTGTTGTGTGCATAGACAGCATCGTCCGGCGCCAGGACTGCAAGCGCCCGCGAAAGGTCCGAGAGGACACCGGCTTCAAACTCAATCGTGGTGAGCGCGGCAGTCGAGTGCTGAACGAAGAGATGGATGAGCCCCTCGCGGATGGTGCTTTCGCGGACGGCCTGTTGCACGTGAGGGGTGAGGTTGATGATCTCACCTTCGTGCTGTGATGTTACGTGGAGGATTTTCCGGAACATGCAAAATCACGTACGTGTTCGTTTCTGTTCCTGCCTGATTTGTTTCTTGCGATACAGACGCCGGATGTGACCGTAAATGATGCCGTTATAAGAAAAAATATTCTGTTTGCACCGGGCGGGAGGGATCGAAAAGAGGGAGGGGTTTATGGTGATGCCGGTGTGTTGTCTGTATCCGTTACGCCATTTTCCTGACCATTATCAGGCACCTGCTGCACAAAGGCGATTCCGACCACACGGTCGTTCTCATCGAGACGCATGACCCGGACGCCTTTTGTCCCGCGCCCGATAATCCGGAACTCGCTGACCGGCGTCCGGATGACGACACCGGATGCGGTCATGGCAATGATCTCATCGGAGTCCAGAACCGCCCGCGATTCAATGACAACGGCATCGCGTTCGAGCTGCATGTTCCGGACCCCCATTGTCCCACGGCCATGGCCGCGGAACTCGTCGAAATCGGTCCGCTTGCCAAACCCGACGTCCGAGATGGTGAGGAGGTGATCCTTTTCGAGGAGCGTGAGGGCCACGACCTCATCCTTCCCCCGGAGTTTCATCCCCCTGACCCCTTGTGCATTTCTTCCGACCGTCCTGATGGTATCTTCATGGCACCGCAGGCTCTGGCCGAACCGGCTCGTGAGGATGATCTCCTTGGTGCCGTCCGTCAGGATCACATCCACAAGGTGATCGTTCTCCTTCAGCTTGATCGCGTTCGTCCCGGTGGAGCGCGGGTAGGAGAACTCCGTGAGCGGGATCTTGATGGCCTGCCCGAATTTTGTCCCGAAGAGCAGGAACCGGTCCTCCCTGAATTCCCGGACCGGCAGGACCGTGGTCACGACTTCATCTTTCAGGTTGAGAAGGTTAACGATCGGTTTGCCCTTTGCCACCCGCGAACTCTCGGGAATCTCGTACACTTTGAGCCAGTATACACGACCAAGGTTGGTGAAGCAGAGGAGGTAGTCCTTCATGTCGGCAGCAAAGACCGAGTCGACAAAGTCCTCCTCTTTTGTGGTCATGCCGGTGATCCCGTGCCCGCCCCGGCGCTGCTTACGGTAGGTGTCGAGATCCATGCGCTTGATGTAATTTGCCGTCGTGATCGAGACAAGCACCTTCTTGTCCTCAATAAGGTCCTCGGTTGTCAGGTCGCTCGTATCGAGCGCGATCCGGGTCCGGCGCTTGTCGCCGAACTTTGCCGCAACCTCCCCGGTCTCGCGCCGGATCTCGTCCCTGATGTTCGCTTCGCTTGCGAGGATCTTCTCGAGCCTTGCGATCTCCGCCTCAAGCCCTTTCTTCTCGTCCGTGATCTTCTGCTGTTCAAGCGCTGCGAGACGGCGCAGCTGCATCTGGAGGATCGCGTTTGCCTGCGGGTCGTCAAGCCCGAATTGGGCAATCAGGGTAGTGCGCGCAGTGTCAACGGTATCGGATGCCCGGATAGCAGCAATGATCTTATCGATCTTCGAAAGCGCAATCAAAAGACCCTTGAGGATGTGGACTTTCTCCTGCGCTTTCTTAAGATCGAACTCGGACCTGCGCCGGATCACTTCGATCCGGTGCTGGACAAAATTCCCGAGAAGGCCATGCAGGTTGAGGATCTTCGGCTGACCGTCGACAATGACGAGGTTGGACGCCCAGAAACTGGACTCGAGTGCCGTACTCTTATAGAGATTGTTCAAAATAACCGGCGCCATCGTGCCCTTGCGGAGCTCAAAGACAACCCGTATCCCCTCCTTGTCGGACTCGTCACGGATATCCGTGATGCCATCGATCTTCTTCTCCTTGACCATGTCAGCTATCCCGCTGATCCACTGGGCCTTGTTCACCTGGTACGGGAGCTCGGTCACGATAATACGGTCGCCCCGGTTCCCGCCATCAGACTCCTCTATCGCCGCAACACCGCGGACAATAACCCGGCCCTGGCCGGTGGCATAGATGTTCCTGACACCCTCAACACCCATGAGGACTCCGCCGGTCGGGAAGTCCGGGCCCGGCATGATCCGCAGGAGGTCATCGACAGGAATCTCCGGGTTGTCGAGATAGTGCATGACTGCGTCGCAGACTTCCTGCAGGTTGTGCGGGGGCATCTTCGTTGCCATCCCCACCGCGATACCGTCGGTCCCGTTGACAAGCAGGTTCGGGATCTTTGCCGGGAGCACGGTAGGTTCCTGCA
>Ga0326728_10002524_pt1 | contig 60406 bp, 44 predicted proteins | sample MB3enrmetagenome_FD_207602 | JGI IMG/M metagenome (GOLD analysis project Ga0326728, IMG submission 207602) | Lab enriched peat soil microbial communities from McLean, Ithaca, NY, United States - MB31MN | ecosystem: Environmental > Terrestrial > Soil > Wetlands > Peat | place: USA: New York... | reverse complement strand
ACCAACTGCGCGTTCTCCAGATCGGCGGCGGTCGCCTGGAGCGACGCGTTGGCCGCTTCCAGATTGCGCCGCACGCCCCCAAACAAGTCGGCTTCATAGTTGAGCGAAAACGGAATGGTGAAGACGTTCTGCGTGACCGGCGCCGGCGGCAGGCTGAACAGAGGACGATCGGCCGCTACCCGTTCCCGCTGGGCGCTGGGATCGGCGGCAACCTGGGGAAACAGTCCCGATGCTGCCACCCAGGCCAGCGACCGTGCCTGCGCCAGACGCTCTCGCGCCGCCGCCAGCGATGGATTGGCTTTCAGTAACTGCTGCTCGTAAGCGTTCAGTTCCGCATCGCCGAATATCCCCCACCACGCGCCCTTGGGGATGGCATCTTGCGGCGCCGCCGCTTCCCATGGCCCCTGCGTCTTCCAAGTCACCGGCGCCGGCGCGCTGGGCCGCTGATACTTTGGTCCCGCCGTGCAGCCGGCCAGCAAAAACAGAATCGCGCTGCCCCCGGCAACCAGCCCTTTACACGCGCCGCGCCTCTTTGTGCGACCAATCCTCAAATCCCAGCCCCCAGCTACTGCTTCCGCCCCCTAGCTCCTAACTCCTAACTCCTAGCTCCTGCTCCCGGCCCCTAGCTACTAACTACTAGCTACTAGCTACTGCTTTCCAGCTACTGCTCTCTCACTTTTTGCCCGTCCGCCAGCGAGTCAGCCGGATTGATGACAATCTGCTCGTTCAGCGCCACGCCGCCCAAAAGCTCCAGCGAGGCGCCGTAGTCGCGGCCAATGGTAATGGGCCGCAAATGTACCCGCATATCCGGGCCGACGACGGCGACGCACGGACCCTCGGCGCGGAACAGCATGGCGTTAACGGGAATCGTCACTTTTTGCCCATCGACGTCCACGGCGAAATGAACTTCGCCAAACGATCCGGGGAGCAGGCGCCCGTCTTGGTTCGGAACATCGACTTCCGTGAGCAACGTGCGCGTGGCCAGATCGATGGCGTCTGCGCTGCGCGCCACCGCGCCTTCGAACTTTTGCCCGGGAAACTCCTGCAAAGTTACCCACGCCTTCAAGCCGGGTTTTATGGCGGTGGCATAAGACTGAGGCACGCTGACGTAAACCCGCAGGGGGTCTACGGTGGCGAGATCGAATAATTCCTGGCCGCCCGCGCCGGCATTGATCAGCGCTCCGGGATCGACATTGCGCTTCGTCAGTACCCCGGAAAACGGCGCGTACACGTTCTTGAAGGCTTCCAGTTGTTCCAGCCGGCGGACATTGGCGTCGGCGGCGGCGAGGTTGGCCTGGCTCTGCTGATAGCCGCTGCTCTGCTGGTCGGCTTCCTGCTGCGACACCGAATCGGTCTTGCGCAAGTTCTCCCAGCGGTCGGCGGAAATCTTTGCCAACTGCATCTGCGCCAGAATCTGCTGCCGGGCCGCGCGCGCCTGCGACAATTCCTGATCGACCTCGGGCGTATCGATCGCCGCCAGCAGTTCGCCCTTGCTCACGTGGCTCCCGATGTCTTTGTACCAGCGCACCAGATAGCCGTTGGTCCGGGCATAAATCGGCGATTCCACGAAAGCCTGCAGCGTGCCGGGCAGCACCAGTTCCTCGTCCGGCTTTTCCGCCTTGGGATGCACGACGGCGACGGTGGGAACGGCATTGCTCTCCGTTTCGCCGGCCAGCACGTGTTGCTCGTGGGCGCGCATCGCCAGGGTGATGGCGCCTCCGGCGAACAGGAGCAGCAGGGCCGCGGCGATCAGCAGCTTGACGCGCGGCGGTACCGCCGGAGGCGATTCCGGCGGAGCGCCCCCGGCGTTGCCGGCCGCTTTCGCGGCGGCGATGGTTGGTTCCAATTCCGAATGCATAGCCTCTGTCCTTACTCTCGGGCCCGCTCTGCTAATCCTGCACCGCGGTCGGCAGTGACGGCCGCCGGACGTGCAGAATGACGAAAACCGAAGGCACGAAAAACAATGTTGCGGCCGTGGCGAACAGCAGTCCCCCTATGACCGCGCGGCCCAGCGGCGCATTCTGCTCGCCGCCTTCCCCCAATCCCAGCGCCATGGGGACCATGCCGATAATCATGGCCAGCGCCGTCATGAGCACGGGCCGCACCCGCGTATAAGCGGCTTCCAAGGCGGCCTGCGTGGCCGGCACGCCCACCCGCATGCGGTCCCGCGCGAACGAGACCAGCAGAATCGAGTTGGCCGTCGCCACACCCATGCACATCACCGCGCCGGTCAGCGAGGGCACGCTCAGCGTCGTCCGGGAAAGCAGCAGGATCCACACGATTCCCGCCAGCGCGCCCGGCAGGGCGGTGATGATGATGAAGGGATCGAGCCAAGACTGGAAGTTCACCACGATCAGCAGGTACACCAGCACGATCGCCATCAGCAGTCCCAGGCCCAGTCCCCAGAACGACGATTTCATGGTCTGCACCTGTCCCCGCACCACGATCAACGATCCGCGCGGCAACTCTGCGGCAAACGGTTTCAGCGCCTCCAGCGTATCGGACCCCACCGCGCCCAGGTCCCGTCCCTGCGTGCTGGCATACACGTCGATCACCGGCTGCACGTTGTAGTGCGAAACCACCGCCGGACGCGCCGCCGGGGAGAGTTGCACCAGGTTGCCGAGCAGTTGCTGGCCCCGCACCGCGGGATCGTTCACCGGCGTGTTGATCAGGTCCTGCAGCGACGTTACCCGGTACTGCGGCGTCTGCACCGCCATCTGATAGGTTACTCCGTTCTTCGGATTCAGCCAGAAGATGGGCGCGGTCTGGAAGCTGCCGCTCAGCGAGACCAGCACGCTCTGGGCCACGTCGCGCGCGTTCATGCCCACCTGGGCCACCCGGGTGCGGTCGATGTCCATGCGCAAGGTGGGCAGATCGAGCATTTGCTGAACGTGAACGTCGGCGGCGCCGCGGATGTGGCGCATGCGGTTCGCGATTTCCTGCGCGATCTGGTAATTGCGGGCCACGTCGTCGCCCATGATCTGCACGTCAATGGGGGCGGGCAGGCCGAAGTTCAGGATTTGCGTCACGATGTCGGCCGGCTGGAAGAAAAATTCCACGCCCGGAAAGCGGCGCGGCAGCTCCTGGCGCAGCCGGTGTACGTATTGCGCCGTGGGGTGATGGTGTTCGGAATCGAGCGCGATCAGGATTTCCGCATCGCTGGTGCCGATCACCCCCGAGGTGCTGTACGAGAGATTCAGGCCGGAATACGGCAGGCCGATGTTATCCAGGATGGTCTTAATCTCGTTCTTCGGGATCTCCTGCCGCAGCACCTGCTCCACCTCGTCGCACAGCCGCGCCGTCTCTTCCACGCGCAGCCCGGCGCGGGCGCGCACGTGCAGCCGGATGAGTCCGGCATCGACCGAGGGAAAGAAGTCTTCGCCCAGAAAAGGGACCAGCCCCAAAGAGGCAACGCAGAATGCCAGGAAACAGACCGTGAACGGTTTCCGGTTCGCCAGCGTGGCCGCCAGCAGATCGCGATAGCCCCGGCGGAAACCTTCGAAGCGCCGCTCGAAACCGCGCTGGAAGCTCCCGAAAAAAGTTTTGGGGCCGGCCGCCTTATGCTCGTGTCCGCGCATGACGTATAGGACCAACGTGGGAACCAGGGTCCGCGAGAGCACGTACGAAGCGAGCATGGCGAACACCACCGCCTCCGCCAGCGGCACGAACAGGTACTTGGCCACGCCCGTGAGAAAGAACATGGGCACAAAAACAATGCAGATGCAAAGCGTCGAAACGAACGCGGGAACGGCTATCTCCTGCGAGCCGTCCAGGATGGCCCGCTCCATTTCCTCGCCCAGGGCGAGGTGGCGCTCGATGTTCTCGATGGCCACCGTGGCGTCGTCCACCAGAATTCCGACCGCCAGCGCCAGGCCGCCCAGGGTCATGATGTTGATGGTCTCGCCCAGCGCGCCCAGCAGGATGATCGAAACAAAGATGGAGAGCGGAATGGAAATGGCGATGATCAGGGTGGGCCGCCAGTCCCCCAGAAACACCAGGATCATCAGCGCCGTCAGCGCGGCGGCGGTCAGGCCCTCGCGCACCACTCCCTGGATCGAGGCCCGCACGAACAGCGACTGGTCGAACAGAGACTTGATATTCAATTCAGGCGGCAGCGACTGGGCGGCGATCGGCACCACCCGCTTGACCGCAGCGACGATTTCCAGGGTCGAGGCCTTGCCGATCTTGAACACTGACATCAGGGCGCCGCGCACGCCGTCCTGGCGCACGATGTTGGTCTGCGGCGAAAAGCCGTCGCGGATGTGGGCTACGTCGCGCATGTACAGCGTCGCGCCGTTCACCGTCTTCACCGGCAGGTTGTTCAGCTCCGCGATGGTTCCCGGCGTGCCATTCATCTCGACGCTGTATTCCAGGGTGTCGATCTTGACCGTGCCCGTGGGCAGAATGAGGTTTTCCGCGTTCACCGCGTTGACAATGTCGATCGGCGTCAGCCCGTAAGCCTGCAGCTTGGGCAGATCCAGGTCAACCTGGATCAGCCGCTGCTTGCCGCCGTAAGGGAAGGGCATGGCCGCGCCCTGCACCGTGGCCAGGCGCGTGCGCAGAAAATTCTGGCCCAGATCGAAAAGCTGCTGCTCCGGCAGCGTCTTGCTGCTCAGCCCCAACTGGATGATCGGCGTGGTGGACGCCGTGTAGGTGATCACCAGCGGCGGCGTGGTGCCCGGAGGCAGTTGCCGCACCGAAGTCTGCACGATGGCCGTTACTTGCGCCAGCGCCGTCTGGATGTTCACCGTAGGCTGGAAGAAAATTTTAATCACGCCCACGCCCGTCAGCGATTGCGACTCGATGTGCTCGATGTCGTTCACCGTGATGGTTATGCCGCGCTCCGAGTTGATAATGATGCGGTCGGCCATCTCCTGCGGCGACATCCCGCTGAAGTTCCAGATCACGCTGATGACGGGAATATTGATGTCGGGAAAGATATCGGTCGGCGTGCGCAGTATGGCCACCGGCGTCAACAGAATGATCACCAGCGCCATCACCACGAAAGTGTAAGGGCGCCGGAGCGCTAATCGAACAATCCACATCGGCGGGCTACAGCTCTCAATCTACGCGCCCGGCGGTTCTTCGGCCGGGTGGAGAACCGGTATAGTCATGATTCACTGCGGTGCGTACCGGATTTAGATGTATGATACCTCACCCGCGATTCGCTCTACGGGCCTCTCCGGGGTTGCGTTGATCGTAACCATCATTTTAAAAACTCGCCCGGCAGCCGGGTGCGCCTCCGCCGTGATACCCTAACTGACGAATTCGCCAATCGTCTTTGCCGTTTGGTAATTGCCGGAAGGAGAAACCCATGAAGAAAATTATTGCTATTGCCGCGCTCGCTCTTGCGTTTGTGGCCGGCGCCGCGTTTGCCGACCGAGTCCGTGACTGGCGCGATCTGGACGCCGTCCATACCCAGGTAGCGGAGGCGATTCATGCGTTGGAGCGCGCGCGGGCCGCAAATCACTACGACATGGAAGGACACGGCGTAAAGGCGGAACAGCATCTGCGGGCCGCCGAACGCGAATTGAATCTGGCCGTCGAGTCGGCCAGACGCGCCCGGTAACCTGAAAAGCGGGCGTGCCCGCAACAATGTCCCTGTCTGCCTCAACCCGGCTGCCCCCGGTCGCGGCGATCCAGGATGCTGCGGTCCGGGTCAGCAGATTATTGCGCGATGCCAAGGTGGATGCGCCCTTGCGCCCCAAGGCCCTGGCCGCGCTGGTGGTGGCCGCGGGCAACGCCGGTCTCCCGGCGGGCGCTGCCGGGGTTCTGAGCGGCGCGCCGGGCGCGTTGGCGGAAGTGAACCGGCAGGTGACGGCGGCTCTGGAGGCCGCCTCTCTGCCTGAAGCGCAGTGGCGCCGCCTGGTCTCGGCGCTGCATTTGGGAGACGACTTCGAGCGTCTGGCGCCCGTCCTCCCGGCCATCGCCGGCATCCTCGACGAGATTGATGTTGCCCACGTCCTGTACGGCGATTTTGACTTCCTCGGAATCTTTTACGAGGCGTTTCTCCGTTACGGCTACGACAACCATGCTCTCGGCATTGTCTTTACTCCCCGGCACATCACGCGCTTCTGCGTGGACTTGACCGGCGCCGGCGCCGCCGACCGGGTGATCGACATCGCCTGCGGCACCGGCGGCTTTTTGGTCCCGGCCTACGAGCAAATGTGCGCCGCCGGCAAGAGCGCCGGCTGCCCCGTCACCGGCGTCGTCCGCGGCTTCGATACCAATCCCACCGTCTGGGCGCTGGCCGTGCTGAACCTCACCTTTCGCGGCTGCCGGTCTGCCCTGGCGCAGTCGCCGGGCGCGGCGCCGCAATGTCTGATTGAGCTGCGAAGCTGTTTCGAGGCTTTGCAGGATGCGGACGTGCGTGGCGGTTTTACCCGCGCCTTCCTCAATCCGCCCTTCTCGCAAGGGGCCGAGCCGGAACGGGATTTTCTCGATGCCGCGATGGAGACCCTGGCGCCGGACGGGCGCTGCGCGGCGGTGGTGAAGGCGGGCATCTTCGCCGATGAGGAACATGCGGAGTGGCGCGCCGCCTTCCTGCGCCGCCATACCGTGCTGGCGGTCATCAGCCTGCCGGAAGACGTCTTTTATCCCACCTCCGCGCCCACTTCGGTTCTGGTGGCCGCGGCGCACGTGGCACAACCCGACGGCCGGCCGGTCCTGATGGCGCGCGTCTGGAACGACGGCCTGGAAAAGCTGAAGAACAAAAGAGTGGAACGCGGCGGCAGCGAGTTGGGAGAGGTGAAACGCTGCTTCGCCGCCGCGCTGGCCGGAGAGTTCGTGGTTTCTCCGCTGGCGGCTACCGTGGCCGGCGAGCAGATCAAGGGTGGAAAAGAATGGAGCCCGCAGGAATGGCTGCCGTCTTCGGGAACGGGCTTTGGCGGTGGGGAAGATGCGGCCGGCCTCCCCGGCCCTGCTTCGTCTCCGGACGCCATTTCAGCCGCGCCGCATGGCGCTGATATAGGTCTTGCGGCCTTGGCCCCGGAGCGCGAATCGGCCCAGGCCGCGCCCAGTGGCATTGTGCCGGAAGGCATGGACAGGATGCGCGGCGCGTCCGCGCCTGCGGCCCACGATGCCGCCCTCATGTCCGTTCTCCAGGCAGTCGCCGGTTTCCCCGAGTTGGCGGATGCCGCCTTGCCGGACTTCACGGATCAATGGCGGAGCCTGCCGCCGCTTCCCTCGGGAGTCAAAGCGCCGCTGGCGGAGTTTTTTAAAGTGCTGAACGGCAAGTCTGCCGGGGAAAAGCGCTACCGTGCCGGCGCCACGCCGTACATTTCCAGCGGCGGCGACACCAACAGCATCATGCGCCTGGTGGAGCCGGAGGAAGACGAGCTTTTCGCCGATGGTGGCCTTACGGTCACCGCCTTCGGTCAGGCGGCGGTGCAGCCGTGGGCCTTTCTGGCGCGCGGCAACGGCGGCAGCGCGGTGCGGGTCTTGCTGCCGCGGTATCGCATGGGCGTGGCGGAACTGGCGTGGTTTGCCGCCCAGATCAATGCCGAGAAGTGGCGGTTTTTCTATGCCCGCATGGCCATCAAGTCGCGCATCGAGCGCCTGGTCATCAGCGCGCCGCCCCGGCAACTGCCCTCCGCGGGGCAGTCTCTCGCCAGCCGCATCCGAGCTTTTAGCGAAAAGCTCGAAGAACTCAGCCGCATTTGACCTTGGCGCCCGCCGCTCTTCGGCCCCCTAGCTACTAACTACTAGCTACTAACTACTAACTACTGCTCTCAGCCCCTAGCTACTAACTACTAGCTACTAGCTACTAGCTACTGCTAGTGCGTAAACGAAATGTTCAGACCGGTTGTGAGCTGCAGGTCGTTCTTCTTCGTTCCTTCTGGCGGGGCGCTGACGTAGATATCGTCAAACGAATTCTGCCAGCCCAGCCACTTGCTGAGTTTGGTAACCGTCCCGATATTGCAGGTGAACCGGTATTGGCCCGTATTGCTAAGGTCGGGATAGAAGAAGAGGTTCTGCGTAAGGCTGGTGCCCTTTGCCACTTTGCGCGTGAAGGCATCGCCCACCGTGAGCCCAGCGAGGCTGTTGGTCTCCGCCGCCACCAGCGTTCCCGTAGTTGCCGGGGGAACGGGAGGAAGCGTAAACGGCGCATAACTCTCATGCGTATAGTTGGCGCCCAGGAGCAGATCCAGCGTAGTGACGGCACTCTTGATCGCGTGCACGCCGAGGCCGCCTCCCAAAATGGCCCGGAGGTCCAACTGCTGCAGGGCGTTGGAAAAGAAATCGCCGCTGACGAATTCGAATCCCCGGGCGGCAAAATCGTGGTCGTAACGCGCGCCGCCGCCGATCGTGTTCGCCGTCGTGTGTGGAGACGCCGTGGACAGATCGTTGGTCGCATACACCGAGTCGGTATAGAGCATCAATTTGTCGTGGAAGCCTTTCCTGGCGGCGCTGAAGCCGATGTTGAGGTTCTTGGTTTCGCTGTTGCCGCGGGTAAGGGCAAAGCCAACGTTCGCGCTTCCGGTCCAGCCTTCGCTCCAGCCTGGGTGGAGGCTCTTCTGATAGGCGGCCTCTTCCGCGGGGCTGCGCAGGGTGGTGACGGAAGCCATAGGCGCCTCGAAGGTTCCGTCGGCGTTCGTCGCCACCACCAGGCGGTCGCCGCTGGTGGTTACGGAGCCGGCCGCGCTCTTGCCCCCGGCCGCCACCGTCAGCTCGCCGGTCGAAGTGATCGACTGGATAGCATTGAATTCAATTGTCAAGTCGCCGGCGTAATCAGTCTTGAGCACCAGCGTCTTGCCATCCGACTTGACGATGGTGCCGGTCAACTGGTCGCCATTCTTAAGTTGCAGTTTATCGGCCAAGGCTGGAATCGCCGCCAACGCCAGACAGCACGCTACGATTTCCCTTCGCATACGACCTCCTCTGTTTTCGAACCATACAATCTTTTCTCCCGAGTGGCAAAGGCTCCAACCAAGACGATGCCAACCGCAGGCCCGGCTGCATCGCTCCGGATAAGAATATTCTTGAGCCCCGAGATTGCAAAGGGAAGCAGCACCGGCCAACAAAGCGGCAGAATCGTCTCCCGTCGGTCTTTGGTCCCGCTCCGCGGGATCGTTGGCCTCCTGGTTCCCGGCCCCCAGCTACCAGCTACTAGCTGCTAACTACTGCTCCGCTGATTGCCGCTCTTTCCGCCCGGCCCCCCTAGCTACCAGCTACTAGCTACTAACTACTGCTCCTACCGGATGGGCGTATAATGGTATTGTTCTCCAGGTCAATAAGGACGCGCCATGACAAATACGAAACTTCAAGCAGCACTCGATGAGTTGGAAAGGTTGCGGGACACGCTTAAAGGATTCATAGAGCGTAACGCCGCCCTGCCGGCTTCAGACAGCGACGCCGGCCGCGCACTCGAGTCGCTGGCGATCTTCACCAGCGAGCTGCGCAAATTGGATATTGGCGGCCTGCTCCATCCCGGAAAAGGTTTGAAACGTCGCTCCTTTTGGTCCTCAATACTGCGGCCCGTTTTCCTCAAATTCAGGCACCAAAGCCTCTGATTCCTCGTCCCGGCATCGCGCTGGGAAGCGCCCTGAACCTCGGAGCCTTCGCAAGAATGGGGATGCCGGCAGATTCGTCTCCCGTCCCCGGTCCCCCGTGCCGCGCCAGCGGGATCGTTGGTTGCTGGCCGTTGGTCCTTGGCCTCCTAGCTACTAGCCCCTAGCTACCAGCTACTAGCTACCAGCTACTTGCGTTAGGATAGCTCCAGATTGAGCAGGAGGACGGCTCGTGTCGCGTCGCGGCCCGGTGGCCTCGGAGGTCATCCGTTTTGCCCTCGCGGATTCCATCGCCTTCTTGAACGCCGGCGACTGGGACCGCGTGTCGGCGCGCTCCGGCTTGTTTTTGTCGCGCCGCTTTCTGGAACTGCTGGAGCAGAACCGGCCCGAGAATCTCGCCATGCATTATGCCTTGGCGTATGCGGAGGGCAGGCCCGTGGCGGCGGTCGTAGCTCAGAGCCTCGACATCCGGGTTGCGAATCTTGCTTCCCGGCGTGCCAAAGAAGAGGGGCAAGGGCTGTGGCGTTCCGTGGGGAAGGCTACGGGACGTTCCTTCACGCGTGCTCATAAGCGGCTCCTGCTCTTCGAGGCGCTCCTTCCGTGGGCCCGGCTCCACGGAACGGCACCGGAGGCCGGCCAGCCCGAGCTTTGGCCCGAGGTGGCGTCGAGCTTGTGGCGCCAGTGGCATAGTCTCTTGAACGCCGCCGAACAAGCCGCGAAACTTCCGGTGGCGTGGGTCCACCAGCGCATGCTCGTATGCGGGAATCTCCTCTCGACGGGCTTCCATGGCACGGCCTTCGCCGAAGGCGAGGATCCGGCGCGGCTCTGGCCGGTGGTGGAGGAAGCCCTGTACCGGATCCGCCGCTCCAATAAACTCTTCGGCGACTCCGACCTCATCATGATCAAGGACTTCACCGGCAGCCAGAAGGAGGCTGCGGCCGCCTTGCGGCGCTTTCACTTCCGCCGTTTCGAGACGGAGCCGAACATGGTCCTTGAGTTCCAGCCCGGTTGGCACAGCTTCGAGGACTGTCTCCAGGACATGCGATCGGAGTACCGGAAGCGGATCAGGAAGACCCTCAGGGACTTGGAGACCTCGGACATTGTCTTCGAGCGTCTCAGCCCGGAGCAGGTGAAGGCCAAGGCCGCGGAAATCCACGATCTCTACCTCCAGGTGCATGAGCGCCAGAAGCTGCGGTTGGTGACCATCCGTCCTCAATGGATCCCGGCGCTGGCGGCGAGCTTCGGCGACGATTTCCGCACCGTCATTGCCCGGCCCAAGGATGGCGGCAAGCTGTTGGGCTTCGTCAGCGTCATCCGCGACGGCGACAGCGCGCACGGTTGCTACCTCGGTTTCGACAAGGCCACGGCAGCCAAGGGAATTCCTTTGTATCTCGGTTTGGTGTACGCCGGCGTTGGCCAAGGCATTGCGATGGGGACCGCGCGAATCTTCCTGGGCCGCACCGCCCTTGCCCCCAAGGCCCAGATTGGCGCCAAGGCCCAGCCCATGTATGGCTACCTCCGGCTCCGGAACCCCGTCCTCAACCTCGCCGTCCCTTCCATCTTGGCGCTCCTCCCTGCGCCGGATGAGCCTCCCGAGCGCCATCCCTTCAAGAGCTGACTCCCGCGAACCGAACCAAACAGTATTCGCGCTGCACCGATTGTCAACTGCGATATGCAGGCTCATTCCGCCGGTCTCCTAGCCCGGATTATTCATGAACACGCGGCGAATGCGCGAGATTTGGTGGAAGCACCGGGCTTTACAGGCTGCTGAAAAAATCAGGGCACGCATACCACCGCACCTCAACCATCTAATGCGGCAATTCTTTCGCCCGTTACACGGGCTCGGGAGGCATTAGGCTCCTTTTTTCCCAGGCTCGCGTCCCGCCTCGCGGGGCTACCCTATTTCGCCCACTACGTGGGCTCGGGTACCGGGGACTGATGCAAACCTGGAATTTTTCAGCCTGTGAAGCCCGTCGCGCGAACGGTCCCGCCACGCGAGAGCGGTGCTTCCACCGGCGGATAGCCAAGTTGCGTCTTGGTGGTGAGAAGAGTTTTACATTGCGGCCTCCGGGTTGGAAGGCTCGGGGTCGTTTTTCAACAGGGCAAGATTCTCAACCTGCTCATTCTGTGCACAGGTTGCCGTCTGGGTTTGGTCTTCGTTGTTTTCGTCCGGGTTATCTTCATCTTCATTTTTTGCGATCAGCGCGGCGTATTTGTCCGGAGATTCGCCGAGGAGCTTGGCGGCGATGGCATAGAGTTCCGGCACGCCCCAGTCGGGATCGAGGCAGTCTCCGCATTGATAATCCAGGGGATAGCAGCAGGACTTATAGAGATCGACGAGGAAGGTGGCCTGCTTGCGGGTGACGCCGAGCTGCTCAATTTCTTCCATGGTGTTGGGGGCGGAGCCGCAGGGACCTTCGCCGGTCCAGCGGGGCAGATTGTGGCGCAGCCGGAGGAGATTGAAATTGTGGCGCACCAGCCAGGAGAAGTCCTCGCGGCGGGGATCGCGCGGTTTGTCTTCAGGGTCGAACCTATTGACCTTCTCAATCGTGGCCAGGTGGGCAAATTTGACGTAGAAGCCGGTGAGCTCGAGCCGATCCAGCGGGCCGTCCTGCGGTTCGGATTGTTCGTCTTTGGCTGTGTCCTCGTCGTTGCGGGCAAGCTCTTCCAATTCGGCCTCGCCCCATTCGCCCTCGGTGCCGGGCCGGTACCAGTACCAGACGCACTCGCGCGGCAGCCGGCGGGAGCGGACACCGAGGCAGGCCTTGGCGCGCTGCAGACTGGCGACGGAGATTTTCTTCTCCTTGGCGCGGCGGAAGACTTCGACGGCGCGCAGGCCGCCCTCGCGCAGGGCGTCGGCGAGAAAGTTGATGGCTTCCTGAAGCGCGCCGCGCTGATCGGGATGAATCGGCGGGGCCAGCAGGCAAGAGGCTTCGGCTTCGCAAGGGCCGGTCTGGTAGAAGTCGCCGTCTTCGCCGATTTCGTATCCCTGAGCTTCGCCCAGAGGCCCGATATTGGAGCGGACATGGGTGAGGACGCGCCATTCGGGATCGAAGTTGGAGACGCCGGCCAGCAGTTCGGTACTGGCGGCGCCGACCAGGTCGAGATTGCTCATGGTGCGGACGCGAACCCTGCCGGTGCGGGCGCGGTTGATGTGGCGGACCAGCAGGATGCAGCAGTTGTACTGCGCGGCGAGACGGCGCAGTCCGTCGAGGGAGAGCTGGTTGGGGGCCGGGCCAACGAAGGCTTGCAGGGTGTCAACGACGACCAGCTTGGCGGCGGTGGAGATGAGGGCGGATTCGAGGGACTGGAGGAAAGTTTGCGGCGGCGGATGGCCCTGATTGCGCGCAAAGCGGCTGAGCGGCTGGGGCGGCGAGAGCAGGTGGAGACGATCGGGATTGCCTTTGAGCATTTCGAAGCGGGGCTTGAGGACGCGCTCGGGGCAGTCGGTTCCGAGGTAGATGACAGCAGTCGTTGGTCGTTGGTCGTCGGTCTTTGGCCGGAAGGCCACCCCGTCTGCTTCGGGAACTCCCGAGGCACCCGAGGGGGTGGAGGCGGAAGAGGAAAAAACTTCAGTCCCTTCGGTGATGGCGGCGGCGATGTCGAGAGCGAGGTAGGTGGTGCCGCAGCCGGGTTCGCCGCTGAGGATGGCGAGCGTACCCAAGGCGAGATAGGGCTCCCAGAGCCACTCGACGGGAACGGACTTGACGGCGGAGATGGTGGTGAAGGATGGGTCGTTAGGGACGGTGGTGTTGGTGGTGGCGGCGGGTTGGGTATCGCCGGGGGCTGCGGGATTGGCAGCGGTGGCGGCGGAATCTTCCGGCGATGGAGGAGAGGCGCCGGCGGAGGGCGGAGCGGGATCGGACGGGTTCGGGTTCGTTGTGCCGGGTGGGGCCTTGGAGGCGCGGCGGGCGCGCGCCAAGCGGAGGAGAAGATCGGCGCTGGGAGCGACGGCGCCGACGGTCTTTTCGCCGAGGCGGAGGAGTTGGCGCAAGTAGGAGCGGCCGCCCATATTGCGGAGCATATTTTGCTCGCTGAGGCGATTGCAGAGGGCGTCAATGTCGAAGCCACCTTCCACCTTGTAGAGGTAGCGCATGAGGACGAAGAGGTCGTGGTGGCGGAGTTCGGAGAAGTCTTCGGGTTCGAGCTCAGAGAGGCTGCGGCCGAGGAGCGTGTTATCGACGGTGGCGGCGCCGAGGCAGCGCTGCTCTTCGCGGCGGGTGTCGATAGTGGCGATGGCCTGGATGCGGGCGAGGGAGTCGTCGGAGTCCAGGGGCCAGAGCCTGAGGAAGTTGGGAGCGGTGGGCATAGAGCACCTCACAAAACAATACGTGTCGTAATATATAACGATATGTAACGATATGCAAGAAAATAGTAGCTGGTAGCTGGGGGCTAGTAGCTAAGGGGCCGGGCGGGCGGTAGGTAAGAGATTGAGGCTGCTCGGGTTAGATGGGGTGGGCGGCGCGTTTGGGTTGCCGGCTGGCTCGCCGCTGGGGTCGATGTGAACGACCCGTTCGTCCTTGAACACCCCTGAACGTTGAACGAAGCGGCTGCGCGGCGGGATGGTTTCCGGTTTGCGCGTGATCCACTCGCTACTTCCGGGCTGCGTCGACATGACCACTTCCACACGCACTTGATTTGTCTGCAAGCGGCGCAAAGGGACTGCCAGACTACGTCCGAGTGCCGTAGTCTTCCTTCGACCGCCACACCGGGCGGCCGGAAGAAGGCGGCCTTCTTACGTGTGCTATGCTGGTGCGTCTTGAGGCCGCCCAGGATCGGTCCTATCCAGAGCGGCCTAAACACAAGTTAGGTCACGACAGTATGCGTGAATCGATCACCGAAGGGCTGGCGCTGATTTTCAAGGGAATTAATCACCTTCGCGAAGCATTCCCAAATCGCGCCTTTACGATCGACGGACGGCTCGTTGGTGACATCGGCGAGGTCATTGCTGCCCTCGAGTACGACATTACGCTCGATTCGGTGTCTCAGCCTGGCCATGACGGGTGCTCCAGCGATGGACGCCGTGTTCAAGTCAAAGCGACTTTCCAGGAGTCGCTGACTTTCAAGACCTGTCCTGACTATTATCTCGGTTTCAAGCTGTACCCGGATGGGCGGCACGAAGAGGTGTTCAATGGGCCGGGTCGAATCATTCTTGAACGCTACGCCCATCGGAAGGGCATCGGCACCCAGCTTCTCTCGTTCCCGATCGGCGAACTCCGCTCCTTATCTGCTCAGGTCGATCCAGCCGAACGAATTCCGAGTCGTGAGGCGTAACAAGCACTTGCAGCCTGCGGCGCGCGATGATAAAGCACCACGGTTGAAGCGCATGCCGTTCGCGGACCCGGCCGCCCGGGTCCGCTTCCCAGACTTTGCGCCCGCTTGGCTCTCCACGGCTCAATTTCCGGGTTGCCCACGAGGGGTCCGAGTAGCCCGTCATTCGTCCAGAACAGCGCCAAGTCCTCGGGAAACCTTGCCGCAAGCCGACACTTAACGGTTCCACGAGAGATAATGAAAGAGGCTGCAAGGCTCAGAGGAGATCGATGATGATCGAGAACGACATCAGAACCCGGGCATACTTCCATTTTGAGAACCGAACCGGGAAGAATTGGGGGGACTCGGCTGCAAACTGGAGCCAGGCAGAGGCGGAAGAGATGGCCTTGGCAACCGCAAGAGCCTTGGACATCAGTGGCGAACTCTTCACGTTTCGGCCCTTGTCGCGAATGATTCCACTGCTCGTCGTTCCGTCAATCGACGAAAAGGTTGCAAATGGGGTCATCAGCGCCACGACTTTACCCGTAGAGATCAGGCGTCTGCAGATTCTCTGGCACCCTCCTGTGGCGCCCGTGGTGCAGCTCAATGACGAAGTTCAAATCATCGTTGAGGGGCTTCCAGCGCGCACCGACATAAAGCCCGGCGACCCCATCTACGCCTCGGACATGGTGCCCGGAAGCGAGCATCTTGTACCCCCAACGATCAACGGATCCTCGGTCAAATACCTGCTGTTCTTTTCAAGCTTCATGGATCTGACAGTTTATTTCGATTTCGCCCCCAATGCGCCAGTTCCGAGCCCTGAAGCCCCCAGGATGCCTCGATTTGAGCTTCAGAAACTTGCCGCTCGAAGTGATTTCATTCAGGCCAATCCGCCGGAGACATTGCTCGCGAGACTCAAGCATCTCGGCTGGCCGCCGTCACCGACTTACTATCCATCGCTGGTCCAAACCATGGCTCAGCCGGGCGGAGATACTCCGGAAATGATCGCTTCAACGATCATCGCTCTCCACGGAGCCGAATATTGGAGAAAGCGTATCGTTCTTTGGAAGGAACTTCTCATCTTTGCGACCCGCACGCCATACGTTTGCAAAGCTATCGACGAGTATTTGGAAGGTGACTACGTCTCCGCCATCTACGTAGCTGTTCCTCAATTCGAGGGCATCATCAACGACTATGTGCGCTCTTCTGGAGGTGCCGTAGCACGAGAATTCCGGAGCACTTTGAGTGAGTTCGCACGGCTGATCGAATCGAGGAAGGTGCTTCTATTCCCGCGCTTCGTGCTGAAACTCGTTGTGGACTTTATTGAAAGTGGGAGCTTCTGGAACAACACGAGCAGGATTGCCGATCCGAAGCAAGAGGTTAATCGCCATGGAATTGCTCATGGCGTGTTTACCGGCTTTGAAACCCAGGAACTCGCGCTCAAATTCCTTATCCTGATTGATTGCGTTGCGTTCGTCCTCCTTCAGGACCAGTTGGTTCGCGGAGTGCTGAATTAACAACATTGGAGCCGCTCGGCCTCCCCAGACGCGTGTGTCGCCAGCGAAGAAAGCGCCGCGCTGAGCGGTTTTGGTGTAGCACGTATGAAGCTCAGAAAAATCTCCCGCTTCGTATGACCGCATTGATGCAGCCATTATCGAGATCAGCATCTCCGGGGTAACTCCTGCAAAACGCCCTTGCGCCACTCAGTTCCCGGTTTGTCGGCAAGCCGGAAGTTGGCCCGGTCCGGCGTCATTGCCAAGGTGAGCGAGGGCTCTCCGATTTCCCGATTTCGGGACGCTGTGGCATCGATTTTCTGCTTGCCTGATCGAATCCTGGTTGCCCTTGGTCCGGGTTTGAATGGACGGAGACGGCTTACCGGTCCCCGGATTTCGGGATGTGCGCAAGTTCCTCGACGTCGGCTTGAACGAAGCCGCCGCGGCGGGATGGCTTCCGGTTTGCCCGTCATCCGCCATCAATCTCCAATATTCGTGAACGGAATGCGCTGATCAGGTTAGTGTCTGCTTGCCGCAGCCCGCGTAGCGGGCGAAATATGGTAGCCCCATGGCGCGAGCCTGGGGTAAATTGTGTGCATCGGGCCAAGAGCCCCGGAGGGGGCGAAAGAATGCCACATACCTTTACGAATGTATTAATCCACACAATCTTCTCAACCCGGGAGCGCGCGCCCTTGATTGCCGATCCCATCCGTGCGGATTTGCACGCCTATCTTGGCGGCATTTTGCGCGAACTTCGCTCCACGCCCGTCATGATCGGCGGCACCGCTGATCATGTGCATTTGCTGATGACTTTACCGAGCGATTTGGCGATTGCGGATTGTCTTCGTGTGTTGAAGACGAATTCCAGCGGCTGGGTAAAAGAGAAATGGCGGGAACGGCGGTCCTTCGCCTGGCAGGGCGGCTATGGCGCGTTCAGTGTGAGCGAATCGAACCGGGCCTCCGTTATTCGATACATCCAGAATCAGGAGAAACATCACCGCAAGGTTACGTTCAAGGACGAATTCCTCACATTCTTGCGGAAGCATGGGGTGGATTTCGATGAACGGTACATCTGGAAATAGTTCTTTCGCCCGCTACGCGGGCTTGCGCCCGTAAACGCCATGCATTCCACAGGCTTGCGCCTGTGGCTACCGTATTCCGCCCGCTACGCGGGCTTTTTTGCGGCCTGGCCAGGAGCGCGGACCCCAGGATGACAGCCGGAAGATCATGTTTCTGCGGACGTGGACCCTTCGGCTCCGCTCAGGGCAGGCTCTGAACCTCCCACGACAGCCGGTCCCGCGCGGCGGGACCAGCGCTACAAGAGGCGGGCATCAGGATGACAACCGGCGTGGGGCCGCCGTTTAGGGATTGATCTGTTCGAACGTGCTATAGAGCCGGCTGCTGACGCCGCCGGCATAGAGAAATTTCGCGCCTGCGACCGCCAGTTCTTCGGCATCGGTCGCCAGTTCTTGCATGGCGGCGGCGATGAACTCGTCCAGCGGCATGGGGCCCATGCCGGCGCGCGCCGGCGGAGCGGAGTGCGCCGCGTCCAATTCGGTCTTTACCCATGGCGGGGCCAGTTCCACCACCCGCACGCTGGTGCTCTGCAACTGGCGGCGCAGGGACATGGTGAACGAGTGCACAAAGGCTTTAGTCGCGCAATAAACCGGGAAGCGGGCCAGCGGCACGAAGGCCAGGCCCGAGGACACATTGATAATGGTGGCCGAGGGCTGCCGCTTAAGTTGCGGCAGAAAAGCGGCGGTCACGCGCAACACGCCGCTGATATTGGTCTCGATCTCCTCCTGCGCCCCCGCATCGTCATAGCCGCCGCCGCGGGCGAAGTCGTGCGGGTGCTGGACGCCGGCATTATTGACGACGGTGTTCAACCGGGGAAAGCGGGCATCCAGATCGGCCGCGGCCCGCGCGATGCTCTCCGGCCGGGAGACATCCAGCGGGATGAACTCCATGCCGGGATGCGCCGCCGCCATCTCGCGCAGCACGCGCTCGCGCCGTCCCGCGATGATGACGGTATTGCCCAGCTTATGGAACGCCGCTGCCAGTCCGCCGCCAATGCCGGAACCTCCGCCGGTGATCAAAATCGTGTTGCCGTTGGTTTTCATGCGCTTCCTTATCTTGGCACAGCCAAACCCATGGCGTCGAGATTAGAGAGCCGCAAAACCGAGGCCTGGCGCGAAGCGCCGGCCTCCTTCCTTTCCATACCCGAGCCTCCGGCGCTCATCCCCCGCCAGCCGGGAAGGGAAGGGCGCGGCGTGATATCGGAAAAACCGCTGGCAGCCAGCGGATTTTTTACGGCACAAGCTCCCGGCGCGGGTTGCGGCCAGTATTTTTGCGGGTTTCCGGTCCAAGGCTCACGCAACAAAGTGATGCCGGTCACAACGTGTTGGGCATAGGCAGGCGATAATTTTTTCAGGGCTGCCGGGAGCGCCGCCCGGACCAATGCGAAAACACCGCCGGTGACGAGGTAAGGATGGCCAAAGGTTCGGTTACGATCGTGGTGGAACGGTGCAAGGCCTGCGGGTTTTGCGTCGAGTTCTGTCCCACGAAAGTCCTGGCGCTTTCTTCCGCATTCAATGCCAAGGGATACCATCCGCCGCAAGTCGTCGCGCCCGAGAAGTGCAGCGGGTGCGATCTTTGCGGCATGTATTGTCCTGACTTTGCCATATACGGGTACAAGACGTCCGAGAAAACGGCGGCCGGCGACGGGCTGCCGCCGGCGCCGAAACCGGCAAAAGAGGCTGCGAATGCACGCTGAACCCGCAGGTGTGCTTACCGGAGTGCATTTCATGGACGGCGACCACGCCTGTTGCGAGGGCTGCCTGGCGGCGGGCGCGCGCTTTTCCGCGGGCTATCCCATCACCCCTTCCACCGAGGTGGTGGAGCGCTTCGCGGCGCGGATTCCCACCATCGGCGGCACGTTTATCCAGATGGAAGACGAGTTGGCGGCCTCCATTGCCGTGCAAGGGGCGGTATGGGCGGGCGCCAAGGCTTTCACCGTGACTTCGGGGCCGGGCTTCTCGCTGATGATGGAACATATCGGCTTCGCCGCCATGACGGAAACCCCCTGCGTCTTTATCGACGTGCAACGCGGCGGCCCTTCCACCGGCCTGCCCACGCTGCCGGCGCAAGGCGACATGATGCAGTGCCGCTGGGGCTCGCATGGCGATTACGCCATCATCGCACTCTGCCCCAACTCTCCGCAGGAATGTTTCGACCTGACCGTGAAGGCCTTCAATCTGGCCGAGAAATACCGCGTGCCGGTGATGCTGATGCTCGATGAAGTGGTCGGCCACATGACCGAGAAAGTCGTGATTCCCCCGGCCGAGGCTATTGCCCTTGAGCCCCGCCGTCTGACCACGAAACCCCCGGGCGAGTTCAAGCCGTACGCGGCCGACGGCGGTATGGTTCCGGAGATGGCCCATGCCGGCGAGGGTTACAACTTCCACGTTACCGGCCTCACCCACGATGAGCGCGGCTATCCCAACATGACGCCCAAGGCGCAGGGGTTGCTGGTCACGCGCTTGAAAGACAAGATCTGCAAGAACGCCGGCCAGATCGTGGAGTTCGAAGCTGAAGGCTGCGAAGGCGCGGAAGCGGTGGTCGTCAGCTATGGCATTACCTCGCGGGTGGCGCAACGGGCCATCGACTTGGCCCGGCAGAAGGGGCTGAAGGCCGGAAGGTTCCGGCTGATCACCGCCTGGCCGTTTCCCGTGAAAGAGATTTGCCGGCTGGCCGGGCAAGTGAAGGCTTTGATTGTGCCGGAGTTGAATCTTGGGCAAATGTCGCTGGAAGTCGAGCGCTGTGCGGCGGGTCAGTGCCGGACGGTCAGCGTGCCGCATGCCGGCGGCAGCGTGCACGATCCCGGCGACATCCTGGCGGCCATCGAGGAGGCGATGCGGTGAGCACGGCGGAGCAGACCGGCTGCGCGATCAACCTGGTGGAACCGTTTTTGCGCATGGACCGCATGCCGCACATCTGGTGTCCGGGCTGCGGCATTGGCACCACCGTGAACTGCTTTGCCCGGGCTTTGCTCGACTCGCGGGTTAATATGAAAAATCTGGTGGTGGTCAGCGGCATCGGGTGCACCGGCCGGGTGGCCGGCTACCTGAAGGTGGACTCCTTCCACACTACCCACGGCCGCGCCATTCCGTTTGCCACCGGATTGAAGCTGGCGAACCCCAAGCTGAACGTGGTGGTCTATTCCGGCGACGGCGATCTGGCGGCCATCGGCGGCAACCACCTGATTCATGCCGCCCGGCGCAACGTCGATCTCAAGGTGATCTGCGTCAACAACCTGATTTACGGCATGACCGGAGGGCAGAGCGCGCCCACCACGCCCGGCAACGTGATTACCTCGACCTCGCCCTACGGCAGCTTTGACCCGAGCTTCAACCTGGCTCACCTGATGGATGCCGCCGGCGCCGTGTACGTGGCGCGCTGGACCGTCTTTCACGTCAAGCAACTGGCGCGCTCCATGTCCGAGGCCTTCGCCAAGACCGGCTTCAGCTTCATCGAGGTCATCTCGCCGTGCCCCACGCTGTATCAGCGGCGCAATCGCATGGGCGACGGGTTAAGCGCACTGCAATATTACAAACAGGCCAGCCGCGTGAAGCACGGCGCGCCCACCGGCGAGGTGGGGCTTACCAAGTCGGGGGAAATCGCCGTGGGCAAGTTCATCGACCGGGTGCGGCCCGACTACCTGGAACTGATGCGGGCGCAGATGCAGGAGTCGCTGGGCGAGCGCTATGTGGATACGCTGGACCTGGAGGAATGCCAATGCCAGGAGGAGTAACCGAGATTCGGGCCGCCGGCTTTGGCGGGCAGGGCGTCATCCTGTCGGCCCTGGTGATGGGCAAGGCTTATGCCGTTTTTGAAGGCGGATTTGCCACCCTGACCCAGAGTTTCGGTCCGGAAGCCCGCGGCGGCGCATGCAGCGCCCAGGTGATCATCTCGAGCGGACCCGTACTCTATCCCTATGTCACCGCGCCGGACATTCTGCTGGTCATGTCGCAGGAGGCGTTTGCCAAATTTGTGCCCAGCCTGAAACCCGGCGGCATTCTGGTGATCGAAGAAGATTTGGTGCGCGTCAGCCGGCTCAAACCGGGCACGCGCCTCTTCAGTTGTCCGGCCACCCGCATTGCCGAAAAGCTGGGAAAGAGCATGGTGCTGAACATCGTGATGGTGGGTTTCCTGGCCGCCGTCAGCCAAGTGCTCAAGCCGGAGTCTTTGCGGCAAGCCATCGCCGCGAGCGTGCCGGAGCACTTTAAGGAACTCAATTTGAAAGCCTTCGCGGAAGGTTATGAGGCGGGGCGGACGCGGCTGGAAGCGGCGCCCCACGGAGAGCCGTGGGAAGGGCTTCAGATCGACGAAGCCGGGGTTCTGGAAGGCGTATAGAGCGGGCTTTATATTTTTTCGGACGGCCGCTTGCTCTGGAGGGGAGCGAGTTTTTCCATAGCCGGAAACGAAGTGGGCGCGATCGAAGTATTCTCCGGCGGTTGCGTGCCCGACCGCAAATGATGGACAAACATCTCCAGCGCCATGCCCGCGGTCGGTGGAATCAGCACCGAAGCCTGCAACCGGCCTTCATGCACCCAGGCTTGGCCCTTGCCCGGACAGGCATCGCAACCGAGGAAGGGCAAGTGGGTCCACTTGTCGCGTTCCGCGCCGCCGGTATGTTGTTCAAACGCTTTGCGCGCTCCCAAGGCCATGGCGTCATTCTGCGAAGCCACCAGACTGATCGGGGTCTGGTGCGAAGTCGACAAGCGCAGCCAGGCACTCACGGCCTCATAGCCGCTGTCTTCGGTCCAGCGCCCGCGCAAGGCCCGCACCTGGACATGCGGCGGCTTGGCGGAGTACATGCCGGAGGCCCGCACCTGGACGGCGGGATTGACCGCCGGGCCTTGGATATAAAGAATTATTCCGCCCTCCGGCAGGAAGACGGAGATCTGCGCACCCTGAATTCGTCCGATCTCTTCCTGGTCCACGCTGAGGCCGAAGACCGGAACCTGATACCGCTTGCGCAAGGGCGGCAGGTAATCCACCTCGCGATTCAGCACCACCCAGCCAATGCCGGCGGAAACCGCGGCCATGGCTACTTGCGCGAGTCCCGTGCCCACCGGCTGGCAAATGATCCCCGTGGGGCGCTGCCCGGAAGATTGGATGACCGTCAACAATTGCTGGCTCTGGTTGATGGCGTCGTTATCCGCATAGACTACCTGGATGTCCGCGTCCATACGTTGCGCGGCCTCTTGTGCTGCCATCGCCTGCTGGTGCTGATAATCGTTTTGATCGGTATTCAGGGAAACCAGGAAGCTGAATTTTTTCATGGTAGTCGACCAGGATTTATCCTATCAGACCGCCCGGCGGATGGAGCAACTCGGGAGTTTCCCGCCCAATCCGAAGTAATCCCGGCTTGCCAGGCCGCCGAAAAAGTCCCGAAAACAGGTTCCTCGCGGGTTACGGTCCGCCCGGAATGACGGAAGGGAAGCAGTGGTAGTACGAGTAAAGTCGTGCCCCTACCCGCAGCAGCGTTTTTTCCGCAGCCTCTTGCGCCGCTTTACACCCGGGTTCGTGGTCTGTTATTCTCAGGCGGTATTGAGATAACGACAAAAAGGCAGGAGCGCACCCGATTTAGTGTTAGCCCGAGAGCAAAAACAAGCCATTATCGACACGTACCGTACGCATCAGGCCGATACGGGGAGTCCGGAAGTCCAAATTGCGCTATTGAGCGGGCGCATCGGCGAATTGACCGAGCATTTCAAGGCGCATAAGAAGGACCATGCCTCCCGGCGCGGCCTGCTCATGCTGGTTAGCAAGCGGCGCAGCTTGCTTGATTACCTGAAGCGATACGATTCCGAGCGCTATAAGACCGTGATTCAGAAACTCGGCATCCGTAAGTGATTGTCTTTCATCCGGATGCCGAATACTGAGCCCGCTTGATGGAATCTTTAGCGGTGGCGGCAGCGTGGCTCGCCGTTGTGGCCGGCACAGAAGCGCACGCCAAAGCGGATTACGGCCTGAGTTTTTGATCTCCTTGCCAACCGGCCCCGGCCGGATGCGATCCTGAAAGGAACGCGCATGAATATTCCCGAACCCCACATTCTTACGGTCGAGCTGGATGGCGGCAAGACTTTGACTTTCGAGACCGGCAAACTGGCCAAGCAGGCTCACGGCGCCGCCGTGGTCCGTACCGGCGATAACGTGGTGCTGGCCACTGCGGTGGCTTCTCCCGATCCCCGTGAGGGCATCGATTTTTTTCCTCTGACCGTCGATTACCGCGAGTACACCTATGCGGGCGGCCGCATTCCCGGCGGTTTCATCAAGCGCGAAGGGCGTCCCAGCGAGCGGGAGGTGCTGACTTCGCGCCAGATCGACCGTCCCGTTCGTCCGCTCTTCGCCGAAGGATTCCGCAACGAGACGCAGGTGATCGCGCTGGTTCTCTCCGCCGACACGGAGAACGACCCGGACGTGGCGGCCATTAATGCCGCTTCCTGCGCCCTGACGCTTTCGGACATTCCGTTTCTCGGTCCGGTCGGCGCCGTGCGCGTGGGCCGGGTCGAAGGCAAGTTCATCGTGAATCCCACGTACACCGAAATGCGCGGCGGAGACCTGCGCCTCATGGTGGTGGGCACGAGCGAAGGCATCGTGATGATCGAGGCCGGCGCCAATGAAGTGGATGAAGAAACCGTGGTGCAGGCCATCGAATATGGCCACGGCGAAATCAAGAAGATCTGCGCCGCTATTTCCGGCATCGCGGCCCGCTATGGCCGTCCCAAGCGCGAAGTGGAGAAGCCCGAGACCGACGAGGAGTATCTTGCGGCTTTGCGGGCGCGCATCGGCGCGCGCCTGGTCGACGCCCTGGATACCACGAAGCATCCGAAGAACGAAAGCGTCGAGCTGGTGAGGGAGCTCAAGAAGGAACTGAAGGAAGCCATTCCCGAAGAGAACGAAGAAGAGCGCGCGAAACTCGTCCGGTATTACGAGCTTTTGCGGGAGCGCATCTTCCGCGAGGACGTCATCAAGAAACAACGCCGCCCCGATAGCCGGGCTTTCGACGAGGTTCGGCCGATTTGGATCGAAGTCGGCGCCTTGCCGCGCACCCACGGCTCCGCCATCTTTACCCGGGGCGAGACGCAGGCCCTGGTCACCACGACCTTGGGCACGGCGGACGATATGCAGCGGATGGAACTGTTCGAGGGCGAAGCCAAGAAACGGTTCATGCTGCACTATAATTTCCCGCCGTTCTCGGTGGGCGAGGTGGCCTTCCTGCGCGGCGCCGGCCGCCGCGAAATCGGGCACGGCGCCCTGGCCGAGCGGGCCATCGCTGCCATGCTCCCCTCGGAAGAGGAATGGCCTTACGCGATGCGCGTGGTCAGCGACATTCTGGAATCCAACGGCTCGTCTTCCATGGCCACCGTCTGCGGGGCTTCGCTGTCGCTGATGGATGCCGGCGTGCCGATCAAGTCGGCGGTCGCCGGCGTGGCCATGGGACTCGTGAAGGAAGGCGATCAGTATGCCGTCCTGACCGATATTGCCGGGGCCGAAGACCACTATGGCGACATGGATTTCAAGGTAGCGGGAACGCGGCAGGGCATTACCGCTCTGCAAATGGACATCAAAGTCAGCGGCATTACCCCCAAAATCATGCGCGAGGCCCTGCAGCAGGCCAACCGGGGCCGGAACCATATTCTGGACCGCATGAACGAAGCTTTGGCGGAATCGCGGGCCACCATCAGCGAGTATGCGCCGCGGTTCTATACCGTGCAGATTCCGGTGGACAAGATCCGGGACCTGATCGGCCCGGGCGGCAAAGTGATCCGCGGAATCATCGAGCAGACGGGAGTGAAGATCGACGTGGAGGACAGCGGCAAAGTCAACGTTTCCTCCAGCGACCAGGTGGCCGCAGCCAAGGCGCTGCAGATGATCGGCGACATCACCGCCACGGCGGAAGTGGGCAAGACGTACCTGGGCAAGGTTTCCCGGCTCGCGGATTTTGGGGCCTTCGTGGAAATTCTTCCCGGCACCGACGGCCTGCTGCACATCAGCGAAGTAGCGGAACACCGCATCAAGGACATCCGCGACGAGCTCAAGGAAGGCGACCAGGTGCTGGTGAAAGTGCTCTCTATCGAGGGCAACCGCATTCGCCTTTCCCGCAAAGCCATTCTCAAGGAGCAGCGCGCCAAGCTGGAAGGCGGCGCGGAAGGCGCCGCGCTCGAGGGCGGCGAAGGGACAGTGGGAGTGGCGGCGGAGGTGGAGGAAGGCGAGCCGAATTACAACCGCACCGAAGGCGGCCGTGGCGGCGGGCGTCCCGACCGCGGGCCGGGCGGCGGCGGAAGGCGGCGGCGTCCCGGCGGGCGGGGCGGTCCGCGCGGCAGTGATGGACGCGGAGGACGACGCTAGCTCACTGCCTGGCATGTTGCGGCCGAATGGTCAGCTACGGTTGCATCGTCCTGGGCGTAGGGGCCAAAAACGGAAGTCAATCATACCCGGGCTTGCGTGCCCTGGGGATACTATTCCAGTGCTACTGGTCCTTCTTCGGGACCTTCGTACAATTCCCGCAGCAACCTTGGCTCCGCCTTGTTGAACACGGTGGAGGTCTTTTCTCTTAAGAAGACGCTATTGGTTGCTGCACACGTAATGTCCGATTTGAGGGTGGAAGAGCCGGTCCCGCCGAGCGGGACCGGCGCCTCAGCGCGTCCGAAAAGGGGCTTTAGTTACGGTGGAGAGGACATTACTTCTGCAACCATCAATAAATCCGGTTGCTGGGGCCGGAAACGCCGGACGCAATCACCGAACGATGCCTGTTCGCACACTTCTTTGCGCTCTTCGCCGCGCCCGCCGCCAGGGCGGGGGCGCAACGAAGCTGGCGGGCTTATCTGCTTTTCCTGGGAGTTCTTATCCTGAACTCGCCGGGGGATAAGGCAAAACAAGCGCCTGGCAATTCGCCAAATCAGTTACCAGCGCGGTTCCCGTGGCTCCCGGGCATGCCCGCGATAGTCGTCTTTACTGAAACGGGGGCCGCCACGGCCGCCGCCGCCGCGCTCCGTTTTCGGACGCGCCTCATTCACGGTCAAGTTCCGTCCGCCGGAATCCTTGCCGTTCAGGGCGGCTATTGCGGCCTCCGCTTCGGCGTTATTTGGCATTTCCACGAAACCGAAGCCGCGGGAGCGGCCGGTGTCGCGATCCGTTACCACGGTCGCGCTTTCCACGGCGCCAAACGGCGCAAACCACTGACGCAAATCCGCATCGGTCGTGCTAAACGAAAAGTTACCCACGAAAATCTTCTTCACGCGCTTCCCTTCTGCTTAATGCTTGCTGGTCTTATCTGTAAGGACGCCGTCCTCCATCTCCTGCCACCCTGATAAAGTCCACCTCATGGCGCCATGAAAGGCGGCGGCGCAGTACTACATCTCTCGTCTGGCAGCGCACGGACTGACTCCGGCCTGCCGCCATTTATTATACGCTTTCCGCGGCGCAAACATTCGGCGCTAATCCGGTGGAAAAGGTTTGGCGGAAACGGCTTTGCCGTTCATCCAAGATCGCTTTAAACTGCAGTTCCGGTTTTTCGGGGAAACATTTCGCCAATCCGCTTGATTTCGGCGCCGGCGCCGCGCAATTTTTCTTCGATGTGCTCGTAACCGCGGTCGATATGGTAAACGCGGTCAATGATGGTTTCGCCGTCGGCCACCAGAGCGGCCAGAACCAGGGAGGCGGAGGCGCGCAGATCGCTGGCCAAAACGGCCGCGGCGCTCAAGGGAGTGCGTCCGCGCACCAGCGCGCGGGCGCCGTCAATCCGGATGTCGGCCCCCATGCGCATTAATTCCTGAGCGTGCATGAAGCGGTTCTCGAAGATGTTTTCCGTGATCATGCTGGGGCCTTCGGCTTGCGTCATAAGCGCCATGTATTGGGCCTGCATGTCGGTGGGGAACCCGGGATACTCCTCCGTGCATATGTCCAGGGCCTTCAATCTGCCGCCGCCGCTGACCCGCACCCAGTCCGGTCCTTGTTCGACGGGGACGCCGGCCTGCCACAACTTCAGCAGGAGGGCGGTCAGGTGCTGCGGTTCGCAGTTGGTGACCGTCAGACTTCCCCGGCACATGGCGCCCGCCAGGATGAAGGTGGCCGCCTCGATGCGGTCAGGAATGATGCGGTGGCGCGCGCCGTGCAGCCGGTCGACGCCCCGGATACGGATCTGATGCGTTCCCGCGCCATCAATCTGTGCGCCCATCTGATGCAGCAGCACGGCCAGATCGACTACCTCCGGCTCCCGGGCGCAGTTGTCCAGCACCGTCTCGCCCTCGGCCAGCGACGCGGCCATCATCAGGTCTTCGGTGCCGGTGACCGTAATCCGGTCGAAGACGATCTCGGCGCCGCGCAGGCGTTCCGCCCGCGCTTCCACGTAACCGTGGTCCTGACGAATCTCCGCCCCCAGCCGTTTCAGTCCCATGATGTGCTGGTCGATGGGGCGCGCGCCAATGGCGCATCCGCCGGGAAGCGAAACGCGCGCGCGTTTCATGCGGGCCAGCAACGGCCCGAGCACCAGCGTGGAAGCGCGCATGGTCTTGACCAGTTCGTAGGAAGCTTCCGGAGCGGTCAGGGCGCCGCAACCTATGGTAGTGCGGTGGTGCGCCCGGCCATAACCGAGTTCCACCTCGGCGCCCATGGCCGCCAGCAGCCGGCGCGTGGTCTCCATATCCCGCACCTGCGGGATGTTTTCCAGAATCACCGGTTCGGCCGTCAGCAAGGCCGCCGCCATGCAGGGCAGGGCGGCGTTTTTGGCGCCACTGACGCGAATGCTGCCCTGCAGCTCGTTGCCGCCGCGAATGACGAATTTATCCATGAACGCCTGACCGCTCCCCCAAAGATTGTAAGGCAGGAACGCCTTCTGGAGAGTTTTGCTTTTGGGCAGGAAACCCTATGCTAACTGGGGAAAACGGACCGCCGGTATTTGTGAATCAGCTCCCCGGTCGAGCTGTCGTGGTTCAGCGCAGGTTCGGTGGCGCGATCGAGTTCAGGGATAATCTTTTTTGCCAGGACTTTGCCCAGTTCCACGCCCCATTGATCGAAAGAGTCGATGTTCCACACCACCCCCTGCGTGAAGACGCTGTGCTCGTATAGCGCGACGAGTTTGCCCAGGGTCTCCGGGGTCAAGCGCTCGGCCAGGATGGTATTGCTGGGCCGGTTGCCCTCGCAAACGCGATGGGGAACCAGCCCACGGGGCGTTCCCTCGGCGCGAACTTCCTTCGCCGTCTTGCCGAAGGCCAGGGCTTCGGCCTGGGCGAACAAGTTGGCCATTAATATTTCATGATGTTTGCCCAGCGGATTTAAGGGCTGGCAGAAGCCGATAAAGTCGCAGGGAACCAGTTTCGTTCCCTGATGGAGGAGCTGATAGAAGGAGTGTTGTCCGTTGGTGCCGGGCTCTCCCCAGAAGACCGGCGAGGTTTGATGCCTGACGGGCTTGCCTTCCCGGCTGATGTGCTTGCCGTTGCTTTCCATGGTCAACTGCTGAAGGTAAGCGGGAAACCGCTTCAGGTACCGGCCGTAGGGCAGCACGGCTATGGTTTCGGCGCCCCAGAAGTTGTTGTACCAAACCACCAGCAGCCCCAGCAGGACGGGCAAATTGCGGGCGAAGGGGGCGGTACGGAAATGTTCGTCCATGGCGCGAAATCCGGCCAACAGGGCGCGAAAGTTTTCCGGGCCGATGGCTATCATCGTGGACAGCCCAATCGCCGACTCCATGGAGTAGCGGCCGCCGACCCAGTCCCAGAACTCAAACATGTTGGCGGTATCGATTCCGAACTTGGCGACTTCGGCCGCATTTGTGGAAACTGCGGCAAAGTGCCGGGCGACCGCCTCCTCGCTGCCCAGTTTTCCCAGCAGCCAGGCGCGGGCCGTCTGTGCATTGGTCATGGTTTCCAGAGTGGTAAACGTCTTCGAGCAGATGATGAACAGCGTCTCTTCCGGGTCCAGATCGGCAGTTGCCTCGGCGAAATCGCTGCCGTCGATATTGGAGACGAAGCGAAAGTTCAGGCTGCGTTGGCTGTAATGGCGCAAAGCTTCGTAGGCCATGACCGGTCCCAGATCGGAGCCGCCGATGCCGATATTCACCACGTTGCGTATGCGCTTGCCCGTATGCCCCGTCCATTCGCCGGTGCGAATGCGCCCGGCAAAAGCGGCCATGCGGTCCAGCACGGCGTGGACTTCGGGAACCACGTCTTTGCCGTCCACCAGGATCTGCTCGCCGCGCGGGGCCCGCAAGGCGACGTGCAGGACCGCCCGGTTCTCCGTAGAATTGATTTTTTCCCCGCTGAACATGGCGTCGATGCGCTCGCGCAGACCGCAAGCTTCCGCCAGTTGCACCAGCAGTGCCACGGTCTCATCCGTGATCCGGTTCTTCGAGTAGTCGAGATAAAGCCCCACCGCTTCCAGAGCCAGTCTTTGGCCGCGCTGCGGATCGCCGGCGAACAGCGACCGCAAAGGCTGGCGGCGAAGCTGCCGGTAATGTTCCCTCAGCGCTTTCCCGGCCGCAGTTTGGGTGAGGGGCGGAAGGTCCCTGGCGGAAGGCGTGGTCATGCATCTTCTCCCCGGTCAGGCGGCCGGCGCAAGCCGGCCGCTCTGAGCCTGCAAATTGTTTGTTTACCAGATCGTTCGATGGGTTGTCGAACGCGGCTCGGATTTTTGCCGGCGAAGCGCGGGGGTCAGGGAGCGGCCTGTTTCCGGCGGATGTTGAAAACCTTGTCCACCTCGGCTACGACCATTCCTTCTGCGTTGGTGATCGGGAGCGTGAAGATTTGCTCGATGCTCTGTTCCCGGGCGGTGCGCTCCCGAATTTCCGCCAGCGCGCCGTCCGAAAGATTGAAGCTCGCATATACCCGGCTGGTGGCCGGCTTCAGGAAGCGGATTGTCGCCGCCCTGTCCCACACAATGTAGTCCAGGCCCAAATTGCGCGTGAGCATAAGGTTGAAGAACAGATCGGTCATGGAGTAAAGCGAGCCGCCAAAATGGGCGTTGCCGTAACTGCGGTTCCAAAAGTGAAGCCCCATGCTGACGGTGACGGCACGGAGGTCCGGGGAGATGTGATCTACCCGAATACCTGCTCCCAGGAAGGGACCCCAGAAATTAATTACTCGCAACTTCCAGTTGGTCACGGCATTGTCACCAAGCTCACACCATAATAAACGACGCCCAGACCGTGGCCGGCCGCCAGCCCGTGGCAAGAATTAGACTCTTTCCTCCCGGGCCTGGGGAACCCGCTTGCCGGTAAATACCCAGCCGTCTTTGTCGTCTGCCTGACGATTTGCCGGGCCGGCAAGTTCGCCATGGATGCTACTGTAGGGCCACATTATCCTGACGCGGAAGTGCTCTGCGCGCCAAGATCGCGCCTAAGCGCATGGCCGAGGCCAGGATTTGTAACTTGCGGAAATTAAAGGTCTTGAGTTAATCGGACGATGGTATTTATGGGGTCAATTGGAGGACGTAAGTCGCCAAGAAGTGCGGTACATGTGGAAGTTCGTTAAGGTTCACGGTTCGAGCTGGGCGGCGTTGTTTGCGCTGTTGCTGCTGGCGGTGTTTGCCGAGGCGCTGGAGCCCGGACGACCAATCACGGAGTATGCGCATCGCGCTTGGCTGCGGCAGGATGGACTGCCGCAGAACACCATTTCTTGCATTTTGCAGTCGCGTGACGGTTACCTGTGGCTGGGCACCAATGAGGGACTGGTGCGCTTCGATGGCGCACAGTTCACCGTTTTCGATTCCGGCAACACCCCGGCGCTGAAGATGAGCCCGATCCGGTCGTTGTATGAGGACCAGGAGGGCGGACTATGGATTGGCAGCAGTGAAGGCACCGCCGCCCACTACAAAGATGGAGTTTTCACTCCCATCCTGTGGCCGGGAATCAGTCCGGGGCTGCGGACTGTTAATGTCATAGCCATATACCGCGATCATGAAGGCTCGGTATGGGCGGGCACCGATTACGGTTTGTTCCGCTATCGCAACGGCCGGGTTACGGAATTTACCGACAAAGACGGCCTCACCTCCAGCCGCATTTCAGCTATCACCGAAGATGCGCACCGGCGCCTTTGGGTGGGTACGGCCGGAGGCGGTTTGCTGCTGAAGCAAAAACAGAGATTTGTTGAAGCCGGAGGAGAGCGGGCCGGCGAGTATGTGCTCTCACTGCTGGCAGATGGGGAAAATCTTTGGATCGGCACCCTGAGCGGCTTGTGGCTGCTACGAAATGGAAAGTATAGCGACTATGGCGCCCGATCGCAGACGGCTGGCGAAGCGGTCAGCGCGCTGCACAAGGACCGTGAGGGGTATCTTTGGGTGGGTACCAGACAGACGGGAATCCGCCGGCTCGGGCCTGATGGGGAGGTTGCCTCCTACCGGGCCACGAACGGCCTTTCATCCGACGACGTCACTTCCATCCTGGAGGATAGAGAAGGGAACCTATGGATTGGCACCGGCGGCAACGGCCTCAATCAACTCCGGGATGTCTCTTTCGAAACCCTGGCCGCAGCGGACACACCCTCCGGCGGCTTTGCCCGCGCCATTATCGAAGATCATCGTGGCAACCTGTGGATCACCACCCAGACGGATGGCCTGACCCGTCTGCATGACGGGAAGGCCCGCGTTTACACCACCCGCGATGGCCTATCGAGCAATCTGGTGCGCGGCCTGTTCGTGGATAGCGACAATTCCCTGTGGGTGGGGACGGAGGCGGACGGCCTGAACCATCTTCTTCCCGGCGGCCGGATCGAAACTTATTCGGCCGAAGATGGCCGGATGAATGGCTCGGTGAAGGCCATCCTCAGAGACCGGCACGGCCGGCTCTGGGTGGGTACGGACCGCGGCTTAGGCTATTTTTCCGGCGGAAAATTTACCGCCATTAAGGAGCCGGAAAGCCTGGCCTACCGGGCGGTAGTGCAAATTCTCGAAGGGCATGATGGAACGTTGTGGTTTGCCTCCAGTGGCGGCATGTTCCAACTGAAAGATGGAAAGTTTGAGAACTTTACCAAGCAGGATGGGCTCTCCAGCGAACAGATCCGTTCCCTGTATGAAGACGACGAGGGAGCGCTCTGGATCGGCACGCGCAATGCCGGCCTGAACCGGCTTAAGAACGGCAAAATCACGGTCTATAACCGGACTGTGGGACTGGCTAACGATGTCGCCTTTTCGATTGCGGAAGACGCCAACCACTACCTCTGGATCAGCTCAAGCCGCGGTATATACCGCGTCAGCAAACAACAATTGAACGACTATGCCGAAGGGCGCAGGCGTGCGGTGGTGTCGGTTTCCTACGGCATGGCGGATGGTATGAAGGCGGAGGAGTGCAGCGGCAACGTGCAACCGGCCGTCTGGAAAAGCCGCGGCGGGCGCCTATGGTATCCCACGGTGGCGGGCGTGACCGTAGTCGATCCGCAACACCTGCGTTCGGAGCCCGCGCACAAAACGGCGGTGATCGAACAGCTCATAGCCGATAAGAAGCCCGTCCCGGTTTCGCCTGCCGGCCTGATCGTGCCTCCCGGGCGCGGGGGGCTGGAGTTTCATTACACGGCCATTGCCTTTGCCGCGCCGGAAAAGCTGAGGTTCAAGTACAAGCTGGAGGGCTTTGACCAGGATTGGATTGATGCCGGTCCGCGGCGCACTGCTTACTACACCAATATTCCCGCGGGACGTTACCGTTTCCGGGTGATGGTGCAGGCGGGAGATGGTTCCTACGATTCCCTCGGAGCCGAATTGCCGTTGTATATACAGCCGCATTACTACGAGTCGGCGTGGTTCTGGGTGGGCATTGCGCTGGCGCTGTTGCTGATCGCTTTTGCCGCCTATCGCTGGCGCATGCGGCGGCTGCGCGCCCAGGAGAGAGCGCTGGTGGCGCTGGTCGATGAGCGCACCGCGGAACTGCAACGGGAAATCGCCGGGCACAAACGGGCGGAAGAAGATCTGCTTGCCGCCAAGCAGGCGGCCGAGGCAGCCAAACACGTCGCCGAAGCCGCCCGGCGGACAGCGGAAGAGGCCAACTGCGCCAAGAGCGAGTTTCTCGCCAACATGAGCCACGAAATCCGCACCCCAATGAACGGAGTCGTCGGCATGACCGAGCTGGTGCTGGGCTCCGAGCTGACGGACGAGCAACGCGACTGCCTGGAGATGGTGCAATCCTCCGCCGACGCTCTGCTGGTTATCCTGAACGATATTCTGGATTATTCCAAAATCGAAGCGGGCAAGCTCCTGTTGAATCCTGTCCGGTTCGACGTTTCGGAACTGCTGAGCGACACCATCAGGAGCATGGCCCTGCCGGCGCACGAAAAGGGTCTGGAACTGGTGTTCGAGGTGGAACCTCGGACGCCCCGAGAACTGGTGGGCGACTCGGTCCGCCTGCGGCAAGTGATCCTGAATCTGCTGGGTAACGCCGTCAAATTTACGAACTACGGGGAAATCGTGCTGCAGGTCAGCGTGGAGAAATTTGAGGAGCAAGGCCCGCGCCTGCATTTTGCCGTAACCGATACGGGAATCGGCATCGCGCCGGAGAAACAAGAGAAGATTTTCCAGGCCTTCGAGCAAGCCGATTCTTCCACTACCCGGCAGTACGGCGGGACCGGCTTGGGACTGGCCATTTCCTCGCGCATAGTTCAGGACATGGGAGGACATATGTGGGTGGAAAGCCAACCGGGGCGGGGCTCGGCCTTCCATTTCACCGCGCCTTTGAAAGCAGCCGGCCAAACGGAGGAAACCGCCGTACCGGAAGCCGGAGAAAATCTGCAGGGGATGGCGGTGATGATCATTGACGACAATGCCACCAGCCGCCGTGTTCTGGAAGAGTGGGCGTGCCGGTGGCAAATGCAGCCGCAAGGCGCGGGAACGGGCGCCGATGGACTCGCGGAGCTGGAGCGGGCAGCAGCCGAAGGGCGGCCATACCGGCTGATTCTGGTGGACGAACGAATGCCGGGAATGGATGGCTTTCAGGTCATCGAGCAGTTGCGTAGCGATCCGGGGCTTGCCGCTTATCGCCGCGCGGCGCGCGAGAGCGAACCGGCACGGTTGGCGTCGACGATCATGATGCTGACTTGTCCGGACCAGGCCACCAGTGCGCGCCGCTGCCATGCCCTGGGGGTGCCGGGGCATCTGATGAAACCGGTGAGACCGGCGGAGCTGTTGCAGGCGATTCGGAAGACGTTGGATACTGGAATATCCCGCGAACCCGCCGCTACGATTGCCGGTGCTGCCGCGGGACGCGCGACGCCAGACCGGAATGACAGCCGGGAGCCGGCGGCTTCCGCCCTGCGCCGCCTGAACATTCTCCTGGCGGAAGACAATGCCGTGAACCAGCGGCTGGCCGTGACCGTGCTGCGCAAGCTGGGTCATCAGGTCGAGGTGGCGGCTACCGGCGCCGACGCGCTGGCCAGGTGGAAAAACGGAAAGTTCGATCTTATCCTGATGGACGTGCAGATGCCGGAAATGGATGGCCTCGAAGCTACCGGCTGCATTCGCCGGGAAGAGCGGGAAACGGGCGCCCACACGCCGATCATCGCCATGACGGCCCATGCCATGAGCGGCGACCGCGAGCGGACCCTGCAGGCCGGCATGGACGATTATGTCTCCAAGCCGATCAGCCGGAACGACCTCATTGCGGCGCTGATGCGGCATACGGGGGCGCCGTGACGACGATGAATTCGCACCGCAAATTTGAAGCGTTGGTGGTTGCCGCCGGCCCGCCTCCAGACACGTATGTCGAGGAGCTCTCCGGTCTGGGCGGGTCCGTGCGGAAGGCCGACAACGTCTATGACGCGATGACCATACTGTGCGGCGAACGCCTCGACATGGTGGTCATTGAGACCACCGAAAGCGTGGAGTGTGCCGAGTTGCTCGAGTACGTGGCCAACAGCCGGACTGCCTTGCTGACCGTTCTTGTGGCCGAAGCCGGCCGCTCCCCGATGCCGTTGTGGGATGGCGCCGTGATGTTGAGCCGTCCCTTGAAGGCCGGCGAGTTGCAGGCCGCCGTGCTGGCCCATTACAAGTCTCTCGTTCAGGAAAAACGCGAACAAATTCGCGTTCCTCTCCGGGGCCCGGTGACCATTATGCTGGGTCCGGCGCAATACATCGCTACTGCGAACGATATTGGCCACGAAGGCATGGGAGTCCGTCTGCCACATCCGTTGCCGTTTCGGGAAATCCTGGAACTCAGTTTCGAGCTGCCGGGCAAGAGCCGCAAAATACGGCTTTCCGGCGAGATTTCCTGGATCGACGGCTGGGGGCATGCCGGGATTCACCTGCTCGATATGCCGGTGAGCGTCCGCCAGGAGATTGCTGCCTGGATCACGGAGCGGCCCCCACAAGAGCAGGGAAAATGACCCGGCGGGGGAATCTTATTCGCGCCCGCTGTGTTTAGATAGATTACGGAACCCGAAAATTCAGCTTGGCGGCAGCCGGCAAGGACCGCAAGATCGAGATGATAGCAGTAATTCGAAAAGCATATTCCAGCGCACTTGCGCCGCGGCGATTCTGCGGCCCGGGAGGCATGGATGCCGGCCGGCCGCGGAACCCGGTGCGGCCCGGCCGGGGCGCCCGGCAGGCGGCCCTGGCGTTGGCGATTCTGCTTCCCGGCCTGACTGTGGGCTGTTCGCAGGCGGACTTGGAGGGGGCCAAGACCCAAGTCATCAGCTCGCCGGACCCAAGCATCGTGCAGATGGAGGCCCCGGAGCGCTTCGCCGTGGCTGGCGTCAGCACGCGGCAGATTTTTGACGAGCTTCACGTGAACGGCATGGTCACTCCCGATGTGAACCGCACGGTACCCGTGCTGGCGCTGGCCGGTGGACGAGTCGTGGATATTCGTGTCCGCCTGGGTGACGACGTGCAGAAGGGCCAAGTGCTGGTTCGCATCAGCAGCCCGGACCTCGCGGCGGCTTTTTCCGATCTTCAGAAATTCGAGGCGGATGAAGTCCTGGCCCGGAAACAACTCGAGCGCGCGCAACGGTTGTATCAAAAGGGCGCCATCGCGCAAAGAGACCTGGAGGCGGCGGAAGATGCCGAAGCCAAAGCCAAGGCCGATTTGGCGGCGGCGCAGGAGCATGTGCGCATTGTCGGCGCCGATCCCAGGCATCCGTCTCCCATCCTGGAAGTGCGCGCTCCCATTTCCGGAACCATTGTGGAGCAAAACGTCGCGGGCGGCACGGGGGTTCGCTCCCTGGACAATTCTCCGAACCTGTTTACCATTGCGGACCTTTCGCGCGTGTGGGTAGTGTGCGACGTCCATGAAGACGCGGTGGCGCAGGTCCAGGCGGGAGATTTTGCGGACATCCGCGTGAACGCGCTGCCCCAACTCGCGCTGCGCGGCAGAGTCAGCAACATCAGCCGGGTGCTGGATCCGGTTACGCGCGCGGCCAAGGTGCGGATCGAGATAGACAACCGCACAAAATCCTTGAGTTCAGGAATGTTTGTTACCGCGGTTTTCCGGGAAGCGAAGCCCCGGACCCGCGTCGTGATTCCGGCTTCGGCGGTCGTACGGATGCACGACCAAGATTGGGTTTTCCTGCCGGTTTCAGGCAATCAGTTCCGGCGGCAGCAGGTGCAAACCGGGCGGGTATTCCCGGACGGCATGCAGGAAGTCCTGTCCGGGCTGGATGCCCAAGCCCGGGTGGTGGTCAACGCGCTGCAGTTCTCGAGCGCTACGGAGTCGCAATAGTCCGATGATCAAGTACATCGTCGATTTTGCGCTCCGGAACAAACTCATGGTCCTCAGCGTCGGCGTAATGCTGGTGATCTGGGGCATCGTCTCGTTTCATGACTTGCCCGTCGAAGCTTACCCGGATGTGGCGGACAAGTATGCCTGGGTGATCACGCAGTGGCCGGGGCGGGCCGCGGAAGAGGTCGAGCAACAGGTCACGATCCCGATTGAGACGCAGCTCAACGGCGTCGGGCATATGACGCATCTGCGCTCGCTGTCGCTGGCCGGCCTGTCGTTCATCACCGTGATCTTTGACGACGATAGCGACAACTTGCAAAACCGCCAGCAGGTGCTGGAAAAGCTGACCCTGGTGAATTTGCCCGCCGGACTCAACCCGCAGATTGGTCCCGACTTCAGTCCCGCCGGTCAGATTTACTTCTATACCTTGGTGAGCACGAATCCACAGTATACCGTCATGGACTTGAAGGCGCTGCAAGACTGGGTGGTCTTCAAGCACCTGATGTCGGTTCCCAACGCCGCCGCCGTATCGATTTTCGGAGGGGAAACGCGCGAGTACCAGGTGCAGGTCGATCCGGACAAGCTGGTCGATTACGGATTAAGCATTGGCCAGGTGGAGCAGGCCCTGGCGGCGAATAACGTCAATGCCGGCGGCAGCTTTATCGAGAAAGGCGATCAGGCTTACAACCTTCGCGTTGTCGGACTGATGAACAACACCGACGACATTGGCGCCACCGTGCTGAAGGCGCAGAACGGCACGCCAGTGCGCGTCCGCGACATCGCGGCCGTGACCCAAGGCAGCAAAATTCGCCTGGGGCATCTCGGCAAGGCTATTCGTCACGAGGATGGCCGGGTGACCGACAATGCCGACGTAGTCGAAGGCATTGTGCAAATGCGCAAAGGCGCCGAAGCCGAGGCGACGCTGGCCGGCATCCATAACGAAGTGGCGGAGCTGAATGACCGCATCCTTCCGCCGGGCGTCAGAATTGTAAGTCACATCGACCGTGACGACTTGGTGCACTACACCACCCATACCGTCCTGCACAATCTGGGCGAAGGCATTTTCCTGGTGGTAGTGATTCTCTTTTTGTTTTTGGGAAATGTCCGCTCGGCGCTGATTGTGGCTTTTACCATACCCTTCGCCCTGTTCTTTGCGGCGATTCTGCTCGGCCTGAGCCACATTCCCGCGAATTTGCTTTCGCTGGGCGCGCTGGATTTCGGCATGCTCGTGGATGGCTGCGTAGTCATGATCGAGAACATCTTGCGGCGTCTCGAGGACGAGGGAATCGACCGGACTACGATCGGTCAAACCATCCGTTCGGCGGCGCATGAGGTGCAGCGGCCGGTGTTTTATGCGCGGGCCATTGTCATTACGACGTTTGTGCCCATCTTCACCCTGCAGCGCGTGGAAGGCAGGCTGTTCCGGCCGATGGCCTGGACGGTATGCTTCGCCTTGCTGGGGGCGCTGGTGTTTGCGCTGGTGATTGCCCCGGTGCTGGCCAGCTATTTCTTCCGCCGGCAGATGAGCGAATGGCGGAACCCGGCGCTTATGTGGGCCCGGAAACATTACCGGCGGGTGCTGCAATGGCACTTTCAGCGGCGCGGCTTGACCCTGGCTGCCGCTTGCGGCGTGGGTTTGTTAACCGCGTATCTGGCTTTTGGCGGGGTCATTGGCTCCGAGTTTCTTCCCCACCTTGACGAAGGAGCGATCTGGGCCCGCGGCACCCTCGACCCCAGCACGGGGCCGAACCAGGGAACCCGCATTATGGACCAGGCGCGGATCATTTTCGCCGGCTTTCCGGAAGTGACGCAAGTCGTATCGCAGGTCGGGCGCTCCGACGACGGCACCGACGCCACCGGTTTTTTCAATACCGAGTACTTCATTGATCTCAAGCCCAAGCGGCAGTGGCGCCGCCGGTTTCATGGGGACAAAGAAGCGCTGATCGCCGCTATGGATCAAGAAGTGGAGAAAATTCCGGGCGTGACCTGGGGCTTTTCCCAGCCTATTGCCGACAACATGGAAGAAGCCGTCAGCGGCGTGAAGGGCGAACTGGCGGTCAAAGTTTTCGGCACCGATCTCAAGGAACTGGAGACCAAAGCCAACGAAATTGCCGATGTCATGCGGGCGGTGCCCGGCATCGCCGATCTGGGAGTATTTCGCGTACTCGGCCAGCCCAACGTAAATCTGGTGGTGAACCGGCAGCAGGCGGGCCGCTATGGAATCAATGTCGCGGACGTGCAGGACGCCATCCAAACCGCGGCGAGCGGCAATCCCGTGAGCCAGGTGTTGCAAGACGAGCAACGCTTCGATCTGGTGGTGCGTTACCAGGAGCGATTCCGCCGCACCCTCGAGGACATTTCCCGGATCCGCATTCTGGCGCCCTCCGGCGAGCGCGTGGCCCTGGGCCAGCTTTGCGATATCAAGGTGGAGGATGGGGCCTCCATGATTTACCGCGAGGGCAATTCCCGGTATATCGCGATCAAGTACAGCGTGCGCGGGCGCGATCTGGGCAGCACCGTCGGAGAAGCCATGGACAAGATCAGGCGGAAGGTATCGCTGCCCCCCGGATATTTTCTCGACTGGGCAGGGGAATATGAAAGCCAGAAACGGGCCAATCACCGTTTAGCCATTATCATTCCCATCACCATCCTGATTATTGTGCTGATTTTGTACACGGCTTTTCACTCCTTCAAGTGGGCCCTGGTGATTCTGCTCAACGTGAGTCTGGCGCCCTTGGGCGGGCTGTTGGCCCTGCTGGTCACCGGGACGCACTTCAGCGTGTCCACCGGCATCGGATTCCTGGCGTTATTCGGGGTTTCCGTACAAACCGGGGTCATCATGGTGGAGTACATCAATCAGCTTCGCGCCCGGGGATTTTCCATCCACGACGCCGCCCTGGAGGGCGCAATTCTGCGGCTGCGTCCGGTTCTGATGACCATGCTGGTGGCTACGTTTGGCTTGCTGCCGGCGGCCATGTCGCACGATATCGGATCCGATTCCCAGCGCCCGTTCGCCATTGTGATTGTCGGCGGCCTGCTGTTGGCCTTGTTGATGGGACTCATCTTGCTGCCGACCTTGTATGTGTCGGCCGCCCGCGCGGACGATGTGTTGCCCGAACCGGAAGAGAGCCTGGAAAAAGTGTAAGTCCGGCCCGGGAGAAACCGGTCAGGATTGCCGCCCTTCCGGTGGTTCCGAAGAATCCCGGCGGCCGTATTGAGCATCCCATACGGCAGTGCGGGTATCCTGGCTGGTATAGTAGTAAGTTATCTTGAATTCTGTACGCCAACGCGAACGAGCAAGCCTTCGCAAGCTGGGAGCGGTTGCCGGAGTGCTGATCATCGCTTTCTTTGTGATGATCGAGGCCGTGCACTCGCACCCCGGACTCACGGAAAATGACCACTGCCCGGTCTGCGCCGCGGCGCACGTCAGCGCCACGGCCCCGGCGCTTCCCGTTCTTCCGGTTCTCGCTTGGGTTCACGTTGCGCTGGTGCTGTATGCTCCCCGGTCGCGCGGCGGCTTGGCCGTCCGTCGCGCTGATTGCCGTCCCCCTCCCGCGATTGCCTGATTCGAACCGCATGTCCCGCTGATACCTGAAACCCGTTCAAGCAACGCGTAGTGATGACATGGAGGAATTATGCTGGCTTCATATCGCAAGCCGCGAGGCGCGGCTTGCCTGGTAGTCTGCTTGTTGGCGTGTGGCTGGGCCGCCAGAGCGCAATCGGGTGGAAATTCTACAACGGTTACGGGCACGGTGACCGACCCGACGGGCGCAGTGGTCCGCGATGCGGCCGTGGAAATTCATAATCCGGTCAGCCGATTCGACCGCAGCGTGGCGACCGACGATAACGGAAAATTTGCTATCCCGAATGTCCCTTTCAACAATTATCACCTGGCCGTAACCGCAGCCGGATTCGCTCCCTATGCCCACGACATCAATGTGCGGTCAACCGTCCCGGTGAATCTCCCCGTATCCCTGAGTTTGGAGACTGCCGGCGCCACCGTGACCGTGGAAGCCGCTTCGGAAGACCTGCTCGAGAAGACGCCGACCTTTCACACCGACGTCACCCGGGACATGTTCGAAAAGCTGCCGCTGGAAAGCCAGTCCTCTTCGCTCAGCTCGCTGGTGACGCTGGCTTCGCCGGGAATCGCGGCCGATTCCAACGGTCTTTTTCATGGCATGGGCGATCACGCGGAGAACTCCTTTTCCGTCGACGGACAGCCTATCACCGACCAGCAGAGCAAGGTTTTTTCCAACCAGCTTCCCGTGGACTCGATTGAGTCCATGGAAGTGATCGCCGGCGCTCCGCCCGCTGAATACGGTGACAAAACCAGCGTCGTCATCAGCGTCACCACGCGCTCGGGCCAGGGACTCAAGACTCCCATGGGCAGTGTCACGGCATCTTACGGAAGCTTCGGCACCTCCACCAGCAACTTCACTTTGGGCTATGGCGGGGACAACTGGGGGAATTTCATCGCCGTAAACGGATTGAACACGGGGCGGTTTCTGGACCCTCCGGAATTCACCGTCATGCACGACAAAGGTAACGAGGAGAACGCATTCGACCGCGTGGACTTTCAGTTATCCAAAGTCGATTCGCTACACGTGAATCTGGGATTCACGCGTTCCTGGTTCCAAACGCCCAATTCTTTCGATATGCAGAATGCGACTGCTTGGAACGGACTGGTGGTGAACAACGGCGGGCTTGGACCGGACGGAGCTCCCGTAGGTTCGACCAACGAGCGCTCGCAGATCAAGACGTTTGATATTGCTCCCTCGTGGACGCGGGTGCTGGGCACCACCGCAGTGTTTACCCTGGGCTCCTGGGTTCGGCGCGACCAATACAACTACTATCCCAGCGCCGATCCGTTCGCTGATTTTGTGCCCGATCTGCAAAGGGAAACCGCCGCCCAGGACCGCACCCTGACCAGTGCCGGCCTGCGTTCGGATATTTCCTACGTGAAGGGCATGCACAACGTAAAGGCCGGGGCTGCTTATGAGCAGACCTTTCTGCATGAGAATGACAGTCTCGGCATCGTCGATCCGACGTTCCTGAGTAGTTTGACCGGCGCCGACGGGAACCCGTGCCTGGATGCTAACGGCAATCCCATTGCGGCGCCGTGCACCACGCTGGCTCCGTATGATCTTACCCGGGGAGGCTCGCTCTTTAGTTTTGCCGGGCACACGGACGTGAAGGAACTGGCGCTCTATGCCCAGGATGCCATCACCAAAGGGAATTGGTCCTTCAATGTTGGTTTACGCGGTGACTTTTACAACGGGCTTAGCACGGCGCAGGAAGCAGAGCCCCGCCTAGGCGTTGCCTACAACATTAAGCCCGGCGGAACCATCCTCCGCCTTTCCTATGCCCGGACCATGGAGACTCCCTTCAATGAAAACCTGATCTTGTCGAGCATCGGCTGTCTCAACGCGGTTTTGAACCCGTTGCTGGGCTGCTCGGCGACAGGGCTTACTCCGATAAGTCCCGGCCGGCGCGACGAGTTTCATGCCGGCCTCGAGCAGGCCTTCGGCCGCTATGTGGTGTTTTCGGGCGAGTACGTCTGGAAGTACACCCATAATGCCTACGATTTCAGCGTGCTGGGCAATACCCCCATCACTTTTCCCATTGAGTGGCAGAAGTCGAAGATTCCCGGAGTGGCGGGCCACTTGAGCTTGGCGAAGTATCACGGACTGACCGCCTTCACCGTCTTTTCCAGCGTGGCCGCGCGCTTCTTCCTGCCGCAGCTCGGCGGCGCCGGCGCCACGCCGTCGGCTCCGGGAGGGGTCTTCCGCATCGATCACGACGAGAAGTTCAACCAGACAACGCACTTGCAGTACCAGCCCTGGGCCAAGGGGCCGTGGCTGGGATTCAACTGGCGTTACGACAGCGGCCTGGTGGCGGGGCCGGTGCCCTGCGCCGGAGGGAATTGCGCTAATGGGCCTAACGGCAGCGCCACGGTGGTTGACGTTTCCAATCTCACTCCCGACCAGCAGTTTGAGGCCGGCCTGTTTTGCGGACCGGTGCGCGCTACTCCCACCATCCCCATCAGCCCGACCGGCCTGTGCCCCGCTGCGCAGTACGGTTCAACCCTGATTTCGATACCCGCTCCGGGAACCGAGAACGATGACCATAATCCTCCCCGGATTGCGGCCCGTAATCTCTTTGACCTGTCGGTGGGACATGACAACTTATTTCATGGCGATAAGTACAAGTGGAGCGCGCAGTTTACGATTGTCAATCTGACTGACGCCGAGGCGCTCTACAACTTTCTTTCCACGTTCAGCGGAACGCATTACGTGACGCCGCGCACGCTGACGGCGCAGATCGGATTTCATTTTTAGAAGCGTTCCGGCCATATCAGGGCCGTAAACAAATAAGCGGCCACGACTACCGATAGAGCTGCGGTCACATAAATCATTGCTTGCACCTCATGCTTGTCTTGGAGCCTGATTTCATGCCGACCTCGCCAAACGATCCTCCGTCTCGCCCCACGGCTCTGCGGTCTGGGCTTCGCGCCGCTCACTTCCCCCGGGAGAAGGCTGAAAGCGGTATCCGAATCGCGGTTCGGTGAGGATGTACCTGGGGTGGGCGCGGTCACTCTCGATTTTTCTGCGCAGATGATCGATCACGACGTGCAGATTGCCCTGCGTTCCGCGGCGAAACTTTGGGCCCCACACGGCCTCGATCAACTCCGCATGCGGAACCGGCTTGCCTTGGCGGGCGAGGAGGTGCCGGAGCACCTCGAATTCCTTCGGCGAAAGATAGACATTGTGGCCGCGGACCAGCAGCTTCCGGTATTCGCAGTCAATCGTCAGGTCGCCGTCGGCGAACGGCGGCGGCGCGCAGTACGGCGAACAGCGGCGAAGAATGGCGCGGACCCGGGCCAGTAACTCATCCGTGCCCACCGGTTTGACAATGTATTCGTCAGCGCCGGTGTCGAATGCCGCCACCTTGTCCCGCTGTCCGCCGCGCCGGCCAAATACGATCAACGGCGCCTGGGTCAAGCGGCGAATCTCGCGGCAGTGCCCAAGCCTTTCCGCATCCGATCCGTTCACATCCAGGAGGACCAGGTCGGGACGCGTGCGCTGGAGAATTTCGAACGCCTCCACCGAACTGCCGGCTTCCAGGATTTCGTAGTCTTGCGTCTGGAGCGTCCGGCTCAACGCTTGCCGAACCATGGCGTCTCCTATCACGAGAATTGCCGCAAAGCACATCCGCCAATCTCCTCTTAAGGCTGCATCAGGCGGTTGTCTTGCCTGCTGCGCGCCCGAGACCGCTTGCCCCGGACCCTGCGGAACTCGACCGCGGTCCAGCGTTAGTGGCCGAATTTCATCGTAGGATTACCCTCGTAAATTGTGTATAAACAAAACCTATAATGTTCATAAAAAAATTTTTTGCGAAAAAATTTAGACAACTCTTTTCAGCGCTTCAACTTAGCCCTCTGGGACGAAGAGCTGCAGTTCACAGCCCCGTTTGAAGACGCAGGTCAATGTAGAGCGGCGAGAGCATGACTTGGCCTCCCGAGCGGTACTTGGGCAGCCTTGCCATTTCTACCATGGCAATGATCGCTCCAGGATTGCCATTACTCACTTCGACTACGCGGGTAACGAATTCGTGCAGGTTCGCTGCCGTGAGCCCGGACGATTCCACTACAGCCTTCGCGAGTTCTTCTGCTTGGGCTTCGTCGAGGTTTCTCAACCCGAGCCTTTCACTTCGATCAAGGAACAGGGACCGGAGGAAGCCGATGTCCTCCATGTGATCAGAGCGGGCGATCCCCAGAACCGGTGTCATCGCCCAGCCGGCGATATCTTTCATGTCGCCGGCAAAAGCGCTGGAGGGCATTCGTAGGTGGTCCAGAACGATCCAATACTTACCGGCACGTAGCCCATCGCACAAAAACCCCTTCAGCGATGCTGCGGATTTGGCCCTGATGGCCACGGGGCCGGCGAGCAAGTGGGCGATACTCTGGTCACGTTCCGATAAGCGGAGGGCGAGAAGACCAAGCACCTGTTTCTTGCACGTAGAATCCGGACAATACAGAATCTCGGGATGTTCAGGCAAAAGCGCGCGGATCAGAGCAGTCTTGCCAACTCCTGCAGGTCCATACAGCAGAAACGAGTGCCGGCTCGCCAGCCGTTGCTCCAGCAGGGCCAGCTCCACCTCGCGCCCGACGATCCCTTGAACTGCCATAACGAAATTCGGCCGCTATTACGGAGCGCCGGTTTCTTTGGCGCCTTTCGCCTCCGTCCGGAATGGAGCCGGCATGTCCGTTTCCTGAGTAGCAGGGGAGAGTTGCCGGATCTCTCCTTCTGCCGAAGTCAGTTGTGCTAAAGCGGTTTGAACCGCCGGGGCGCCCGCCGCCTGAACGGCTCGGGCATGCGCCAAAGCGCGTTCGGCGACCGCGCTGACTTCGCGCAACAGAATGCGTATCGAAGTTTCCAGGCGCGCTTTCCCGTCTCCCACCCGGCGGTCCACATCGCTCTGCACCCGCACACTGTTGGTTTCCAATAGATGATCGAGAAACTCGTGAGCGCCGCGCCTAAATCCCTGGCGCGCTCCCGCCAAGCCCAGCGCCACGTCGGCCACCAAACGCAACGGCGAGGCCGGCTGGGCCAGTTCGATGAAGTCGTAGAACCGGAACCGGGAGCGGGTCTGAAAGCCCTGCTCGGCATCGAGAAGTTGCGGCATGGCGGCCAATTCGGGAACGCCGGCGGCGGCCAAGCGGTTCACAAAATCATTCGCCATATCCACGAAGCGCTGCACGGCCGAGCGAAACGCCTGTTCGGCAAACGCCTGTTCCCCGGAGAGCCAGGGCATCACATGCCGCTGGGCAACGGTCTGAGCCTGGCGCAGGACCTCACGCCGGAAGCGGGGCCCGTTGCGCGTGCGAACCGGCCGCATGGCGCTATCCAACTCTTCATGCGCTTGGGGCTGGCAGTTCTTCAAGAACCCATTCCGCCGCTCGGCAAATACCCGATAAAGCCGGTGTTGCTCCGCAATAAAAAGGTATGCCAGATCGCCCAGCGAGCGCTCGGCATCGGCGATGGTCTTCCGGATGCTGCTGATGCGGCGTTCCGATTCTTCCACCGGACGCAGCAGAGCTTCGCGCTCTTCGCGAACGATGCTCAGCAGTTGCCCGCAGATACGCCGCAGTCCGCGTTCCCGCGCCGAAGCTGCCAAACTTCGTCCTGAGTTTTCCGCCAGGCTTTGCAGATCCCGGAGCAATCGTGGCCAATCCCGCTCGGCCCCACGGTTTTCCAGCCGTTCGAGGGCACTGACCTCATAAATTTGCTCAACCGGACGTTGCAGCCGGGACTCAAGCAGCTTGCGGGCGAACGCGGTAGCAGTGGTTCGCTCCTTCTCGCTCACCCGGTCCGCTTTATTGAGCACCATGAGGAAATCCTGCACTTGGCCTGCCACCGCCTGTACAATGGCCAACTCGTCGCCGGAAATGGGCGGGTCTGCCCCGATCACCACGATAGCGGCGTCGATGTGAGGGATGAATTCCTGCGTGGCTGCGGTATTGCCGGCAAAGACGGAACCGAGCCCCGGGGTATCCACAAAACACATTCCCGAGGCCAGCAGGGCAGCGGGAACGAAGATTTCAACGCCAGCAATCCCCTTGGCATTCTCCGGATTGTGCTCTTCGGCAACGTAGTTCTCGACTGCCGCCGGGGGAATATCGGTCCAGGCGTGATTTGCGGTGCGAATGCGCGCGCGGCGCTGGCCATAACGAACGACGGTAGGAACGGTGGTTACGGGAACGATTCCGGTGGGCAAAATGGACTCGCCGATCAGGGCGTCCAGGAGGGTCGATTTTCCCCGTTTGAACTGGCCTACACAAGCCACATAGAACCGGCCTTCGGCAATGCGCTCCGCCAGGGAGCAGGCATCTTCGGCCAGGGGACTGGCGCCGAAGGATTCGGCCAATTCCGCCAGGCGCCGCAAGTCATCCGTATCCAACAACTCCGTATTCTTACCTCCACGGCGTGGAGCCTTCATCCCTTAGTCCGCGCTTGCCGGCTCCGCGGCAAGGGGAGTATCCCCCGAGTCTCCTGGCGCCGCCGGGCGCGGCAACAGGTGCCTGGGCAGGAACCATGCGTTCGCGATCACGGTAGGAATCACGGCGCTGGCGATCACGGTTGCCACCAAGTACGAATACTGGACCTGGTCAATAATGCCATGGTTCAGCCCAAACAATGCCGAGATGGTGCCAAAGGTCAGCCCGGTAGACATCATCAGAGCATAGTACAAACCCTCTTCCCGCCGGTACTTGAACGCTTTAACCGCCGGGACCAGTCCGAGAAGCTTCGAGAGCATTTTCGCGAAGAACAGGGCGACAAACACCATCGGCGCGGCGAGCAATGCGGGCACGGAGACAAGCGAACCGGCGCGAATGAAGTAAAACGGCGTCAAGAAGCCGAACGCAAGGGTTCGCAGCCGCCGGATCAGAACATGATCCTTGCTCACCGTGCCCGCAAGCATCATGCCGATGACGTAGGCCGGCAACACCGCTTCGCTGCCCGCCCAGATTGCCAGTGCCCCCATGGCGAAGAGCAGAAATAACAGGTACTTGGCCTCCAGCTCGGAAACCCGGCCACCGTATTTCCGGAAAAACTTGGGAGTCAGGAACGGCAGGATCGCGAAGACAACAACGCTTACCAGAACAAAGATCAACGTCCTGATGGTAAACGGGGAAAAGATCAGGCCGAGCGCGATTACGGTCCCAAGATCGTTGATGAAACAGGCGGCGAGGATGGCCTTCCCATACTCCGTGGCGTTAAATCCCAGCTCGAGCATTACCGCATAGACGACGGCGACCGAGGTGGTCGAAAGCGCCACGCCGGCCAGCCAACTGGAACGGACCGTCCAATGCAGAATGTAATGCGCCAATCCTGCGGCGCCGAGGAAAGGGCCGAAGAAACCGACCAGCCCGACCACGGTGGCCTCCCTCCATTTGGCGCGAAAGACCGCAGGGTCGAGTTCGGCGCCCGCGAGAAAGGTGAGGACAATAGCGCCGGCGCCGGCCAGAAAACTGATCCAGCCGCTTCTGGCGCTGGCCCCCAGCCCGCCGTGTATCACATAAGTTGCGATAATCAACTGAGCGATTACGCCCACCACGATCTCGGACAAGGCCGTCGCGATTTTGAACCAGATCGCCAGTAAGGTAGCCACCAACGCCAGGGCCACCCATATGGACGCCACCGCCCACACGTTTTCCATGTGCTCGCTCCAAACCAGATTATGTGTGGGGACTCGCCGGGTACGACTCCTGGGCAAGATCACCCGCCAGGAGTCATCATCTGTCCCGGCTCGTGGCGGGGACAGCGGTTAACGGTGAACTCCTTCACCCGTACTGACTCTTTACACAATAATAGGGGCTGGCAGGTGTGGTCAACTCGATTCTCCGGTACTGGCGGACACCCAAGCAACCAGGCCCGGTATCGAAGTTCCCGGCAGGAGCATCCGTATCAGAGGCAGGAGGCGGCACATGGAGACCGGAGAGACAAGGCCACAGATCAGCGGCTGGAGCAGAATCGTTGCTCCGGCGTGGCGCTCGCGGGCGGTCTTTTGCGTTCGCTTGGCGGTGGGGTTGATCTTCGCGACGCAAGGACTGCTTAAGTACCTTGATCCGAACTTGGGCGTGAACCGCTTCACGAAGATCGGGTTTCCGCACCCCGGCTTCACCGCCCATTTCGTGGGCGCGTTCGAGATGATTTGCGGCCTGCTCGTGCTGCTCGGCCTGTTGACGCGGATCGCGGCCATACCGTTGCTCGTAGTCATTAGCACGGCCATAGCCACCACGAAGATCCCCGAGCTTTTTCGTTCCAGCCAAGGCTTTTGGTTCATGGTCAGCGACGCCAGAACGGATTTCGCAATGCTGATGTCGTTGCTCTTTCTGCTACGGGCCGGGGCGGGCCGCTGGTCGCTCGATGAATGGCTCTGATCGATATGCCCACGGTGGTCATTGCCGCCGTCAGCACAATTCCGTTATTGCGGGTTAGGGTTAACTCCGCTGGGCTCATTCTGGCCGCGGCCGGATCCGGTTTTTCCGCTAAGGCGCTCACGCCTGGGCGCTGGCCTCGGCTTCGACGATGGTGACGATAAGCTTTTCGCCACGATGGTCGAAGGTGGTTTGAATGAGCCGCCGGCAGCCGCCTTTTGCGCCCGACGCATCCGCGGCGGTTCCGACGTCAGGCAGAGAGATTTTGGAAATCGGGGGAACGAGCCGTTTTATGCCGCCGGCGGTGATGTTGGCCAGTTCCCCGGCGCAGTCGCGCAGTTGCTCGGGGGAGACTTCTTCGGCGGCGACGCCAAGGAACGCCGCGGCCGCCCGGCGGGCCAGTGCTTCCGAGAGATGGAGCCGGACACTGCCTATCCATTGGCCGTTGATCTGGACACTGGCGACAATGCCTTGGGGGATAGACGATCCTTGCTCTTCCACGGGGGTGATCTCCAGGTTGAGCATCGGTCCCCAAAGCTCCTGCGTTACCCGCACTACGTCGTGGGGTGATAATACGTCATCATGGTTCATGACTTTACCCTGTAATAAGCAGTTTTTTCGAAGCTGATACGTTCGAATTCGGAACTCAAGTTCAGCGTAGTCTCCGCACAGCCGAGAAAGAGGACGCCATCGGGCTGCAAACAATTGCGCAACTTGGCCAGTATCCGCTTGCGGTCCTCCACGTCGAAATAGATCATCACGTTCCGCAGGAGCACCACGTCCATGCGGGGCAGGTCGGGCCATGGCTGGGCGAGGTTGAGCTGGCGAAACTCGACGCTGCCGCGTACCTCGGGAACCAGTTCGAAGTCCAACTCCACACCGCGAAAGTACTTCATGAGGAGCGTGATCGGCAGTCCCCGGTTCACCTCGATTTGCGAGTACCGGCCCGCGCGGGCATAGTGCAATGCCTGGGTGGAGATATCGGTGGCCAGAATGTGCACGTTCCACTGGGGCAGGGAAAAATTTTCCCGCAGCAGAATGGCCAGGCTATAAGGCTCCTGACCGGTGGAGCAGGCGGCGCTCCAGAAACGCAAGGCTTTCATCTCTCCCCGCGCCGCCAGCAAGCGGGGAAGAACCTCCCGGCGCAAGGCCTCGAAGGGCTGGAAATCGCGATAGAACCAGGTCTCATGATTGGTCATTGCCTCCAGCACTTTGCGCGGCAGGTCGCGCTGGCTGGAGCGCAGTCCATGCAGCAGGTCCCCCAGCGAGGTATATCCCTCATTCAGCATCAAGGGAGCCAAACGGGTCGCCACCAGATACTCTTTTCCCTGGTCCAGCACAATGGCCGACTGTGCGCGCAAAAAAGCGCGAAGGTAATCGAAATCCCCGGGCGCGACGGTAGCCAGTCCCTCAGACATGGTTAGCAGCCTTGGCTTATGCCCAGCACTTGCAGCTTCTCGATCACGGATTCTTTGGTGAAGGGTTTCATGATGTATTCGTTGGCGCCCATCTGCAGCGCCTTTTGGATCTGCATCGCCTCGGTTTCGGTGGTGATCATGACAATGGGAACGCCGTCGAAACTGTGGTCCGACCGGATGGCGGTCAGCAACTCGTAGCCGTCCATTTCCGGCATATTCCAGTCGAGCATGGCGATGTCCGGGAGGGGGCCCGCGCGCAGCGCGTTCAGGCCCTCCAGGCCATTCTTGGCCTCCATCACCTCGATGCCTGCGCCTTTCAAGGCCATTCGTAAAAAGGCGCGCATACCCGCCGAGTCATCCACGATCAACGCTTTCATGCTTGTGTTCCTCCCTGATCTGAGCTTGTAATCTCCGCCCTTCCGGCCATATCCCGGTTCCTCGCAACGAGGGTATCCACATCCAGCACATCCGTGACGCGCTGCTTAATCACGGCGGAAGCGAGTACGCCGCTGCGGCGGGCGATTGGCTCCGGCACGATCTGCTGTTCCACGATATCCAGGACTTCATCCACTACCAGGCCGACCGGGCGCTCTCCGGCGGCGCAGACGATCACCTGCAGGGCGCTGGCCGCGGAGCCGGCGGACGGATCGGGCAGAAGTTCCGAGACGCGGAGCAAAGGCATGATGTGTCCGCGGTACTGCACCACCGCGCACTTTCCGGAGCTTTCCACCTGACCGGCGGGTATCTCTTCGATGCGCGAGACGCGGGGCAAGGGGACCGCCATCCGGGAGGTCCCGCCGGCGCGGAACACCAGCCAGGAATCCAGCGCGGCAGAGCCTGCGCCATCCTGCATTCCCGGGCTCAGAGCCGCCTCGGAGCGGCCCTGCGTTACCATGTTGGCCGCTTGCGCCAGTCCCAGCACGTCAACAATGAGCGCCACCCGGCCGTCGCCCATGATCGTGGCGCCGGCAAAGAGGCCGATTCCTTTTAATTGCTTGCCCAAGGGTTTGACCACGATTTCTTCGGTATCGTGGACCTCGTCCACCATCAGGCCGAAAAGCCGCCCGTCCGCCTGCAGCACCACGATGTTGACGGCCTGGTCCTGGCGCCTGCCGGCGTGCGCGCCGAGGCACAATTCCCCGGCCAGGTCCACCAAAGGCAACAAATTGCCCCGCAGACGGAATACGGGAGCCCCATGCAGGTTCTCAATCGCCGATTTCGCCTGCTCCTCTTCAAGCCGCACCAGTTCCAGGACGCTCACTTGTGGAATGGCAAAGCGCTGGCTGCGGCTAAGCACGATCATGGCGGGTATGATGGCCAGGGTCAGCGGGATTTTCAAACGAACCGTAGTCCCTTCGCCAGCCGCACTGTAGAGATCGACCATGCCGCCCAGACCCTCAATGCAGGTCTTGACCGCGCCCATGCCGTGAGCGGTTGCGCCCGGCGGGGCAGCAAATACCAGCCGGAAGGTTTCGCGGTTGGACATCTGGGCGGCCTGCTCGCTGCCGATCACTCCCCGCTGTACCGCCGCCCGTTTAAGTCCGGCGACATCCAATCCCGCGCCGTCGTCGCTGATATCGAGATTCACCTGGCCGCCCTCGCGCGAAGCCCGGAGCAGGAGCTTGCCCCGCGGCGGCTTGCCCACCTGCCGGCGGCGGGCGGGGGTTTCAATGCCATGACTGACGGCGTTGCGCACGATATGCAGCAGGGGATCGTGAATGGCTTCGAGAATCGTCTTGTCGAGTTCGGTATCGGCCCCTTCCATCTCGATATGAACTTCTTTACCGTATTGCACGGCCAAGTCACGCACCACGCGCGCGAACTTGCCCCACAAGTTTCCGACCGGCTGCATGGGCGCCTTCATCAGACCTTCCTGCAGTTCGGTCGTGATCAGGTTTAATCTCTGGGCCGCGCTGAGAAAAGCCGCATCCTTGGTGACGGCGGTGTATTGCAGCACCTGGTTGCGGGCCAGCACTAATTCACCCACCAGGTCCATCACGCGATCGAGCAGATGGGTGTCCACGCGAATAGTGCCGGCACCGGGCGCATCGCGCTTGTCCTCGTCGCCGCCGGCAGCTTTCCCCGCGGGCGGGGCAGGAGCCGCGTCCGCCGCCGGGGTCAAAACCGCCGGATCGGGGGACGAGATGCGGGAGCCCTCGCCGGCGGCCGCAGCGCTCCCCACGGACGTAGCGGGTGAAACCACGCCGGCGCCGGCCGGAGCGCTCGCCGGAGACGCCGCCACAGGTTCAACTTCTGACGAAGCGACGCCGGGATTCTCTCTGCCGGCCGGGGAGGCGGGATCCATAACGGCATGGACCGCGGCAATCACTGGCGCGTAATTGCCTTTTCCCTCGCTGCCTTTAGCCGCTATATTGCTCAGCATGATGCGCAACGCATCCATGAGTCCGAGCAGGGCGCTGGTGATGGCGGAAGTAAGGCGCAAACGGCCGGCGCGCATTTGGCTCAGCAAATTTTCTCCCGCGTGCGCGACGGCGCTGAGCGTATTGAAGCCAAAAACTCCGCTGGTGCCCTTGATGGTGTGCAAGTTCCGGAAAATGCGGGCAATGAGCGCCGGGGAATCGGGGTCTCGCTCCAACTCCACCAGGTCGCGGTCGAGCCCGTCCAGAGCCTCACTGCCCTCGATCAGGAATTCCCGGATTGCATCTTCCAAGTCGCTCAAAGCATATCTCCGGAGAGTCAACAGCCAAGCAGTTTAGCGAAACCACCGCCTGGGCCGCTGGCTGCCGCTATCGGTTTGCGAAACTGGCGCCGTTTCCGCTTCATCGCCCTGCCTGCCGGGAAAGGGTGCGGGTGATTTCCCGCGCCTGCAGCATCCGCATTTTGTCGATAATGATTTGCGGAGTGAATGGTTTCATTACGTACTCATCGGCGCCATGATCCAGGGCTCGCGTCACGGCCCCCACGTCGCTCTCGGTTGTGACCATCACCACCCGAATGGAATCGAAGCGGCGGTCGGCGCGTAAGGCGGAGAGAACTTCGTCGCCGTCCATGCCAGGCATACTCCAGTCGAGCAGGATGACATCGGCTTGTAATCCGGAGCGCAGCAGCTCCAGCGCCTGTTTTCCGTCGCCAGCCTCGTAAACGTCAAGGTTGAGCTTTTGCAGCACATGCCGGAGATGGATCCGTGCAATCGATGAGTCGTCCACCACCAAAGCCGTCATTTTCGTGTCCTCCAGGACTCATTCCATTCAAAGAGGTTCATTTTGTTTTCCCTCGGGAGAAGATCCGGAAGCAACTGCCCCGGCCAGCCGGTAATACACTGCGGTGGCCCAGGTTTTCCGCTCAAACCCTGCCTCGGGCGGGCAAGTGGATTCCGGCCCGCCCAGAAAGAGATATCCCTCCGGATGCAGGGCGCGGCGGAGGCGGCGGAAAATCTCCCGGCGCTTGGCGGAATCGAAGTAAATAAGGACGTTGCGGAACAAAATCAGGTCAAAAAGCGGCAGAGGGGGCCACGGCTCGGCGAGATTCATTTGCCGGAATTCGACCATGCGGCAAATTTCGTGTTCCAACTGCCAATCTATTCCCTGGGGTAAAAAGTGCTTTGCCAGATAGCGGATGGGCAGCCCGCGATTCACCTCCAACTGCGTGTACAGACCGCGTTCGGCCCTTTGCAGGGCGGCCAGGGAAAGGTCCGTGGCCAAGATCGAGATAGACCAGTCCTGCAATTGGGGAAAATGGCCGCGCAGCGACATGGCAATGCTGTATGCCTCCTGCCCGGTAGAGCAGGCGGCGCTCCAGATATTCAGCTTGCGGGAGGAGGCGCGGGCCGCAGCCAACGCCGGGATCACCAGGTCTTGCAGGGCTTCGAACGGGACCAGATCGCGAAAGAACCAAGTCTCGTTATTGGTCATGGCGTCGAGCACGCGGAGGTGCAGGCCGCCAAAGGATTCGTGGCGCAGGCGCTCAAGCAATTGCTGCGCTGACGCCATTCCCTCCTGCCGCGCCAGCGGAGAGAGGCGCAGCTCGGCCAGCGACTCCTTGCCGCCCTCCAGCACGATGGCGGCGTGTTGTCGTACGAACTGCTTCAGGTATTCGAATTCAGCCGCGGCCAGAGCCATAAGAACTTCCCTTTAATGCGCGCTGCGCGCCACCGGTCCTGCCATCCTGCGGCTCACGGCTGAAGTGCGGCGAAGAAGTTCGCCGGGGATTTCCGCCAGCGGCAGTTCACGGTCGGCAATGCCGGCTTTGGATACAAAGCCCGGCATGCCCCACACCACCGAAGTTGCCTGGTCCTGAACCAGGATTTGGCCGCCTGCCTCATGGATGTGCTCGCAGCCGTTGAGGCCGTCGCGGCCCATTCCGGTAAGCACCACCGCCAGGGCGCGGCGGCCAAACGCCGCCGCCACGGAGCGAAAGAGCACATCCACCGAGGGCCGGCAGGAGTTTTCCGGGGGCTCCTGTCCCAAGCGAAGCTTTCCCGACGTTCCATCCCGGACCACAATCATGTGATAATCCCCCGGCGCCACAAACACATGTCCTGGTTGCAGGCCGTCGCCCTCGGCAGCTTCCTTGACCGGGAGCGCGGAAATATTGGCCAGGCGCTGGGCCAGGAACCTGGTGAACATCGGGGGCATGTGCTGCACCACCAAAATGGGCGCCGGAAACTCGGCGGGGAGGACGGAAACAATATCCGCCAGCGCATTAGGTCCGCCGGTTGAAGTGCCGATGGCTACCAGCTCGACCTCGGCCGGGGCGGCCACGGGCTGCACCCGCTTCCGCACGCCCGCTGCGGGAGAGGCCGGGCCCGGCGGAGGAACAATTCCGGGAGGAAGGCTTCTAGCCGGGCCGGGAGCATTTGCCGTTATCCAGGTGCGATAGGTGAGCGCCTTGATTTTGGGAATAAGCTGCTCGCGAATCCGCTCCATGCCTTCCAGCAGGTTGCCGACATTGGCCGGCTTGGTCACATAGTCGTCGGCGCCGCAGGCCAGCGCTTCCAGAGTGGCGAGCGCCCCGCGTTCGGTAACCGTGCTGAACATGATTACGGGAAGCTTGGGATGAGTACGGCGCAGTTGCTTGAGGGTTTCCAGGCCATCCATGTCGGGCATTTCCAAATCGAGGGTGAGCGCATCGGGAGTGAGCTGCTCGATCATGGCCAAGGCTATGCGGCCGTTGGCCGCCACGCCGACCACGTCGATCTCCGGGTCGGCGGCGAGCACGTTGCGCACCACGCGCCGGATGACCACGGAATCGTCCACCACCAGAGCCCGGATTCTAGCCACATCGTCCTCGCAAGGTCCGCACTGGGGCGTCAGTTTTCCTGTAACCTGACAACGTCCACCGCTTTTTCCGTGCACAGGGCCAACAACAGTCTGTCTTTCAGCTTGAATACGCCGGTCACCAGTTCCCGGCGCTCCCCTTTCAGCGTGTCGGGCGGAACTTCGAACATGTTGTCCTGCACCTCGACCACGCCGCCGATTTCATCTACCAGCAGGCTGACGGCCGCGCCATCGACGCGCACCACGACATTGACCGGCAGCGCGTTCTCCGCGCGCTGGCCCAAACCAAGCCGCTTGCGCAGGTCGATGGCGGTGACGATCTGGCCGCGCAGATTGATCAGCCCGGCTACCTCGTTGGGCGCCAGCGGAACCTCGGTCATGCCCTGATAGCGGATAACTTCCTGCACGTTCTGGACCTCGACTCCGAACAGCAGATCCTGGAGATAAAAGGTGCAAAACTGCTTTTCTGTGGTCATGCTTATGCCCCCACTTCCATGGCGGCGGGCGCCAGATTCGCCGCCGCCAGCAATCCCGGGATGTCGAGGATGCTCGTCACCCGTTCCCGGATCACGGCGGAGCCCAGCAGTCCGGCGCGCACGCCTTGCTTTTCGATCCGCACGTTTTCGTCGGCAATGTCGAGAACTTCACCCACGACCAGGCCCACGCTCCGCCCGTTCCCGGAATATACGATTACCTCGAGGAACTGCCCGGCGGAGCTTTCTTCGCCGCCCAACAGCTTGGCGATGTCGATGAGGGGCATGATCTGGCCGCGGTACTGCACCACCGGCTGGCCGGCCGCGCGTTCCACGAGAGAACTTTCCAGTTGCTCGAGGCGCGAAACCAACGCCAACGGCAAGGCAAAAATTCCGTCTTGTCCGGCGCGGAAAACCAGCCAAAGTTCGTGCTCCTGCTGCTCCTGAGAGTCCTGGTCCTCCATGCGGACGGCCCCGTGCTCGCGCGCTTCCGCCAGCACGTTGGCTCTTTGCGCCAGTCCCATGACGTCGAGAATCAATGCCACCTGGCCGTCGCCCATGATGGTGCCGCCGGCAAAACTGGAGGTGCCCTTCAATTGCTTTCCCAACGGTTTGACGACAATTTCTTCGGTGTCGTCGATCTCGTCCACCACCAGGCCGAACTGCCGGTCGTCGGCCTGGAGCACTACCAGACTGGCCGCGGCATTTCCCGCCAGGGAGAGAGACTGGCGCCGCAGCTCGCGATTCAAAAACACCAACGGCAGAAGATTTCCGCGCAGGCGGTACACCGGCACGTCATCCACCATCTCGATGGCGTTGTGGGCCGTCCCCATGTCGAGGCGCACCAGTTCGACCAGGCTGGCTTGCGGGATGGCAAAACGCTCCCCGCCGCTGGTCACAATCAGCGCGGGAATAATGGCCAGGGTCAGAGGAATTTTGATTTTCAGCACCGTTCCTTTGCCGGGTGTGCTTTGAATCTCCACCGTGCCGCCGATCTTCTCGATGTTGGTCTTCACCACATCCATGCCGACCCCGCGGCCGGAAATGTTGGAGACCTTCTGAGCGGTGGAGAGTCCGGGCAAAAAAATCAACTGCAAGACTTCCCGTTCCGACATGCGCGCGGCCTTTTCGGGGGAGATCAGGCCGTTGGCGATGGCCTTTTGCCGGACGCGCTCCAGGGCGATGCCGGCGCCGTCGTCGGCGATTTCGATGATGACCTTTCCGCCCTCGTGGTAGGCGCGCAACTGGAGATGGCCGGCCGCGGGCTTGCCGGCAGCCTGGCGCTGGGCGGGCAATTCAATCCCATGGTCCACGGCGTTCCGGATGATGTGCGTCAGCGGATCTTTGATGGCTTCCAGAAGGGTCTTATCCAGCTCGGTGTCCGCTCCTTCCATCTCGATCCTGACCTCTTTGGCGCAGGCAGCCGCCAGGTCGCGAACAATGCGCGGAAAGTTGTTCCAGACCTTGCCGATAGGCTGCATGCGCGCCTTCATCACGCCCTCCTGCAGTTCGGTGGTAATCAGGTTCAGCCGCTGGGCCGCGCTCAGCAGGGCCGCATCGCCCTCCGACGAAGTAAATTGCAGGATTTGGTTCCGCGCCAGAACCAACTCTCCAACCAGGTTCATCACCTTGTCGAGCAAGCCCACATCCACCCGAATGCTGCTTTGGGAGAGTTCGGTTTCCCGGCGCCGCGCTTGCACTTGCGCCGCTTCGGCTACCGCTTCCGGAGCCACCGCGCCATTGGCGATCAGTATGTCGCCCACCCGCCGCGGATCTCCTTGCTGCTGCTCCCGCACCGCTTCAGCAACCTGTTCGGGTGTAACCTGGCCGCGCTCCACCAGAATCTCGCCGAGAAGCGGAACAGCGTGTTCTTCTTCCTCTTGCGATTTCTTTTGCGGGACAGGCGCCGCCGGCGGAGCCGACGCTGCCGGCTGGTCAGGCGCCGGCGGAGCCGCGTTTTTGGCGGACTGGGCCACAAATCCCATCAACTGTTCGACAATCGCCGAACAGTCGCAGTCTCCCTCTGCTTCGGTCTCGGCGACCGCAGCCAGCATGTGGCGAACCGCATCCATCATCGCCAGTAGCGAACTGGCTATGGCGGCGTCGAGGCGGATATTGCCGTCGCGCATCGCCGTCAGCAGGTTTTCCCCCGCATGGGTAAGCGCCTCAAGACGGGGATAGCCTAACGCTCCGCTGGTGCCCTTGATGGTATGAACCGCCCGAAAGACGCGGGCCAGCAACTCGTGATCCAGGGGATGCTTTTCCAGTTCCACCAGGTCCCGGTCGAGCTGGTCGAGCCGTTCATTGCACTCGACAACAAATTCCTTAACAATCTCGTCCATGTCGCCTCCCCTCCGCTCGGCCGCCGGCGGCCAAGCCCGCGGCGCGCGGCTTGCTTATACCCTGTGAATGCCCGGGTTCGGGCGGGGCGCCGGCCAAGCGCTTCCACTCGAACCCGCCACGGCATGCGTCCGTCCCGCAAAGCGCGGAACGGACGCGGGCGACGTGTTCCTCACGCGGAAGCGCGAGGGGTGTTCCTGGCATTGAACCCGGCTCCCGCGGCCACCGCCGCCGCCACGGGAGCGCGCTGGTGTCCGTCCTCATACTTGAATTGGGAGACCAGGTCTTTGAGCTGCACCGCCAAACGTTCCAGCGACCGGGCCGAATCCTGCGTTTGCCCGGCCGCGTCCGTAGTGGTCTTGGCGGCCTGCGCGACCCCGGTTATGTTTTGCGTAATGTCGGAGCCGCCCTTGGCCGCTTCCGCCAGGTTGCGGCTGATTTCGTTGGTGGTGGCGCTCTGTTCTTCAATCGCGCTGGCGATGGTGGTTTGGATGTCGCTGATCTGCCCGATCACTTCCGTGATCTGGCCGATGGCGCCCACCGCGCCCTGGGTGTCCTGCTGGATCGCCTGGATTTTCTGGCTGATGTCCTCCGTGGCTTTGGCGGTTTGGTTGGCCAGTTCCTTCACCTCGTTGGCCACCACCGCGAAGCCCTTGCCGGCTTCACCGGCGCGGGCCGCCTCAATGGTGGCATTGAGCGCCAGGAGATTGGTCTGTTGCGCAATCGAGGTGATTACCTTGATCACCTGGCCGATTTCTTCACTGCTGGCGCCCAGCTTCTTGACCGTTTGATTGGTGGTCTTCGACAGTTGCACGGCGTTGCCGGCAATCTTGGTGGCCTCCGCCGTATTCTTGGCGATTTCCTTGATGCTGGTGCCCATCTCGTCGGCGCCGGTGGCGACCGTCTGAATGTTGCGGGCCACCTGTTCGCTGGCCGCCGAGACCACGTTGGCTTGCGCCGCGGTTTCTTCGGCATTGCTGCTCATCTGCTGGCTCACCTTGCCCAGTTGTTCGCTGGAGGTCGCCAGGGTATTGGTTTCAATGCCGATCTGCTGGAGCGCGGTGCGCACCTGCTGCGACATGGCGTTTACGGCATTCTTGAGCTCATCAAATTCGCCGGCATAGTTATTGGCAATGGCAGTGGTGAAGTCGCCGCCGGCCAGCTTGCCCAGCGCCGCTTTTACGTCCTGAATAGGACCAACCACCGCGTCCATAGTGGCATTGATGCCTTCCACGATCTTGCGGAAGTCGCCCTGGTGCTTGGCAGCGTCGGCGCGGGTGGCCAGTTTGCCCGCGACGGCGGCCTCGACCAGCGTACTGGTGTCGTTTACCAGCGCGCCGATGTTGCTCCTCAGTAACATCAACCATTCGTGGATCTGGTCCTGATCAGAAGCCTTGGCCATCGATGCCGTCATGTCGCCGTTGGCGATCTTTGTCACGTAGGCGATCAAATCGGTCAGCCAGGCGTGAACCCCGTTGACGGCGTTCTTCATCTGTTCGTGATCGCCCTGGCAGGCGATCTCGACCTTCTCGCGCAAGTTGCCGCCGCGGATCAGACGAAGCACGCGGTTGCCTTCGGCGACCGGCAGCACGATGGCGTCCAGCGTGCGATTGATGCCCTCGACGATCTTGCGGAAGTCGCCCTGGTGCTTGGTGGCGTCGGAGCGGGTGGCCAGTTTCCCTTCCACCGCAGCCTGGACCAGGGCGTTGGTGTCGGCGATCAGCGTATTGACGGCGTCGATGCACTGATTGAGGTTGTTCTTGATTTCATTGAAGTCGCCGTTGTACTGGTCGGTGATCCTGGGCGGGATATCGCCCTTGCTGATTCTGTCCACGTACTCGGCGGCCACGTTCAACGGGCCGATGACCGCGTCGAGGGTCTGATTGACGCCTTCCACGATCTTGCGGAAGTCGCCCTGGTGCTTGGCGGCATCGGCGCGGGTGGCCAGCTTGCCCTCTACGGCCGCCTTAGCCAGCACGCCGGCATCGGCGATCAGCGTATTGACGGCGTCGATGCAGGTGTTCAGGTTGTTCTTGATTTCATTGAAGTC
>Ga0326728_10002523_pt1 | contig 60406 bp, 50 predicted proteins | sample MB3enrmetagenome_FD_207602 | JGI IMG/M metagenome (GOLD analysis project Ga0326728, IMG submission 207602) | Lab enriched peat soil microbial communities from McLean, Ithaca, NY, United States - MB31MN | ecosystem: Environmental > Terrestrial > Soil > Wetlands > Peat | place: USA: New York... | reverse complement strand
CAAGACTCGCTTCCGGTGGTGGCTAACCTTTTCCGGGTGGGATTGATTACCCACTGAGTTCTTTCGAGCAGTTTCGGCTGCGCCTCCCCTGCTCCTGGGCTTTTCCTGGCGCGAGGAGTTTGGACATCTTGCGGCACCGCGAAGCGGTGATTTGAAGGTAGCCGTGTGGCTTCAGCCCACGGAATCAGCGGCCCGTAGCCGTCGCGTCGCGCCAGCGACGCTTGCACCCCCCGGCTTGCCTTGTCAATCCTCCTGCATGTCCAGCCGCAGCCAGGGCTCGCGGCCTTTGGTGCTGAAGACAACGTGGTAGTGGAGACTGGTGAGGGTATCGGCCATAGTAATTGACGCGGTTGGGTTGCGTGAACGCGCTGGGTGCAACAGGCGTCGCTCCGCGACGCAACTGATTCGGGGCGCGCCACCCGTGGGCTGAAGCCACACGGCTACCTTCGAGACATCGCTCCGCGATGAGCCCCGGGCAACCAGCGCGAACCCGGGAAAAAGCCGGCGAAAACGTCCAAACTCCAGGCCGGGGGGCGCAGCTCCGCTGCGACCCCCGGCTACCATCTGGCAGCCCTCCGGGTTGCGAAAAGCGGCCCAGACCCGCTTGGTATAGGTCAGGCCACAGGTTGGGGTCGAATCACCTTGGGCCCCCGAAGATCCATGTAAGGAGCAGCACCAGGGCGCGTCAGTCCGTGCGCGCCGGCTGGTTTCAGGGCGCAACGGCGCGCCCTGCCCGCCTTGCCTCGACCCGGCCGCCGTGAGTGACCGGTAAGACGGTTGCAGCGCGGTTTTGTAACAACTTGATTCTTGCCGAACCTGTGCCGTCCGCCGCACAATCAAGAAAGTCAGGCGTGAAATTCAACTCCATGAAAAGACATCTCTGCCTCCTGCTGGTTTGCCTCGCCGGCCCCTTGTCGCCGTCAATGCCGGCCTCCGCCGCTGACGCCCGACTCTCGGTGGACGTGGCTCAGCCCGGCCCGGCCATTTCGCCCTACATTTACAGCCAGTTCATCGAGCACCTGGGCCGCTGCATTCACGATGGCATCTGGGCCGAGAAGTTGCGCGACCGAAAATTCCTGCTCGACCTGACGAACAAGTCGCCGTGGGAAATCGTGCGGCCCGCCGGCGCGCTCTTCGACGCGCTGCCCGACACCGCCGGCGCCTATTGCGGGGACCGCTGCATGGCCCTGTGGTTGCGGGACGCCAAAGGCGCGAAGTGCGGTCTCCGGCAGAATAATCTCGGCCTCGTCGCCGGCAAGGAATACATCGGCTACGCGATTCTGGCCCGCGTGGGCGCATCCACCGCGCCGGTGGAGATTCGCCTCGACTGGGGCGACAACCCGAGCGGCGGCCAGAGCATCCTCCTCGACAACGTGGGGCCCGCTTATCGCAAGATTCCTTTCCGCTTCCGCGCCGGGGCCACGACCGAGTCCGCATCGCTATCGGTGTTGCTGTCGCAGCCCGCGTATCTTTGGCTCGCCAATCTGTCGCTTATGCCCGCCGACAACGTAAAGGGCATGCGCGCCGACACGTTGGCCCTGGTCCGGAAACTCAACGCCCCGCTCTACCGCTGGCCCGGCGGCAACTTCGTATCCGGTTACAACTGGAAAGACGGCATCGGCGACCGCGACCGCCGGCCGCCGCGCTGGGAACGCGCCTGGAATGATGTCGAGGACAACGATTTTGGCGCGGATGAGTTCATGGCCTTCTGCGCCGAGATCGGGGCCGAGCCTTACGTAGCCGTGAACACCGGCCTTGGCAGCGTGGAGACGGCGGCGGAGGAGGTCGAGTACTTTACCGGTTCGGCGAACACCCCTTGGGGCGCCGAGCGCGCCAGGAACGGCCACGCCAGGCCCTACGCTGTGGCCTGGTGGGGCGCGGGCAACGAGATGTTCGGCGACTGGCAGCTTGGCAACGTGTCGGCGGACCGCTACGCGCTCCGGCACAACGCGTTTGTCGCGGCGATGAAGGCGCGCAATCCGCGCATCAAAATCATCGCTGTCGGCGCGCCGGGGAAATGGAACGACGTGATGCTGCCGCATTGCGCCGCGAACATGGACCTCCTGAGCGGCCATCATTACACCGAACGAAAGCTCCGCGTGCCCTTCAGCCCCGAGGACGCAAGAACCTACGAACAGAACTTCGCCGCCTATTCCGGCGAAGTGGCCGCCGGCGTGCGCCGCATTGTGACTGATTTCCGCAACCGCCTCGGCAAAGGGGACACCGGCCTGGAGCGGGTGCGCCTGGCGATTGATGAATGGGGCATCGTGCGCGACTGGAACCCGGCGCCGGACGCCGGCGGCATCGGCGCCTTCGAGCACTACTACACCCTTGGCGACATGATTGCAGCGGGCCGCGCCCTGAACGAGTTGTTGCGCTCCGCCGACCTGGTGCAGATGGCCAACTGGGCCCAGACGGTCAACGTCATCGCCGCCATCAAGACCAGCCGCAACTACGCAGTCATGGACCCGGTCGGCCATCTGCTGGCGCTTTACCGCGCCCAGCTCCGAGGGACGCTGCTGCCGGCGCAACTGGAAGGCGATGTCCCGGTGGATGCCGTCGCGGCTTGGGACAACAAGACCGGTTGTCTCGGCCTCGCGTTGATCAATTATTCCACCGGCCAGGAAGTGGCGCTGACGTTGCGCCTGAACGGCGTGTCCTCGGCGCCTGCCCTGACCGCCTGGCGCATCAATGGGCCGAATCTCGGCGCGATAAACCAGCCTGGCCGGCCGGAAAGCGTGACCACGGTCCGTTTGTCAGACGGTATTACGCTGGATCAGCCGCTCAAGCTTCCGCCTCATTCCATCCTGGTGTTGCGGGCGGAAAACGTTCGGCCAGGCAGCGAGCTTCGGCAACATGGAACGGCCCGTTGACTCTTCGGGAGCAGGACGAGCTGGAGTCAGTCCTCCCGGTTCACTTTGCCCCGATGTCATAGCACCACAAGCAGCCGTGATCGCGTATGAAGAGCCGTGCGTTGGCAACGACGGGGTAGGCCCAGGGCTTTTCCATCTGGTTTTTGTGCTTGGGCTGGCCCGGGGGCGTGAAACGGCCTCTCTCGAGATACGATTCGTCTGAAGGCTCGACCAGCGCCACGTCCCCGTTCTCGCCGTGGAGGTAAAGCCGGCCGTCGGCGTAACAAAGCGATGCCGCGCCCAGCCCGCCGTCCTTCCACTTCACCTGGCCGGTGGCAAATTCGAGGCACAGCAGCCCCTTGGCGGTCGTGCCATACAGGTATTTCCCAAGTTTCAACGCGCCGCCAATTTCTGCGGGCAGGTTCGCGTTGAAATAGAGCGGCTCCGCCGCGATGCCCCCGGCCTTCGCCTGAGGTCTCACCGCCCCGCCGCCTGTCCCGGCCGCCCCGGCATAGATGATGCCGTCGCCGGCGACCGGCGTCGGGATGTTGGCGTTGAAGGCGCTGACCGGTTTCGCGTAGCGCCACAGGAATCTGCCGGTCCCGGCCTCCACTCCCACCAGGCCCTTTTGCAGGAGCTGGACATACTGCCTGACACCCCCCGCCTCGACGACCAGGGCCGAAGCATAGGCGGCCTCGTCCCCCTCCGGCAGCGCGCATTTCCAGAGCGCCTCGCCGCTCGCTTTGTTCAAGCCCACCAGCGTCGCCTGGCTGCCCCCCGGCGCGCATACCAGCGTGTCTCCATCGATCAGCGGCGATTCGGCGTAGGCCCATGCGCCGGGCTTGCCGCCAAACTCCGCTCGCAGGCTCTTGTGCCAGCGCTTCTTTCCCGAGTCCTTTTCCAGGCAGGCAAGCTCGCCATCGGAGCTCAGCGCATACAGCAGGTCCCCGTCCACCGTCGGCGTGGACCGGGCCGCCGGGAAGTCAGGCTGTTGCTTTGGATTGCCCACGGGGCCGAGGCGCGCAGACCAGGCCCGCTTGCCGTCCTGGACGGCGAGCGCCGCGACAAACTCATTTTCCAGCCCCTCGTTGGCCAGCAGGAACAGGCGGTCGCCCGCCACCGCGGGCGTGGAATACCCGGACCCGATGTCCGTCCGTTTCCAAAGGAGCTTTGGCCCCTCCTTGGGCCACTCCTGCAGGAGGCCTTTTTCTTGCGAAATGCCGTCCCGATTGGGGCCGCGCCATTGCGGCCAATCAGCGGCTTGGGCGGCCGCCGCGGCGCCGCAGAGGCCCAGGACAATCCGGAGCAATAACCATGGGTAACCTGCTTCAACTGATCGTTTCATAGGACACTCGGCTAATCCGTCGGAATACTGAAAGAAACAGGCCCGCCGCGCAACCCATTTTGTCTCACGCCCGTGCCCGGACTCATTTCTGGCCGTATTTGTTGAGCAACCACGCGATGGCGTTCTCCTCGCCGAAATTCAGGGTGCGCTCGTTGTAATTGAGCCAGTCCTCGGCGGTCATTTGCTGTTGGAAGGGCGTCGTCTGCGTCACCAGCGCGGTGAGGGACTCCCGTCTCTGCATCAGTTGGTCGAGTTCATCCTGGACGGTGCCGTCTCCGTATGCGCTGGACGGGTCCATCGAACTGAGAGCCATCCGCTCGACGGCGATGCCGACCATGCGCGAGATCAGGGGGGTCCAGGAGCCTGGAGCGGCGTCCATTTGTTGGCCCAGGCCAATCGTCATTTGCGACACCGCCTGCGCGGAGTCCGCGTCGCCGGCTCTCTGGTACGAAGCCGCCAACTCGACCATGTTTTGAGCCAGCGATTTCATCTGGGCCAATTGCGGGAGGTCCACGCCCCACGTCGCCGCCATTTTGGCGTCGCCTTCCGAGTAGCCGGCGGCGCGGTAGGCTTCTTCATCGGCCTGAATGCGCTCCAGCGTGTAGTCGGCAAATCCCTGCCGCCCGGAGGCGGCGATCAGTTCCTGCACCGCCTGATCGGTCTGGCCCGATTTGAAGTAATCCAGCGCGGAGAGATAATTGGCCATGGGATTCTCCGGCGCCGCTCTCTTGAAGGCGTCGAGCGAGTCGCGTCGTTCCGCCGTCGAGATGTCCTGATTCAATGCGGCCTCAAAGGCCACTTCGGGGTCGCCCGGATGTTTCTCCATCGCCTCATGCAACCACGCGAGATCGCCGGAAGTGCGGTACGCCGCCAGGAGGCTTGAAGCGCTACGGTGGTTCTCATCCAGGTAATGTTGGATTTGCGCCGCCGACAAACGCGACACTCCTCCCTCGCCCAGCATGCCGGCGATGAGACGCGTGGGAAACGAGTCCTGCCCCGGTTCCGCAGCCGCAGCGCCATGCCAGGGCGGCGCGGGCAGCCGCGGGTCCACCCTGCCCTGAGCGTGCCGCAGGCGATTGGAGAGGCTCTCATTCTCCGAGCCGAGTTGCGCCAGCCTTTGACGCAGCAATTCGTGCTGGCCGCGCAATGCCATTTGCGACCGGTGTTGGGACATCACGATTATCGCCGCTCCGCCAAGCAAGAGGCCGGTAACGGCAAGCTGAACCTTGGTCGTGCTCATGTTTTTCTCTTCGAGATCGGTCTTTGCCAATCCACACCGCAGATTCGACAAAGCCCGCACGAAAATGGCACGGAACTTCTTTTGAGAGCGTCGACGAATTGGCTCCCTGGGCTTTTGAGTGAGCACCGCCGAAATGCTTTTTGAAAAGGCGAAGCATCTGCCGGAAAATCTCCAGGCAGAGGCATTGCATTATGTTGATTTTCTTTTGACCCGCCGCGCCGCTGAAAAGGAGGACAAGGAATGGAGCCAGTTCTCCGCGACGCCGCTTGCCCGCCAGTATTCGCCGGAAGACGCCATCTACGATGACGAGCAAACCGGCATGAGGGGGAAGTGGCGAGCATAAGGGAAACAGTAGTCCATGAGAACCTTTTCTGCTTGACTTTTGCCGCCAGGAACCCCATCCTTGTACCCGTCGAATTAAAGAACACCTGAAGACGAGTGACAACGCCAGGAAGCTGGAAAGCGAAGGTGACGCTGTCGCCCTCGAGTGCGGGCGGCTCGCACTGGTGCGCGAGGATCATGTTCTACGGGGCCGCCCCTGGGCGGAGGCGGCGCTTGCCGGAGAGAAGCGGCTCTTGGAGATGATCGCCCGGGGTGTCGCTCTGGAGCCGCTACTCGATGCGCTCTGCCGATTTGGCGAGGAGATGGCCGGCGACGTGCTGGTTTCCATCTTGCTCGTAAGCTCGGACGGAAAGAGCCTGCGCCACGGTGCAGCCCCCAGCCTTCCAAGGAGCTACGCCCAGGCAATTGACGGCGGTCTGATTGGACCTCACGCCGGCTCATGCGGCGCCGCCGCCTATATGGGAAAACCGGTAATCGTCTCCGACATCGCCACGGACCCGCTATGGGACGAATACCGCGACTTGGCCCTTCAGCACGGCCTCCGGGCCTGCTGGTCCACCCCCATAATCTCCACCGCCCACGAAGTGATGGGGACTTTCGGGCTGTATTCGCGCAAATCCGGCGTTCCCACCTCGGAGCATCGGAATCTGATCGAGCAGATGTCCTGCCTGGCGGCCGTCGCGATCGAGCGCAAGCGTGCGGAAGAGGCCCTTCGCCAGAGCGAATCCCGCTTCGAGGGCATTCTGAGAATCGCCGAAGACGCGATTATCTCCGTTGACTCCAGCCAGCGTATATTGCTGTTCAACCAGGGCGCAGAGAAAGTCTTCGGCTATGCCGCTGGCGAGGTCATCGGCAAACCACTGGACATCCTGCTCCCGCAACGATTCGCTCAGGCGCACCGGGGCCACGTCGAGGAGTTTGCCCGGTCGCCGGAGGTTTCGCGCACTATGGCCCACCGACGCGAGGTGTTTGGCCGGCGAAAAGACGGACGCGAATTCCCCGCCGAAGCTTCCATCTCCAAGCTGCAGCTCGGTGAAGACGTGGTGTACACCGCCATCCTGAGGGATGTCACGGAACGCAAGGAGGCGGCGGAGGCTCTTCGGGTATCGGCACAATTGGCCCGGGGTCAAACGGAGGCCCTCACCCGTACTTTGGATGCGCTGGCCAAGGAATCCGCTCCCGACAGGCTGGTGGAGCATGTCCTGCGGACCCTCATCTGCCAGCTAGGCGCCCACAGCAGCGGGGTCTGGTTGAGAGACGAGGGCGCCAGCCGGGTGACTTTCGAATTCGCATTTGAAGGGGGCCGACTCCTGACAAAATCCGAGGCGGCGCTGGCCAGGATTGGTCCGACGGTTAAGATCGAGGAGGTTCCGCCCTGGCCGGAGGTCTTCCGTACCGGCAAGCCGGGCGTGCTGGAGGATATCCGCGAGGGGCCGGCATTTCCGTGGCGTGAACATGTGCTTTCCCTGGGTGTTATCAGCATGCTCATCGTGCCCATGCTCATCGCGGGCCGGGTCAAAGGGGTGACCGGCATTGGCTTTAGGCGTAAGCGCTCCTTTCGGACCGAGGAAATTGAGCTGGCACAGGCGCTGGCACACCAGGCCATGCTGGTTATTGAGTTAGTGCGCCTGTCCCGGCAAAGCCGCCAGGCCGCCGTGGCTGCCGAGCGCAATCGCCTGGCGCGCGACATTCACGACATGCTTGCGCAGGGGTTCACCAGTGTGATCGTACACTTGGAAGCGGTTGAGGAGGCCTTGTCCCAAAGGTTGACGGCGAAAGCCGAGGAGCACGTCATTCGTGCCGGCGAACTGGCCCGTGAGGGCCTGCAGGAGGCACGGCGTTCGGTGCAGGCGCTGCGCCCGCGGGCCTTGGAGGAGAAAGACCTGTGCGAGGCACTGAAGGGCCTGATCCAGAGGATGACTGAGGGCACCGGCGTGCAGGCCAACTTCCTCGTGCGGGGCGAGCCGCGGGAACTCGCGCTGGAATGGGAAGAGAACCTGCTGCGCATCGGGCAGGAAGTATTGACCAACGCCTTGCGCCACGCGCAGGCCAGCGAGTTCAACGCGCAGATTGCCTTCGACGATAGAGAGATTCGCCTGCATCTGCGCGATAATGGAAGAGGCTTCGACACCGCAGGGCGGCATGACGGCTTCGGCTTGCAGGGAATGAGGGAACGCGTCGAAGGGATGGGAGGCCGCTTGTCAATTCAGAGCAGGAGAGGCGAAGGCACGACAATTGGCATTGTCCTCCCGCTCGCAAACACCCTTCATCCTGCTGAGCCATGAGTCGGGCGCTCAAATCCGAGGACCGGCCGTCAGGTGACGTCCCGTCGCAGCCCCAGGGAGGCGCGACAAATCTGCGGGCGGAGAAGATCCGCGTGCTCATTGCGGACGATCACGTCACCGTCACGGCAGGGCTGTCCTCCATCATCGGCCTGCAACCAGACATGGTCGTCGTAGCCGAAGCCGCCGACGGCCGCCAGGCCGTGGAACTGTGGCGGCAGTATCGCCCCGACGTGGCGCTGCTCGATTTGCGCATGCCCGTGCTGGGCGGGGTAGGCGCGATAGACCAAATCCGCCTGGAGGATGCCTCCGCCCGCGTCATTGTGCTGACGACCTTCGACACGGACAACGATGTTTACCGGGCGATTAAGGCCGGCGCAAAGGGGTATTTGTTGAAGGACGCGCGGCGGGAGGAATTGCTGGACTGCATCCGGCGGGTGAGCCGGGGAGAGACTTGCATCCCTCCGTCGCTTCTGGAGAAGCTGGCGGCAGGGGTAAGCAGCGAAACGCTGACTGGCCGGGAGTCGGATGTGCTGACTTTGCTGGCGCGCGGCAAGAGCAACAAGGAAATCGGCGCCAACCTCTACATTAGTGAGGCCACGGTGAAAGCCCACCTGCGAAGCATCTTCTCCAAGTTGAACGTCCTGAGCCGCACTGAGGCGATCGTGGCGGCCAGCCGTCGCGGCTTGGTCCAGCTCTAGGTTCAAGACGACAGATACGCTTATGGCCAAACCGGTGATCTGGACCGTAGATGACGACCCTGACGTGTTGCGCGCGGTGGAACGCGATTTGCGCCGGCACTACGGGGACCGCTACCGGGTCATGGCGGCGGATTCGGGCGCCTCGGCGCTGGCGGGAGTTGAACAATTGAAGCTGCGCAACGAACCCGTAGCGCTTTTCCTGGTGGACCAGCGCATGCCGCGAATGTCCGGCGTGGAGTTCCTGGAGAAGGCCCTCAAGCTGTTCCCCGACGCCAAACGCGCGCTGCTCACCGCTTACGCCGATACCGACGCCGCCATCCGGGCCATCAACCAGGTCAGCATTGATCACTACCTGATGAAGCCCTGGGACCCCCCCGAAGAGCGCCTTTATGGCATTGTCGACGACCTGCTGGACGATTGGCAGGCGTCTTACCATCCTGTCTTCGAGGGCATCCGTGTAGTCGGCCACCGGTGGTCCCCGACAGCCCTGGAGGTCCGCGATTTCCTGGGCCGCAACTTTGTCCCTTACCAATGGCTGGACGTGGAGAAGGATCAAGCCGCGGCTCAGCTCGTAACCAGCAGCAAGGTCGAATGCTCCTCGCTGCCCCTGGTGGTCTTCCCGGATGGGTCATTCCTGTCCAAGCCCACCGCGGCGATGGTGGCGGACAAGCTCGGCTTGCGGACCCGCGCCGAGCAGCCCTTTTACGATCTGCTCGTGGTGGGCGCAGGGCCGGCCGGGCTGGCGGCGGCCGTGTATGGAGGCGCGGACGGTTTGCGCACCCTGCTCGTCGAGCGCGAAGCTCCCGGCGGGCAGGCGGGCAGAAGCTCCCGGATCGAGAACTACCTCGGCTTCCCCACCGGGCTGAGCGGCCTCGACCTCGCCCGGCGAGCGGTGGCGCAGGCTCGGCGGTTCGGCGTTGAAATCCTCGCTCCCCAAGAGGTCGCGGGCCTGCGGGTCGAAGGCCCCTCCCGCGTTATTCGCTTGTCTGATGGAAACGAGGTTGCCGGCCGCGCTGTGATTATCACCACCGGCATCGCCTTCCGGAGGCTCGAAGTTCCCGGCTTGGACAGGCTGCAGGGCGCCGGAGTGCATTACTACGCGCCGATGAGCGAAGCGTTCTCCTATCGCGACGGCGACATTTACATCATCGGCGGGGCCAATTCCGCCGGCCAGGCGGCGATGTATTTCTCTCGCTTCGCCCGCCAGGTCACGATGGTAGTTCGTGGCGATTCGCTCTCGGCGACCATGTCCCAGTACCTCGAGGACCAAATCAACGCCACGCCGAACATCGCTGTCAGGCTCAACTCCAATGTCGTTGAAGTGCGGGGCTCGGACCGCTGCGAGGAGGTGGTGATCGAGAACAAGAAGGCGGGAGGACGCCACGCCGTCCACGCGAGCGCCTTGTTGATTTATGCCGGTGCGGTGCCGCGCACGGACTGGCTCGCCGGAGTGGTCGAGCGGGATGCGCTCGGCTACATCATCTCCGGCCAGCATTTGGTCCAGCGCGACCACCATCGCCCGCGCGGTTGGACCCCGGATCGCGACCCCTTTTACCTTGAGACCAGCGTTCCAGGCGTCTTTGTGGCCGGGGATGTCCGGCATCGCTCCGCCAAAGGCGTCACCTCAGGCGTTGGAGAAGGAGCGATGGCCGTGAAGCTGGTGCACGAGTATCTAGGCACGCTCTGACTATGGATGCCGCCTTGGTCCAAACCATTCGCCAGGCGCCGCTCTTCGCCGGCCTGAAGGACGATCAGCTTGACTGCATCCAGCGCGGGCAAATCATCAATGTGCCCGCGGGCACGACGCTGGTCGAGGGCAATGAGCCGGCAGAGGAGTTCTTCCTGAATCTGGAGGGAGAAATCCGCATCAGCCGCGTTTATGGCAAACAGGAAGTGCTGCTGGCCGTGAACAAGCCGGGCATGTACATGGGCGAGGTCCCCCTGTTGCTGGGCGCGCCGTGGCAGGCCAATGTGCGCGTGTCCAAGCCCGCGCGCCTGTTCCGGCTCGACCAGGAGGGCTTCTGGCACATGCTGCGCACGTGCCCCGCTGTAGCGAGGGAAATCTTCCGAACCGCCGCCAACCGGCTGCGCAACCTCGAAGGCTATTCCCACCAGCGGCAAAAGCTGGTCTCCTTGGGCACCATGGCCGCCGGCCTGGCACACGAACTGAACAACCCGGCTGCCGCCGCCCGCCGCGCCGCCGCGCAACTCCACGAAACAACCGACAACATCCAATCGTCGCTCTGCCAGCTCGGGAAAGTTCTCGCCCCCTCCGAATGGCAACATCTCCTCGCCGCCGAACAGGACGCGCTGCTCCGGTTCGAACGCTCCTCGCCGCTTGATTCACTGGCCCGCAGCGACCGCGAAGAGACCCTGGCCCGCTGGCTGGACAAGCATGGGATTGCCGAGGGTTGGAAACTCGCGTCCAATTTGGTCACCGCGGGCCTTGATCCGGAATGGCTCGCCGCCCTCGCCAACAAGCTGAGCCCGGCCAGCCACACCGCCGCCTTGACCTGGCTCGACGCCCGCCTCAACCTGTGGTCGCTGCTTAAACTGGTGGACCAAAGCACTGGCCGCGTGGCCGATCTGGTCAAGGCGATCAAGTCCTATACCCACATGGACGAGTCGCCCACGCAGGACGTGGATGTGCATGAAGGCCTCGAAAGCACGCTGACCATGCTGGGCCACAAGTTGAAAGGCGTGACCGTGATCAGGGCTTTCGACCGCTCCGTGCCGCGCATCATGGCCTACGGCAGCGAATTGAACCAGGTGTGGACCAACCTCATTGACAACGCGATAGACGCCGTCAAAGGGACGGGCAGAATCTGCGTTGGCACTTCCCTCGAGGACAACCAGGTCGTCGTCGAGATCGTGGACAACGGCAGCGGCATTCCCCCCGAAATCCAGCCGCGCATCTTCGAGCCCTTCTTCACCACCAAGGGTGTCGGCTCCGGAACCGGCCTCGGCCTGATGATCAGCAACCGCATTATCGCCGATCACCACGGCGGCGAGATCGAGTTCCAGTCCAAACCCGGCGAGACGCGCTTCAAGGTTCGGCTCCCGATCACCCGCCGCTCATAAACCCCGGCCTGCAAGTTCGACCAACCCTTCTCAGGGGTGTCCAACGGCCCTGTCTGCGGGCCTCGTTCGAAAGGAGTAGAACAGTCCAGTTCCTTGGGAGTACAAAAGCCGGACCATTTGGTCAATGGCGCGCCCACTTCCCAAATGCGATTTTCTCGTCGTGATTCGGAGAAACGAGCCAACGCACAAGACCTCATGAGCGAGACTTCAATGAGCACAGGTGGTCCCACACTTGCAAAGAACTCGCGGGTCCTGATTCTTGGCGGCGGCTTTGGCGGCTTCTACGTGGCGCATCACCTGGACAAGACGCTGGCCGCCAATCCAACCGTCGAGGTAACCCTCGTGAGCCGCGAGAATTACCTCCTTTTCACGCCTATGCTCCACGAAGTGGCCGCCGGCGACCTTGATCTCTCCGACATCGTCAGCCCGCCACGACAGGTTCTCAAGCGCGTGGTGTGTCTGGAGGCGGAGGTCGAGAGTATCGATCTGGACGAGCGACGGGTTAGGCTGGCTTACGGCGTCTATCGCCGGCAGAAGGAGTTGTTTTATGATCACTTGGTCATTGCGTTAGGTTCAGAAACCAACTTCTTCAAATTGCCCGGAGTGGAGGAGCGCGCGCTGACGATGAAATCGCTGGGTGATGCGTTTTACCTGCGTAATCACGCACTGGCCCTTTTGGAAATCGCCAGCCTGACTGAGGATGGGGCTGCCCGCCGCGCGATGTTGACCTTTGTGGTGGCGGGAGGCGGCTTTGCGGGAACGGAAACCGTCGGCGCGCTAAATGATTATTTGCGCTCCGCCAAGGAATACTATCCGGCCCTTGCAAAAGACGACGTGCGCGTCGTTCTCGTTCATCCAAGCGCAGTCATACTGCCGGAACTCGGCGAAGGCCTCGGACGATACGCGCAAGAGAAACTCGCAGCGCGAAATGTCGAGATCCGGCTGGAGACGCGCGTGAGCGGGTACTCAGACCGGGGCGTGGAACTGAAGAATGGTGAAATCATTCCGACACTGACTCTCGTTTGGACGGCGGGTGTGGCGCCGCCGGGCATTGTGGAAAGTCTCCCTTGCAAGAAAGAAAAAGGGCGTGTGGTCGTCGAAGAGACCTTGGAAGTGCCCGGTTTTCCGGGTGTATGGGCGCTAGGCGATTGTGCTTGGATTCCGAATGCACAAACGGGCAGCCCACACCCACCCACTGCGCAGCACGCCCTGCGCGAGGCCTTGCAATGCGCGAAGAACATCGTTGCGGCGATTCAAGGAGGACAGAAGAAGAGGTTCGCGTTCAGGACACTTGGTCAACTCGCATCGATCGGTCATCGCACCGGAGTCGCCGCAATCATGGGTTTTCACTTCTCCGGTCTAATCGCATGGTGGTTGTGGCGGACAATCTACCTCGCCAAACTGCCGCGCTTCGAGAAAAAGCTTCGCGTGGCATTGAAATGGACCTTGGAACTCCTGTTCTCAAAAGACATCGCACAATATGTGACTTTGGGAGGCCTCGAGCGGCTGGAGCGGCGAATTGATTACCTCCGCCATCATCCGATGGTCGCAGCCCAAGCCACTCAAACACATCCGCCTGAGCAGACCCTGGATTCCCAGCCCCAAAGCGGAGTCGGGCACTTATGAACCGCGTCGCCCTTTACCTTGAACTAGCCAAGTCCCGAATTCTCTCGATGGTGTTAGTGACGACGACACTTGGCTTCTTCCTAGGCGGCAATGGCGTTCATCCTTTGCCGCGTTTCCTGCTGGCCTTATTGGGCGTGGGTTGCGCCACAGGCGGAGCCTCGATCTTGAACAATTACCTTGAACGAAACTTCGACGCCAAGATGAAACGAACCTGCAACCGAGCTTTACCCGCCGGGCGGATCGAGCCGGCCAAGGCTCTTATAGTTGGGGTCAGCCTGGTGCTTTTCGGTGTGTTCCTCCTCGTGTGGGCCGCAAATCTATTGACCGCCTTCCTGGTGTTGTTGGCTGCGTTTCTGTATGTTCTCGTTTACACTCCGCTGAAGCGAGTTACCTGGCTCAGCACGACACTCGGAGCGATCCCGGGGGCAATTCCACCCATGGCTGGCTGGGCCGCTGCGGCCGGGAGACTCGATGCGGGCGCGTGGGCGCTTTTCGCAATCCTGTTTGCATGGCAGCACCCGCACTTCTTCGCGATCGCCTGGATGTTCCGTGACGATTATGCCAGCGCGGGTTTCAAAATGCTGCCAGTTATCGAGCCAACCGGCCTCCGGACGGTGCGTCTCACCCTGGGATTTTCGCTGTTACTGCTGGTTGTCTCACTGATTCCGACCCTTATGGGCATGACGGGATGGTTCTATTTTGCCGGGGCATTGTTCATTGGATTATTAATTCTGAGCGTCGCCTTGAGCTTCGCGCGCGACCGCAGCGTTGGCAACGCCAGGCGATTGTTGAGATCTTCGATTCTGTATCTCCCTCTGCTGCTGCTCTTCATCATTGCGGACGCCGGCTTGAAGCGGTTCACGGGCTTATGATCAAGACCCCTGAAAGAGTTCCCTTTTTGCTGAGGGTAATCCGAAGACGGCCACCCGCACCGCATACGGGTATTCAGGAAACAGGCCCTGCTCGGGAGACCCTCGGACCCGGCGAGATTTCGGCCCACACGCCGTTCGAGTGCAGGAACGACCGTGCGTCGGCGGGGGCTTCGTCCATTACGTCCTGGATTCCACCGTGGATGTTTTGGATGGCGATGCTTTTGGCCGCGCCGCAGGCTCTCTGTGGCGGGCAACGGGTGGACCCTGCCCTGGTCCCGAGCATGTTTGCCCCGGAGTCCGCGCCGGCCCACTCTATTTCACATCTTGCGGGTTTCGTGCTGGCCATTACAGGCGGGATGTTCGCGCTGGTAGCCGGTCTGCTCATCTATGTGATCGTTCGTTACCGACGCCGCCCGAACGACGATGGCATGGAACCCGCGCAGGTTTACGGCAGCGGACCCGTGGAAGCAGCCTGGACCACGGTACCGTTGCTCATCGTGGTCGCGTTCACCCTGACGACCGCCCGGGTCATCCAGGAGGTGCAGGATGCGCGCGAGCCGGCCTCGGCGGTGAACGTGCAGATCATTGGGCATCAGTGGTGGTGGGAGATTCGTTATCCCGAGCTTGGCATCGTCACGGCCAACGAACTCCACGTGCCTGTCAGTCAAGGTGGAGAGCCGCGGCCGGCCTTCCTGGACCTGCGCTCGGCCGACGTCGTGCATAGCTTCTGGGTGCCGCGTCTGATGGGCAAGATTGACCTCGTCCCCAACAAAGTCAATTCCATGTGGATTGAGCCGGAACGGCCGGGACTGTTTCTTGGCCAGTGCGGCACCTACTGCGGGACCGAACATGCCTACATGCTGATACGCGTCTTTGCGGACTTGCCGCAGGACTTTGACCGCTGGGCGGAGCGGCAAAAAGCGCCGCCGGAAAACGACCCGTCCGCGGCCGCGGGGCGGCGGGTCTTCGAGCGAACGGCTTGTGTCAATTGCCACGTCATTGGCGGCGCTCGAGACAGACGATTCGGTCCCGACCTCACGCACCTGATGAGCCGCAGCACGCTGGCCTCCGGCGCGCTGAGCAACTCCCCCGCAGCCCTGCGCGCGTGGATCAACTCTCCCGAGCAGTTCAAACCGGGAGTATTGATGCCGACCATGAATCTCAGCGACAACGACCTGGATAAACTGGTGGCTTACCTCTCGACCCTCAAATGAATGACACGAGCCATCTTGGCGAGATCGCCGGGGGCATGCCTTTGGCTGCCAGGGCCGCCGAGGACAGGACGGTCCTCGACACCCTGCATTCGTGGCTGGTGACCGTGGACCACAAGAAGCTGGGCCTGATGTATATCCTCTACGGACTGGGCTTCCTGTTCATCGGCGGTCTGGAGGCCACGCTGATCCGGCTCCAGTTAATCGCGCCCGGCCTTCATGTCATCGCCCCTGTGGCATTCAATCAGTTGTTTACGATGCATGGTACGACCATGGTTTTTCTGGTGGGCATGCCGCTCATCTTCGGATTCGCCAATTACCTGGTGCCGCTGATGATCGGCGCGCGGGACTTGGCGTTCCCGCGGCTCAATGCGTTCGGGTTGTGGTTAAGCGTGTTCGGCGGGCTGTTGCTCTACTTCAGCTATATCGGCGGCCAAGGATTGAGCGGCGCGGGCAGCGCCCCGGATGTCGGCTGGTTTGCTTATGCCCCGCTGACCGCCAAGGCCTTCTCCAAAGGACACAGCACGGACTATTGGACGCTGGGCATTTTGGTAAGCGGGTTTGGTTCCATCGCCACGGCCGCCAATATCATTACCACCATTGTCTGCATGCGTTGCCGCGGTATGAGCCTCACCAGGATGCCGCTCCTGGCGTGGCTCTGCCTGGTGGTGTGCGGCATGGTGCTTATTGCGGTGGGTCCGCTGACGGCCGCCCAGGTTATGCTCTTGCTGGATCGCTTCGCCGGGTCGCACTTCTTCGATACCCAGGCCGGCGGTTCGGCGGTCTTGTGGATGCATTTCTTTTGGATATTCGGACACCCCGAAGTTTATATTCTGGTCATTCCCGCCTTTGCCTTCGCCTCGGAAATCATCCCGGTCTTTTCGCGCAAGGCGATCTTCGGCTACCCGGTGATGGTGGGAGCCACCTGTGCCATCGCCTTCGTGAGCCTGGGCGTCTGGGCCCATCACATGTTCACGGTGGGCATGACCTCGACCGGCAATACCTTCTTTGTGGTTTCGACCATGATGATCGGCGTGCCGACGGGCATCAAAATCTTCAACTGGCTCGGCACGATGTGGGGCGGAAAGCTGCGCTTCGCCACCCCCATGCTGTTTAGCATCGCCTTCCTCTTCCAATTCCTGATCGCCGGGTTGACCGGAATCATGCTGGCCTGCGCCCCCTGGGACTGGCAACTGAATGATTCCTATTTTTTGATCGCCCATTTCCACTACGTGCTGGTGGGTGCGATCGTGTTCATGATCTTCGCAGCGATCTATTATTGGTTTCCCAAGGCCACCGGCCGGCTGCTGAGCGAACGCCTGGGCAAATGGCACTTCTGGCTATTCCTCATTGGGTTTCACATGACCTTCGATACGATGCACTTTGCCGGCATCCTCGGGATGCCACGCCGCATCTACACGTATGAAGCCGACCGCGGCTGGGGAACCCTCAATCTCATTTGCACGATTGGCGTAGCGTTTCAAATAGCCGGGGTGCTGATCATGTCGGTCAACCTCTTGCGTTCATTGCGCAAAGGGAAGCCGGCGGGCAGCGATCCCTGGGACGCCTGGACCCTCGAGTGGAGCACAAGCTCCCCGCCCCCGGAGTACAATTTCTCCGAAATCCCCGCCGTCGAGAGCCGCCGACCGCTTTGGGACCTCAAGCACCCAGCCGACCCCGATTGGAAGTACGAATGAGTTGAACGAAAAGCTTATGAACGGGACCGCCGACAGCAAGCCGATCGAGCCAACCGCCGACTGGGCTCCCTCCAAAGGCGTGGTTGGCATGAGTTGCTTGATCATCGCCGAGAGCGCCATCTTCCTGATGTTTGTGGTGGCCTATCTCTTTTACGTGGGCAAAAGCCTTGGCGGTCCGACGCCCCGTCAAGTGCTGGACATTCCGGTCCTGAACACCATTTGTCTTCTCTCCAGCAGCGCCACCATAACCGTGGCCTTGCGGGCCTTGAGGAAAGGCGAGACGAAGCGGTTCAGCCGGTGGTGGTTGGCGACGATCGTGCTCGGCGCCTGGTTTCTGTTGGGCACGGGTTACGAATGGCGCCGGTTGATCTACGAGAAAGGATTGACCCTCCAGACGAACCTCTTTGGCACTACGTTTTATTCGCTCGTGGGTCTGCATGCCACGCACGTCGTTATCGGTCTTCTGGGCCTGATGCTGGTGATGGCCTTCACGCTGGCCGGTTGGGTGAACCAGGACCATGCTGAACGGACCCACGTGCTGGGGCTGTATTGGCATTTTGTGGACGGCGTGTGGGTCGTCGTGTTCACCGTCGTTTACGTTATCGGGCGCTGACCAGGGGAGAATGTTCCATGAATGCCAACGCACAAGAACCGGCAAATAAGGTCATTCAAGTGCCCGCCTGCACCGGATGGCCCTTGGTCGCCGCGTTCGGCTTCACACTGGTTTTCGCCGGGTTGCTCACGCATGTCATGATTTCGAGCCTCGGGGCTATTACGCTGTGCGCCGGGCTCGCCGGCTGGTTTAGGCAGGTCCTCCCCCAGGAAGCACACGACTCCGTGGCGGTGGAGAAGGAGGAACCGGTTCCGACGCCCTTAGGCCCCAAAGTGCGTCAGCTTCAGATCGGCCAGTTAGGTCATCGCGCGCGCTTGCCGTTGAAGATCTATCCTTACTCGGCCGGCATCCGCGGCGGCCTGGTTGGAGGCGCCGCGATGGCGGCGCTGGCGCTCCTCTATGGCCTGCTCGGTCACAAGAGCATTTGGTATCCTGTCAACCTGCTGGCGGCCGCAGGCTCGGCCCGAATCTCGGCCATGAGTTACAGCCAACTCCTGCACTTCGATGGGGTGGGACTGGTGCTGGCCATCATCATTCACACGGTCGGCTCGGCTTTGGTGGGTTTGTTATACGGCATTGCATTGCCGATGTTCCCGCGGCGTCCCGTTTTGCTCGGCGGGTTCCTGACGCCACTGTTCTGGTCCGGCCTTTTGTACGCGGGGCTGGGCGTCATGAATCCGGCGCTCCAAGCGCGAATCCACTGGGGCTGGTTCCTGGCATCCCAGGTTGCATTCGGCCTGGTGGCGGGGTTTGTCGTGGCGCGCCATGAACCCATCGCCACGATGCAGTACCTGCCCTTCGCAGTGCGCGCCGGTATTGAAGCGCCCGGTCTGGAGGGTGAGAAGACCGGAGACGGATCGAAACCATGAACTCACTCGGTCTCTCATCCGCCATTTGCCTGGGCGCGCTGTGGCTTTGTGTCAGTTGCCGGCCACCCGGCAAACCAACCGCTGCGGACGTCGAACTCAAACCAGAGCAGGTGCGGGACTTTGCAATCCTTTACCGACAGAACTGCGCGGGCTGTCATGGTCAGGACGGCCAAGGCAGCGCCGCGCTCGGGTTGGCAAATCCGATTTACCTGGCCATCGCCAGCGACGAGACGATTCGCCGTGTCAGCGCGCGCGGGATTCCAGGCACGCTCATGCCTGCCTTTGCTGAAGGCTCGGGCGGAACCCTGACGGATGAACAAATCGAAATCCTGGTGCGCGACATGCGAGCCCGTTGGGCGAGGCCGTTGGACACGCTGGGCGCAACCCCGCCGCCTTACTCCGCGAGCGAGCCCGGCGACCCGATTCGGGGCGCGGCTGCCTATGGCGTTTTCTGCGCCGGCTGCCACGGACCCGAGGGCAAAGGCACAGCAAAAGGCAGTTCCATCGTTGACGGTTCCTTTCTCGCGCTCGTGAGCGACCAGAGTCTGCGCACGACCGTGATTGCCGGACGCCCGGACCTTGGCCAACCCGATTGGCGCAATGATGTGCCGGGCCGGGTAATGACACCGCAGGAGGTGAGCGACGTGGTTGCCTGGCTGGCTGCCAGGCGGAAGCCGGATGCCGGCCTGCCTTACGCCGCCAGAGATCCGTCCCAAAAGAACGATTGAGGAGACCGCCCATGCCAGAGACGATACGAAAACCAGAGGGGATTCCGGAGCCCTCAACAGCCCCCCAAAAAGTGCCGCGCCGCCAGATGTTGATCACCCTTGGCATCGCGCTCAATGCGGTGGCCGGAGTCCTGTTCGCCATTCCCCTGGCCGGCTACATCCTTGGCCCGTCAAAACGCAAAGAGATAAGAAAGGAACTGTCATGGATCACTCTTGGTTCCCTTGCCCGGTTCCCCGAAGGCGAAACCAGGCTGGCGACTTACCGCAACCCCTTTGTTCGGCCCTGGGACGGGGATACGGCCAACATTCCCTGTTGGGTCCGGCGGGTTTCGGCCAACCAGTTACAGGTCTTTGCCGTCAACTGCACACATTTGGGCTGTCCGGTGCGTTGGTTTCCTCAATCCGGATTATTCATGTGCCCGTGCCACGGCGGGGTCTATTACGCCGACGGCGCGCGTGCTTCGGGCCCACCCCCGCGCGGCCTCTTCCAATATGACTACAAGATCGAAGGCGGCGAACTTTGGATCAAAGCCGGGGAAGTTCCGACCCTGGCAACTCCCCCCAGCCAGGCTTGCGCGGACCCATTGAGGAGGTGCGCATGCGCTTGACCAAGGACCTGGCGGAGTGGTTTGACCAGCGGCTCCAATTAGGCAAGCCGCTCAAGGAGACGATGCAACATCCGGTGCCGCGCAGCACCGCCAGTTGGGCCTACGTTTTTGGCAGCGCCAGCCTCACGGTGATGGCGCTGCAGTTTGTCACGGGCATCTGCCTCGCGTTCGTCTATGTTCCCTCGGCCGGCGAGGCCTGGACGAGCCTGCAGGTGTTGAACCAACAGCAGAGCTTCGGCTGGTTCGTCCGCGCCCTGCACGGATGGGGATCGAACTTTATGGTCGCCCTGGTGCTGGTACACATGGTGCAGGTCTTTTCGTTCGGCGCTTACAAGTATCCCCGCGAGTTGACGTGGATCGTGGGCGTCTTCCTCTTGCTGATGACGCTGGGGATGGCGTTCACAGGACAAGTCCTGCGCTTCGACCAGGATGCCTACTGGGGGCTTGGCATCGGCGCTTCGGTCATGGGGAGAACTCCTTTGGTTGGCGCCCCGCTGGTTCACGCGATGCTCGGCGGCCCGATCATTGCGGGCGAGACCCTGTCGCGTTTCTTCTCCATCCACGTGTTCATTATTCCAGCGATGTTGATCGCATTCGTCGGCGTGCATTTGCTCATGGTGCTCAAGCTGGGGATCAACGAGTGGCCGATGCCGGGCCGCATTGTCAAACGCTCGACCTACCTCAAGGAGTATCACGAGTTGACGCACAAGGACGGCGTGCCGTTTGCGCCGGACGCCTTGCGCAAGGACCTGGTGTTCTCGGGGGTGGTCATTCTGGCCCTGGTCGCGTGTTCAGCGTTGTTTGGTCCGTTCGGACCGAAGGGACCACCTGATCCCACGGTGGTACAAACGGTGCCCCGGCCGGACTTCTTTTTTCTTTGGCTGTATGCCGCTCTGGCGCTCTTGCCGCCGCAAATGGAAACCCTCCTGTTGCTGGTCGGCCCGGTTCTCGCCATTGGCTTTTTGATCGCGCTGCCGCTCATTTCCGGCACGGGCGAGAAGCATTGGCGCCGGAGGCCCTTCGCGGTGCTGTCGCTCCTGGTCATTATCGTCTCACTGGCGGCGTTCACTCAGCTCGCCACCTATGCCCCGTGGTCGCCCGTCATGGATGCGTGGAGCAGCACGCCCGTTCCGCCGAAGTTGCTCAAAGGCCGTTCGGCCCTCGAACGGACCGGCGCGGTCGTATTTCAAGCCAAACAATGCCGCAACTGCCACGCCCTTGGCGGGGAAGGCGGCCGGCGCGGTCCCGCGCTCGATAGCGTGGCGACCCGCCTGACCGGCGACGAACTCGTCCGCCAGGTTCTGCAGGGCCGGGGCAACATGCCTGCCTATGGCAAGAACCTGAGTCCGGTCGAAACAACGGCTTTGGTGGCCTTCCTTAAGACGCTGCACCCGACCAACCAAGCGCCGGCCCGCGACGCGTCGCTGGTGGGTGTTGTAGCGGCGCCTCAAGCTCCCCCGGAGGCCCCCAGCCCTTGAGCCGATGTCACCGACCTCCCAAGCGATCCTTACGTCATGGTCTTTGGACTCGAAGATCGCCTTGGGCGTCGCAGCCTCCTTTCTTCTATATCTGCGCGGCTGGTGGGTCCTGCATCGAACCTCGCCGGAACGATTTCCGACGTGGCGATTGTGGGCTTTCATCGGAGGACTGGCGGCTTCCTGGCTGGCCATCGCCTCGCCGCTGGATGCTTTTTCCGGCCTGCTCCTTTCGGCCCACATGGTGCAGCACCTGCTGTTGATGTCAGTCGCGCCGCCCCTGTTTCTGCTGGGCACGCCGTTGCTCCCGTTGCTGCGCGGGTTGCCAAGGAAATTCGCTCGCGACGGCGTCGGCCCCTTCCTGGCCTGGCCCGCGCTGCGCCGGGGTGCGCAACGGCTGACCCATCCGGTGAGTTGCTGGATTGTGATGGCGATAACTCTTTGTGCCTGGCACGTGCCGCCGGCGTTCGACCTGGCGCTCCGCTCGCCAGCGTGGCACAAGGCCGAGCACGCCTGTTTCCTGGGAGCGTCGCTCCTGTTTTGGTGGCCTGTGGTTCGCCCCTTTCCCAGCCGGCCGCAGTGGCCGGCATGGTCGGTGCCCCTCTACCTGCTCGCCGCCGATTTGTTGAATACGACACTCTCGGCGATACTCACGTTCTCGGACCATGTGCTCTACCCGCCGTACCTTCAGGCACCACGCCTGTTCGGGACAACCGCGCTGAGCGACCAGACCTGCGCCGGTGTGCTCATGTGGGTGCCCGGCTCGCTGGTGTTCCTGATCCCGGCCGCATTGATTGCGATGCAATACCTCTGGGCAAGTCATCAGCTCGTGCGTCCACAAATACCGCAGAGTGTAACTCTCCGCTACGGGCCCGTTAGCCAGTCCCACCGCCGGACGAAGCCAGTATCTGCCGTTGGTGCGAGACGGTTCGATCTCTTGTCGGTGCCTCTGGTCGGACCGTTCCTTCGGGCACGGTCGGGCCGGCGGCTCTTACAGGCAACGCTGTTCATGGTCGCCCTCGCCGTGATTGTTGACGGGCTGTTCGGCCCGCAAGTCAGCTCCGCCAATCTCGCGGGTGTGCTGCCCTGGACTTATTGGCGCGCGCTGGTGGTGATCGGGCTGCTGGCCGCGGGCAATTTCTTCTGCATGGCCTGCCCCTTTATGCTCTTCCGCGAGCTCGGGCGGCGTCTCGGTTTGCGTCAACGGCCCTGGCCGCGCGCGTTGCGCTCAAAATGGTTCGGCATCGCGTTGCTCGCTTTGTTCTTTTGGGGTTACGAGGTCTTCGGCCTGTGGGATAAGCCAATCTGGACGGCCTGGCTCATTATCAACTATTTCATCGTGGCCTTTGCCATTGACGCCCTTTTCCGAGGCGCGAGCTTCTGCAAATATGTTTGTCCGATTGGCCAATTCGAGTTTGTGGCTTCGTTGGTTTCACCTCTGGAAGTCAAGGTTCGCCAACCGGGCGTCTGCGCCAGTTGCAAGACGCATGATTGTCTGCGGGGAAACCCGGGCCATCGCGGTTGCGAATTGGACCTCTATCTCCCAACCAAATCCGGCAATCTCGACTGCACATTTTGCCTCGATTGCGTCCGCGCCTGCCCGCACGACAACATCGGCGTGATGGCGGTCACGCCTGGTATGGACATTGTCAGGGACCCACGGCGATCATCTGTCGGCCGCCTCTCCGGCAGGTTGGACATCGCAGCCCTGGCCTTGGTGTTTGTGTTTGCGGCGTTTGCCAACGCTGCCTTCATGACGGCGCCGGCGGCCGCTTTCGAGGACAATGTTGCGGCGCGACTCGGTCTCACCTCGCCCCTCGCGGTAACGGGTGTTCTACTGCTCATTGCACTGGTTGTGGCCCCAGCCGCATCGGCCACGCTCTCTGCCTATGCCAGTCGGGCCGCAAGCCGCGTCTCGGCGACCGTGCGTGAACTTCTGTGTCGGTTCTCAATGTCCCTGGTTCCCCTCGGTGCGGCCATGTGGGCCGGACATTTCTTGTTTCATCTCAACGTCGGCTGGAATTCGGGATGGACGACGGTTCAACAGGCCGCAAGCAGATGGCATCTCCCAGGTTCGCCGAACAGCGCAATCCCTTCGCCTCTGATTGGACCTGGCACCATGAATGTCCTGCAGACACTCCTCCTCGACGCGGGGTTATTGCTCACTCTCTATCTGGCGTGGCGCATCGCTCTCGCCTATGCCCCACGCCTGGGCGATGCCTTTCGCCTATTCGCGCCGTGGGCTGGTATCGCGGCGGCTCTCTACATCACAGGTGTCTGGATTTTCCTCCAGCCGATGCAAATGCGCGGGCTGTCCGCTCCCATCTGGCTCCCATGAAGTGTGTTGATCTGGTGCGGCTCCTTCCGGGGCTTTTGATGTTTGGGCTGTCGCTGAGCAACGCCCGCGCTGATGGGGGTGTCGTTCGGTTACGCGAAGCCAAGGGTCCGTTCCTGGTTACTATTTTCACGGCGGGGGAACCGGTTCAGGACAGTCCTGCTGACGTAAGCGTACTGGTTCAGCGACGGGATTCGGGTGATGCCATTCTCGATGCTGCCGTCGAGCTGGTTTTCAGGGCACCCGCGCCATCGGCCGCCGAACCGGTTGGGCAGTTGTGCGGCGCGTCGGGAGCGTGGCTGCCTGGTCTAAGCTCAAAACCGGGTCAGGCCCAATTGACTGTCCCAGCCTACCGGAGGCTGGCGTCGAACAAACTGCTTTACGTCGCCCCGATCAGGTTCGACATCGCCGGCAATTGGCAGTTGGAGGCTTTGATTAAGCACAGGAGCGACGCTGTCAGGTTTGCTTGCGGTGTTCCTGTCGGACCACCGCCGCGCCGACTGATCTCCTTGGCTCCTTACCTGGCCGTGCCGCCGCTGTTTGTCGCACTCTTTGCCCTAAACCAATGCCTGCGCAGACAACCATGGGCCAGACGGACCCCGGGGCGAAGGATGTAATGACTGCGCTCAGCCTTCAATTCCTTCAGGAAGACCAGCCGCACTCAGTCGTGATCAGAACCCGGCTTAGTTCGAAAGGAGTAGAACGGTCTAGTTCGTACGCAGGGCAAAAACCCGCCCAAACGGTCAATAGCGCCAAGCCCTCTGGGAAGCAAGGTTGTCCTGTGCTTTGAGAATACAGGCTTAAACCTCTATGAGCGTGACTTCGACCGATAAAGGGCTGCTGACGCCGGACAATTGCGCGGTGATCTTCATCGATTATCAGCCGCGAGTGTTCCTCGGGGGAACCGACGGGGAGTGGGCCGAATTGCTCGCGAACGGGCTGCTGCTGGCCAAGGCGGCGAAGATGTTCGCCGTGCCGGTGATCCTGACCACGGTCGAATCCGGCGGCTTCGACGGCGCGATCACCCCGCAATTGCGTGCGTTGTTCCCCGATGAGCCAGTCATCCAACGGTCCAGCATGAACGCCTGGGACGACCCGGCGTTCGTGAGCGCAGTCAGGAAAACCGGGCGACGGAACTTTGTCCTTGCGGGTCTGTGGAGCGAGGCGTGCCTGACGTTCCCGGCATTGCAGATGTTGGAGGAAGGATATGGGGTTTATGCCGTCAAAGATGCGTCACGCGGCGCAAACCCGGCCGCCCACGACACGGCCCTGCGGCGCGTCGAGCAGGCGGGCGGGGTCTCGGTGACCGCGCTGCAGGTCTTGCTCGAATTCCAACGCGACTGGGGGAGGCCGGAGCATTGCGAGGAGGTAAGGGCGATCGTGAGGGAGCGGTGCGGCGGTGATGGCGTAGAGGCCACAGAGCGCGCGATGCGAGTTCGCAGTGCTTCCGGCAGCCGCCAACCCGAGGGCGGCCAGCACACAGCACAACGAAAGGAAATCAACTGATGAATATGCTTAGTAATGAAGGCCAGGACCTTGTCTTCCGCAATGCGCGTTCGCACAGCTATTGGCTGGAGAAGCCAATTGACGACGCGTTGCTGAGGCAGGTCTATGATCTGGCGAAGATGGGCCCGACTTCAGCCAACATGTGCCCGCTGCGGATCATCTTCGTGAAGTCGCAGGAGGCAAAGGAGCGGCTGAAGCCGGCGCTCGATGCGGGGAACGTGAACAAAGTCATGACCGCGCCCGTGACCGCTATCCTCGGCATGGACATCCGCTTCTACGAGAAGCTACCCCGATTGTTCCCGCACACAGACGCCCGCTCGTGGTTCAAGGACCTGCCGGATCAAGTTCTCGAATACATCGCCTTACGGAATTCCTCGCTGCAAGGGGCGTATTTCATGCTGGCCGCGCGGTCCCTGGGTCCGGACTGCGGCCCGATGTCGGGCTTCAACAACGCCAAAGTGGATGCGGAGTTCTTTGCTGGAACGACCATCAAATCCAATTTCCTCTGCGCGCTCGGTTACGGTGACGCGAGCAAGCTTCATCCCCGCTCGCCGCGCCTCGCCTTTGAAGAGGCGTGCCAGGTGATTTGAAGGAGCGATGAATATCCCCGTCGGCCGACAAACGCAACGCGAATAAGAACGCATTAAGGAGAAACGCAGGTATGACAAACGCAGCACTTACGGAGAGCAGCCAAGCGAAACCGGCGCCAACCGGCGCCATAACGAACCCAGCACTTGCCAAGGAGGTGCTCGACGCCTTTGACGCGTCCGGGGTGCACCCCGGCTATCGGCCCGCCCACGCCAAGGGTCTGATGTGCTCGGGCACTTTCACCCCATCGCCCGAGGCGGCGAAGTTGACGCGCGCCCCGCACGCGAATCGGCCATCAACCCCTGTGACAGTGCGGTTCTCGGACTCGACCGGCCTGCCGAACATTCCCGATAACGACCCGGCGCGCTCCAGCCCGAGGGGGATGGCCATCCGCTTCCACCTGGGCGAGCACACCCACACCGACATCGTCGCCCACTCCACCAACGGCTTCCCGGTGCGCACCGGGGAGGAGTTCCTGGAGTTCATGCGCGCGGCGGCAGCCTTCGGCGCAGGCCACCCCGAGACATTCGGAGCATTCCTCGGCACTCACCCGAATGCGAAGCGGTTTATCGAGGCGCCCAAACCGATCCCAACCAGCTTCACCCGGGAAGCCTTCTTCGCCGTCACGTCCTTCAAGTTCACCAACGCAGAAGGGGCGAGCCGTCACGGGCGGTTTCGCATCCGGCCTGAGGCAGGGACCGAGTACCTCACGAACGAACAGGCTGCGGCGAAGCCCGCGAACTTCCTGTTCGACGAGATCGGCCCACGGTTGGCCAAGGCGCCGGTCAAGCTCGGCGTGTTCGTGCAACTGGCGGAACCGGGGGATGACGTGACAGACGCCAGCCTGCCGTGGCCGGAAAGCCGCAGGGAGGTCCCCTTCGGCACGATCACACTTGAAGCCCGAGTGGATGAGCAGGAACCGGAGCGGCGGAAGATCATCTTCGATCCCCTGCCCAGGATTGATGGCATTGATTCATCGGGCGACCCGCTCACCGATGTGCGTGCCGACGTCTATCTGCTCAGCGGCCGCAGGCGGCGGGCCGCTCTGGGCGACGGAGGAAAACATGCATAGTCAGACCAAGTTATGAGCGCAAATGCCAAAACGGATTCAAAGAAGCTCGCCGGCAAGGTTGCCGTCGTGACCGGCGCCTCCAAAGGCATTGGGGCCGCCATTGCCAAGGCGCTCGGCGCCGAAGGCGCGGCCGTCGTTGTCAATTACTCCTCCAGCAAAGCCGGCGGGGAGAAAGTGGCGAAGGAAATTGCCGAGCTGGGGGGTAAGGCGGTCGCCGTGCAAGCCAATCTGTCGAAGCCGGAGGACATCGAACGCCTGTTTGTCAAATCGAAAGAGGCCTTCGGCCGCCTGGACATCCTGGTCAACAATGCCGGCATCTATGAGTTCTCGCCCCTGGAAAACGTGACCGCGGAGCACTTCCACAAGCACTTCAATCTGAACGTGCTCGGGCTGCTCCTGGCCTCCCAGGCGGCGGCAAAGCAATTCGATGGGGCCGGCGGCAGTATCATTAACGTGAGTTCCATCGTGAGCACCCTAGCCGTTCCCGAGTCCGCGGTTTACAGCGGCACCAAAGGGGCCGTGGACTCGATCACGCGGTCACTGGCAGCCGAGCTCGGCCCACGCCGCATTCGCGTCAATGCCATTCGACCCGGGATGGTCGAGACCGAGGGAACCCGCTCGGCCGGCATTGCGGAAAGCGAAATGCGCAAACAAGTCGAGGCGCAAACCCCCCTTCGCCGAATCGGACAGCCGCGGGACATCGCCGGGGCGGCGGTTTTCTTAGCGTCCGACGATTCTGCCTGGATTACCGGCGAGACCCTTGTGATCTCCGGAGGCTACCGTTAGCGGAATACAAGCACCATGAATACGCATCTCGTCACAGGCTCTTTATGATTGCACTCAAGCTATGACCCAGACCGGTCAGTTCCTCACTAACCACGGCTTGCCGCTCGTGTTTGGGGCCGTGTTCGTGGACCAGATAGGCCTGCCGCTGCCGGCGCTGCCCTGGCTGGTGGCTGCGGGGGCACTCTCCGCCACCGGCCAATTCAGTCTTCCCCTCGGGTTGGCGGTGACGGTCCTCGCCTGCCTGGTGGCCGACGCCTTCTGGTTCTACCTGGGCCGGCATCGCGGCAACCAGGTGTTGGGCCTGCTCTGCCGCATTTCGTTGGAGCCGGACTCCTGCGTTCGCCGCACGCAAAACCTATTCACGAAATACGGCTTGCCAGGCGTGCTGATAGCCAAATTCGTGCCCGGCATGAGCACGGTGGCGCCGCCGCTGGCGGGAATGGCCGGAGTGGGAGCGGGCCGGTTTCTCCTGGTGGACGGAGTTGGCTCACTGCTCTACGGGGGAAGCTTTCTTGCGTTGGGTTATTGCTTCAGCAACCAGATAGACCAAATCGTTGGGGCCATGACGTGGGTCGGCGGGAACGCGCTGAGCCTGCTGGCCGGGGCGGCGGCGTTGTATGTCGCCTACAAGTACTGGCAACGGCGGCGTCTCCTGCGCGAGCTGCGCATGGCGCGCATCACGGTGGATGAGCTGCGCCGGAAGCTGGAGGCAGGCGAGGATATGGTGATTCTCGATCTGCGATCCAGCGCCGCGCTGGAACAGGACCCTTTTCTGATTCGAGGAGCGATTCATTTGGGTATGGATGACCTCGAGCGGCGCCACCACGACATTCCGCGCGACCGGGACATCATCGTTTATTGCTCGTGCCCGAATGAGGTCTCCAGCGCGCGGGCCGCCTTGCGCCTCCACCGCAAGGGGTTCGCTCGGGTCCGCCCGTTGCTGGGTGGGATCGATGCCTGGCGGGAACTGAATTACCCCATGGAGCCGCGCCCTCCCGCGGCGGCCCCCGCCTTGGCCGCCGAGCCGGCCGACCCGGCAGCCGGTTCGCTGAAGCTGGCGCCGAACCCACTGTTCGTTCAGGACCAAACTCAACCCAACCGCGCCGGCGCGGGAGAGACCCAATGAAAACCAAAGACGTTCCGTTTGCCATAGCCGCATTGCTCTGCCTCGCTGGCTGCAAAGCCAGGCCGCACGCGACTGCCCCGCCGCCTCCAATCGTCGAGGTCGCGCCGGTAAGGGAGGCCGATGTGCCGATTTATCACGAATGGATCGGTTCGCTGGACGGGTTGGTGAACGCCCAAATCCGCGCGCAAGTCGCCGGCTACCTCGTGGCCCAGGCTTATCACGAGGGCGACCCGATCAAGAAGGGCGATTTGCTTTTTGAGATAGACGCGCGGCCGTTCCAGGCCGCGCTGGACCAGGCGAAAGGTCTTCTCGCCGAGGCCGAGGCCAGATTCGGCAAAACCGAGTTGGACGTCAAACGCTACGCGCCGCTGGTCAAGGACCGAGCCATCAGCCAGGAAGAATATGACGACGCGGTTCAAGCGAACCTGGAAGCCAAAGCCGCGGTTGTCTCCGCCAGGGCCCAGGTGGAACAGGCGCAACTGAATGTTGGGTTCACCAGAATCACCTCGCCGATAGACGGAATCGCGAGTATCGCCAGAGCCCAGATCGGCGACCTGGTCGGGCCGGCCACTGGCGAGTTGACGACCGTTTCAACGATTGACCCGATCAAGGCGTACTACAACGTCACCGAGCAGGCCTACATCAACTTCACGCGGTTGTTTTCTACCGAAACGGGCCGGAGCGAACGGCTCAAGCAGTTGGAAATCGAGTTGATCCTCGCCGATGGCACGGAGTATCCGCTCAAAGGCAAGATCTACGCCGCGGACCGGCAAGTTGGCCCCACCACCGGCGCCCTCAGGCTCGAGGCGCTCTTTCCCAATCCGAGCAACGCCCTTCGGCCCGGGCAATTTGCGCGGGTGCGCGTCAAGTTCGACCTGAGACACGACGCGCTGCTCGTGCCGCAGCGGGCGGTTTCAGAATTGCAGGGCAGCTACCAAGTGGCTGTGGTGGACGCGGACAACAAAGTCCACGTCCAAGCGGTGCAGGTCGGCGACCGGAGCGGCAATCTCTGGATCATCGAACACGGGCTCAGCGCAGGCGAGCGCGTGGTGGTCGAAGGCATCCAAAAAGCTCGGGAAGGAATGCTGGTGAACACGACCAAGTACGTTCCGGAGTTCGCCAGCCAGCCGGGCGCGGGAAACTAGGCGTATGTCCAAATTCTTCATCAATCGTCCGATTGTCGCCATGGTGATTTCGATCATCATGGTCATCGTGGGCCTGGTTACGATGGTCTCGCTGCCGATTGCCCAGTTCCCCAAGGTCGTGCCGCCGGAGATTTTTATCCAAGCGGACTACGTCGGCGCCGATGCGCAGACCATCGAGGCCTCCGTCGCCACCCCCATCGAACAACAGTTGAGCGGCGTGGACAACATGAACTACATGTACTCGGTCAACGCGAACAATGGTTTGATGCGGTTGTTTGTGAATTTCGACCTCGCGACGGACCCGAATATCGACCAGGTCCTGACCCAGTTGCGCTACGCCCAGGCGCAATCCCAGTTGCCCGTCGAGGTGCAGAACTACGGAGTAACGGTCCAAAAATCCCTCTCCGCACCGTTCATGCTCCTCTCGCTCAATTCGCCCAAAGGCACGCACGGCGCCGAGTTTCTGGCCAACTACGCCTATATCAACCTGAGCGACCCCCTGAGCCGGGCGGTGGGCATTTCCCAGGTGACGATTTTCGGCGCCGGGCAGTACGCCATGAGGATCTGGGTGAAGCCAGATCAACTGGCCAAACTCAACATAACCGTCCCCGAGATCATTAGCGCGGTCAACAGCCAGAATGCCGTCAACCCGGCCGGCAAGATTGGCGGGGCTCCCACGCCGCGCGGACAAGAATTCACTTACACGGTGCTCGCCCAAGGCCGGCTCAAAACGGAGGACGAATTTGGCCGCATCGTTCTCCGCGCCACGCCGGACGGGGCGGTGGTGCGCTTAAGGGACGTGGCTCGCATAGAATTGAGCGCCGCCGATTATGACATCGTGGGCCGTTATAATGGCAAACCTTCGGCCGTTCTCGCCCTGTTTCCACTGCCCGGCTCCAACGCGATCGAATCTGAAAAAGGCGTCAAAAAGCTCATGGGCGAATTGAAGGCCGACTTCCCCGCGGACGTGGACTACCAAATCACGCTGGACACCACGAAGTCGGTGACCGAAGGGATTCGCGAAATCAGCAAGACCTTTTGGGAGGCGCTGGGGCTGGTGATGCTGGTGGTTTTTGTTTTCCTCCAAGGCTGGCGGGCGGCCTTGATCCCTTTATTTGCGGTTCCGGTGTCGCTGGTTGGGACCTTCGCGCTTTTTCCAGCGTTGGGTTTTTCCATCAATACGCTGTCCCTTTTCGGTCTTGTCCTGGCCATCGGCCTGGTAGTGGATGATGCCATTGTGGTGGTCGAAGCCGTGGAACACCACATCGCGGAGGGGATGTCGCCCAAAGACGCCACTTTGAAAGCGATGGAGGAAGTCTCTGGCCCAGTGGTCGCGATCGCGCTTATCCTGTCGGCGGTGTTTCTGCCCACTGTGTTCATTCCCGGCATTACGGGCCGGCTCTATCAGCAGTTCGCCGTCACCATCGCCATTTCCGTCCTGATTTCCGCGTTCAACGCCCTGACGCTGAGTCCCGCCCTGTCGGCGTTGTTGTTAAGACCGAAAGTCCTTGCGGACGGCCATAAGACCAGGGGGCCCCTGGGCTGGCTCTTCGCTCTGTTCAATCGGGCGTATGACCGGCTGACCGACGGCTACGTCGGCGCGTGCCGGGCATTGATCCGCAAGTCCGCCTTCGGCCTCTTGTTTCTGGGCCTCGTGGCACTCGCCGCCGGTTGGTTTGGCAAAACGCTTCCCACCGCCTTCCTGCCGGAAGAGGACCAGGGGTTTCTCTATGTCAGCGTCCAACTGCCCTTCGCGGCTTCGCAGGAGCGCACCGTGGCGGTTTGTAAACAGGTGGAAGACCTGATTCTGTCCACGCCGGGAGTCAAGAGTTGCACGACGGTCGCCGGCTTCAGTCTTCTGAGCTTCACGCGCAACACCTATTGCGCGACTATTTGGGTGAGCCTGAAGGACTGGGACAAGCGTACCAAGCGGGAGGAGAGTTACCCAGTCATCAAGGCGAGCCTGGCCAGGAAGCTCTCGAGGGTGCCCGCGGCGATTGCCTTCGCCTTCCCACCGCCCGCCATCGCCGGGGTCGGGACGGCGGGCGGGTTCACCCTGGTGCTCGAGGACCGCTCCGGAAGAGACGTTGCTTTTCTGGCCGCCAATGTCGCCAAGTATATGGCGGCGGTGCGCAAGCGTCCTGAGATTGCCAGCATCAACACCACCTTCCTGCCGACGGTGCCCCAACTTTACGTGGACGTGGATCGCGATCGGGTGCTTAAGCAGGGGGTGGACCTGGCGGAGGTTTACAAGACCCTGCAGACCTTCATGGGCGGGTATTTCGTCAACTATTTCAACCGCTTTGGGCGGCAGTGGCAGGTGTACGTCGAAGCCGAAGGCGAATACCGCACTCGCGCCGAAAACCTGGGCCTGTTTTACGTGCGCAACCATAATGGCGAATCCATTCCCATGTCAGGTCTGACTTCCACCAAAGCCATTTCCGGACCGGAATTCACGATGCGCTACAACCTCTATCGTTCGGCGCAGCTCAACGGCTCGGCGGCGCCCGGGTACAGTTCCGACCAGGCCACCAAAGCCCTCGAGGAAGTGTTTTCCCAGACCATGCCTCAGGGAATGGGGTACGACTACATCGGCATGTCGTTTCAGGAGCAGAAGGCGGCCCAGGGCGTTTCGCCGGCGGCGATATTCGCCCTCTCCTTCCTGTTTGTCTTTTTGATCCTGGCCGCCCTGTACGAAAGTTGGTCGCTGCCGTTCAGCGTTTTGCTGGGAACTCCGATCGCCGTCTTCGGCGCGTTTGCCGCCTTGATGAGCCGGCAGATGGTGAACAACGTCTATGCCCAAATCGGTATGGTCATGCTAATTGGGCTGGCGGCCAAGAACGCCATTCTCATCGTTGAGTTCGCCCGGTTGGAATACGAGAAAGGCAAACCGCTGATCGAGGCGACCTTGACGGGCGCCCGCCTTCGCCTGCGGCCCATTTTGATGACTTCCTTCGCCTTTATTTTCGGCTCGCTGCCCTTGTGGTTCGCCACCGGGGCAGGGGCGGTTTCGCGCCGCGTGCTGGGCACCGTAGTGATTGGCGGCATGCTGGCCGCGTCCTGCGTGGCCGTTTGTCTGATTCCGGTCACGTTCTACGTGGTGGAGAGGCTCGCCCGCTCCCGATCTGAGTTGAAGCCACAGTCCCCGGTTACTGCCGGCGGCCAGACGCCCGCGCCGGGCACGGTATGAGGAACGCGTTCGACAATGCAGAGTTTCCCCGGCACGACGCATGCCGGGGGAACTTAACATTGTCGAATCGGTCAGCAAAAAACCCAGCATCCGCTCACCCACTGCTGCTCTGCGGCCTCAGCCTCCTTGCGGGCTGTGCTGTCGGCCCGAATTACAAGCCTCCGGTCATCGATTCGCCGTCCACATTCCGTGGCGAAACCGGCGCCACCAACGGCCCCTCCGCCGAGTTGGCCTGGTGGCAGATCTATCAGGATGCCACCCTCCAGGCCCTAGTCCGCGAGGCCTTTACCAACAATTATGACCTCCGCATCGCCATGACTCGAGTCCAACAGGCCCGCGCGCTTGCCATGCAAGCCCGCTCGTACTTCGTCCCGAGCGTGGACTACAACGGCGCTGTCAGCCGCGGACGCAACGATCTGTTCGGTTCGCCCTACCCGAACAACGCCGCCACTCTCAGTAGCGCGACGGCCACGCTCAATGCGTTTTGGGAAGTTGACCTCTGGGGCCGCGTCCGGCGGCTGAACGAATCGGCGCGCGCGCAGTTTCTGGCCTCGCAGGAGGCCCGTCGCGGCGTCCGCTTGAGCCTGTTGAGCGACGTGGCGACCGCTTATTTCCAATTGCTCGAGCTGGACGAGGAACTGGAAATTGCCAGCCGAACGACCAATTCCTTTGCGGAGAGCCTGCGGATCTTCAGCCAACGCGTGCAGGGCGGCACGGCCTCGGGGTTGGAATCAGCACGGGCTGAGGCTGCCCTGGATGATGCGGCGGCCGCGCTGCCGACGATACGCGAGCAAATCTCGGCCACGGAAAATCAACTGCGCGTGTTGCTGGGCCGAAACCCGGGAGCCATCCCGCGTCCCGCTTCTCTGCTCACCCAAGGTATGCCGGAAATTCCGGCGGGATTGCCCTCCGCGCTGCTGCAACGCCGGCCCGACCTGCGGCAGGCGGAACAACTGCTGCGCTCCGCCAACGCCCAGGTGGGCGAGTCCGTCGCCGAGTTCTTTCCCAAGATCGGGCTGACGGCCTTCCTGGGAAAAATCAGCCCGGAATTGTCCGCCTTTACGCTCGGTGGCGCCAATGCCTGGGGCGTCGCCGCCGAAGGCAGCGGCCCGATCTTTGAGGGAGGCCGCTTGGTGGGACAATATCGCCAAAGCAAGGCCGCGCGGAACCAGGCGGAACTGCAATACCGGCAATCCGTGCTGAATGCCTTTCGCGAGGTTTCAGACGCGCTGGTCGCCCGCGTGCAGCTCGCTGAGATTCGCGAGCGTCTGGCGCATGAAGTCACCGCGCTCGGCACCGCGGTGAAGCTCTCCTCAGAGCGCTATGTGGCCGGCAAGTCCAGTTATTATGAAGTTTTGGAGGCTCAGCAGCAGCTTTTCCCTTCCGAACTCAGTCTGGCGCGCACCCAACGAGATCAGCTATTGGCAGTGGTCTCTCTTTACAAGGCCCTGGGCGGAGGCTGGCAGGACGAAATGAAACCGGACCCTCACCCTTAGCATGGCTCTCAAGCGTCCAGTCGATCTGCCGGTTCGCTGGGATCTCTCAGTCCAACCCGAGGGAGCGGCCAGACTCGCGTTTGCGGGCGAGCTCGATGACGTGTCCACTCCGGTGGTGTGGCCCATTCTTGAAAGCGAGCTTGCCGGAATCAATGTGAGCCGCCTTGAGGTCGATGTCCGCCAGCTTGCCTCCTGCGACAGCGCCGGCCTGGCGCTGCTCTATCACCTTTCGGTCGGCGGGATGACGCCGGGCGCGACCGTAAACGTGAGCGGGCTGAGTCCGGAGCTGCGGCATCTCTTTCGCAGTTTCTCGATGGAGGATTTCCAGGCCTTGCAGGCCCATGAGCCGGCCTGTTCGCCCTTGGTCGAAGATGTCGGCGCGGCCACCGGGTCATGGCTGCGCGACCTGCGCCAACAGGTCGAATTTCTGGGCGAGGTCACCCTCGGTGTGCTCAAGGGCCTGGTTCGACCGCGCCGCCTGCGCTGGCCAGAAGTGCTGCGCGTCTTTGAACTCGCCGGCGTCAACGCGCTGCCGATAGTCTCATTGCTCACCTTCCTGGTGGGCATGGTCATCGCTTTCGAGTCGGCGCAGCCCTTGGCCGAACTGGGCGCGCAGGTGTTCGTGGCGAACCTCTTGGGCCTGGTCATGTCCCGCGAGCTGGGACCCGTGATGGCCGCGATCATGCTCGCGGGCCGTTCGGGGTCCGCCTTCGCCGCCGAACTCGGCACCATGAAAGTGAACGAAGAACTCAACGCCCTCCAAACCATGGGTCTCTCGCCCGTCCAATTCCTGGTTGTCCAACGCGTCGTCGCCGGCATCTTGTTGGCCCCGGTCCTCACCATGTATGCCATGTACGCGGGTTTGATCGGGGGAATCCCCGTGTTGTTGGGACTGGGTTTCCCGCTGCGCATGGTTTTGCACCAGGTCCAATCCGGAGTGCATTTCGGCGATCTGGCCGAAGGGCTTTCCAAGAGCATTGTCTTCGGCGGGATCGTCGCCCTGGTGAGCTGTCTGCGCGGGCTGCAAACCGGCGAAGGACCTCGAGCGGTGGGCGAATCCACCACCCGTTCGGTGGTCAGCAGCATTTTGTTGATCATCCTCGCCGACGCGGTTTTCGCGGCGGTGACTTACACCTTGAGAAAATGAGCGGCCCGGCCTACAGCCTGATTGAAGTGCGCGATCTGACGATTGGCTACGGCGACCGCGTGGTTCTCGAGGGGATCAACCTGGCGGTGCGTCGGGGCGAGGTGTTTGCCATCCTCGGCGCCTCGGGTTCCGGCAAGAGCACGTTGCTCAAACACCTGATCGGCCTCTATCGGCCGATGCGAGGGGACGTGCTGATTGGCGGCACCAGCCTCGTCCGCGCGGAAGGCGACGAACGATTGCGCATCCTGCGAAGGTTTGGCGTTCTCTACCAGGGCGGCGCTTTGTTTGGCTCGCTCACCACGGTCGAAAACGTCCGCTTGCCCCTGGATGAGTTCACCGACTTGCCGGAGGTCGCGAAGGATTTGGTCGCGCTTTCCAAGTTGCGCCTGGTCGGCCTGGAATCCGCCGCGACGAAGCTGCCGGCCGATCTGAGCGGCGGCATGCAAAAGCGCGCCGGCATTGCCCGCGCCATCGTCCTGGACCCCTGCGTCCTGTTCCTGGACGAACCCTCCGCCGGCCTCGACCCGATTACTTCGGCGGGGCTCGACGCCCTGATTCGCGAATTAGCGCGCGGGCTTGGCATCACCTTCGTCATGGTGACTCACGAGTTGGCCAGCATTTATGCGGTGGCCGACCGCGTGGTCATGCTGGATCCCAAAACCCGCGGCATCGTGGCCGAAGGCGCGCCGTCTTGGCTGCGGGAACACGCGCCCGAGCCCTGGGTGCGCCAGTTCTTAAACCGGGAGGTGGCATGAGTTCCCGAACCCATAATTTCAGAATCGGTCTTTTTGTCCTGGCCGGCGCCGCGCTCTTTGTCGGAGCGCTCTTCGCCATGGGCTTGAAAACCTATTTCGGCAAACGCGATCTCTTCGAAACCTACGTCCCGGGTAAAGTCGAAAACCTCTCCGTCGGCGCCCTCGTCAAGCTCCGCGGGGTGACCATTGGCAAGGTCAGCGCCATCGGATTTGTCGGGACGGAATACCCGGACTACAACCAACAATATGTTCTCATTCAGTTCGAGGTCCCCAAGGACGCCGTCTGGGGCGCGCGGACGAGCCATATCCAGCCAGTGCTTGACGCGGAAGCCGCGCGCGGACTTCGCGCGCGCGTCCAGGGGCAGGGCTTTCTCGGCGCCAGTATCCTCGCCCTCGAATATGTCGATCCCAAGCTCTATCCCGTCGAGTCCCTTCCCTGGACTCCCAAGCACTACTACATTCCTTCCGCGCCCAGCCAATTCAACCGCCTTCTGGCCTCCATCGAGACCACTCTGAGTCGCGTGCAAGGCCTCGACCTCGCGGAGTTGCAGGCCCGAGCCAACAAGCTGCTCGACGCCGCGAGCCGCCTGGCGGGGAACCTGAACCAGGTTGATTTCCAACAACTCGGCACGAATGCAAACTCGCTAGTGGTCGAACTCCGCCAAACTAACCGGGGCCTGCAACGCACCCTCGCCGACGCGCAATGCGCCCTCGCCGACGCGCAAAACGCCATCAACGGAGCTGATTTGCCAGCCATCGGCCGCGACACCGCCGCGCTCGAGGCGAAACTCTCCGCCGTGGCGCTCGAGCTGAGTCACCTGCTGGCCAGCGTGGACACCGGGGAACTGAACAGTTCGCTCGCCAATGTTCGCGCCGCCACCGACGAACTGGTCGTCTTGCTCCATCATTTGGAACAGCGACCCTCTTCGGTGCTGTTCAGCAAGGCGCCCAGACCGCTGTCTTTAGTGGAAAAGCCCCCCAGAAGATGAGCAACGTTGCCCCCATACTCCTGGCCGCCGCGATCTTGTGTGGTTGCGCCTCCAATCCCAGGTGGAAGCAGCAGGAGTTTGCCTTCGCCTTGCCCCCTGACTCGCCAACCGCCAGCGCCCAAACCAATATCGTCGCCCTGAACCGCCTCTCCATCTCGCCGCTCTTTCAAAGCCGGTCCTTTACCTACAGGACCGCCGAGGACACTTACGAACATGATCCTTACGCGGGCTTTCTCATCCTGCCCGAACGCGCCTTGGAGGAACCCATTCGCGCCTGGATGCGCGCCAGCGGCCTCTTCGGGCGGGTCGCCGAGCCAGGCAGCGCTCTGCCCGCGACCTTGATTGCCGAAGTCTCCGTCAACGAACTCTACGGCGACTTTCGCCAGGCCTCGCAGCCGGTCGGGACCATGGAGCTTCACTTTATACTTTACGAGGTCCGGAATGGCGCCCCGGGACGCGTCGTCTTGGACAGAGTCTGCGCGCACGAAACCCCGCTGGCCCGAAAGGCGCCGGATGCCCTCATGGCCGCCTGGGACGCGGACCTGCGCGAGATCATGGAGGAGATCAATTCAGCGCATATCAACGCCAGTTCCACCACTCATTGATGATATGAAAAAAGCCATAGCGCCAGAACCTGCCTCACCTGCCATGCTCATCCGCGTTTATCTCGCCGATGGTTCCGTCCAATCTTTCGCGCAACCTGACGAAGCGAAAGCCAGGAACCTCTGGAACAGTCTCGACCCGGTGCGGCTGTTTGCGCGCGAGCGCGTGGTCATTGCGGGAGCTGCCTCAAAGTCCGTGTTTGTTGGGCCCGAGATCGTACGTATAGATTTCGTGCAACAATTCTGCCCGTGTTGGCAATTTCCCCAGGGTTACTCCGACATTGTTGAACTTTCGGAGGCGGACTTTAGAAAAAATGCGCACCTTGACCAGCCGGAGCTGATGGCGAAACGGGAGCAGCGCACACCGGTCGGGGACCTGCTGGTCTCTTTTCTCCAGCTCCGGTTCAAGGGCAGCGCCCCGCTCTTCCTGATGGCCGAGCTTTCCGTCAGGTCGCCCGCCGAGAATCAATCCTTCATGCGGTTCTTCTTGTCCAAGACCGGGTTTCACATGCGCCTTCGCGGCGGCGGGGTTGGCGTGGTGAACCTGGCGCACCTGGTCGGATACACCGTATATCCCGGAGTCGCCCAGGTTCCCGCCGACACCTGGATGGCCGAACCGACCCCATCTGTGCTTTCCACACGAACCCGCCAAAACCGGGTCATTCCGTGACCCTGAACCACCGAGCATTCATTCACATGAAATAGACTTATGAAAACACAACGGTCACATTCTGAAGAATACGATCTCCTCGTGTTGGGCAGCGGCGAAGCCGGCAAGTTCACCGCCTGGACCCTGGCCAAAAAGGGCATGCGGACGGTCGTGATTGAACGGAAATACATAGGGGGTTCCTGTCCCAACATCGCCTGCCTTCCGAGCAAGAACATCATCCACAGTGCCAAAGTCGCCTCCTATATGCGCCGAAGTGAGGAATTCGGAATCACCAAGGAGGATTGGAAAATCAATATGTCAGCCGTGCGTGAGCGTAAGCGCAAGATGGTCGCCGGCCTGGTTGAGATGCATCTCGGTTTTTACGAGAAGAGCGGGGCGGAGCTTGTCATGGGTTCGGGACGTTTCGTTGCTCCCAAAACCATTGAAGTGACCTCTGCCGACGGGGCCGTTCGCATCCTTCGCGGCAAGCACGTCATCATCAACACGGGAACCCGTGCTGCGGTTGATGCGACGCCGGGTCTGAGCAAAGCAGGACCGTTGACGCATATCGAAGCGCTCGAGCTTGACCTCGTTCCCAAGCACCTTCTCGTTTTGGGAGGCGGCTACGTCGGCCTGGAGTTGTCGCAGGCCATGCGCCGCTTCGGCGCCCGCGTGACTCTCATTGAACGCAACCCTCACCTGGTCCATCACGAGGACCGGGACGTCTCGGAAGCCATGCATGAGCTGTTCGAGGATGAGGGAATCGAGGTGCTAACGAGCACTCGCGTGACCCGCGTAGAAGGCAAGTCTGGCCAGGCAGTGAACCTGCACGCCAAGCGCGACGGCTCGGAGATCGTCCTGGAAGGCACGCATCTGCTGGCCGCCACCGGGCGTACACCCAACACGGCCGGCATTGGCCTGGACCTGGCCGGAGTGGAAACCACTGACCGTGGGTATATAAAGGTGAATGAGCGCCTGGAAACAACGGCCCCGGATACCTGGGCGTTGGGCGATTGTGCCGGCAGCCCGCACTTCACGCACATCTCCTTCGATGACTTTCGTATCGTGAGGGACAATATTCTGGGGGGCCATCGGGTGACCACCGGACGGCAGGTGCCATTCTGCATGTTTACCGATCCCGAGTTTGCCCGCATCGGCCTCAGCGAAGCGGAAGCCAAAGCGCGTGGCATTTCGTACCGATTGGCGAAAATCCCGATGGCCGCAGTCCTGCGGACCCGGACGCTTTCCGAGACGCGGGGCTTCATGAAGGCCCTGATTGATACCGGGAGTGATCGCATCCTCGGCTTCACCGTCTTCGGGGTTGAGGCGGGAGAAATCATAGCGTCAGTGCAGGTCGCGATGATCGCCGGGCTTCCCTATACCGCGCTGCGTGACGCCATCTTCACGCATCCGACAATGTTGGAAGGGCTTATTCCCCTTTTCACAGAGGTTCCACCGGCTCTTGCTGCCGAGCTCCAACACGCTGCTTGAGAACCCCGCCTATGGAAGGATTGACAACCATCCCGAGTAATGCCGGACCGGGGGCAACCATGAACCGGCTCGAAGCCCAAATCCGGGAGCATGGAATGGGCGTCTTTGCCCGAATCAACCATGCGGCGTTGGCCGCAGAGGCAGGTTTGGACCTGCGGCCGACTGAACTCATCCTCTTCGGCAATCCCCGGGGCGGCACACCGCTGATGCAAGCAAATCAGACGATGGGCATTGATTTGCCTTTGAAAGCGCTCGTCTGGCAGGACGCATCCGGAAAGACCTGGTTGTCCTATAACGCCCCGGAGTGGCTCGCAAAGCGACACGAGCTGACCGGAGCCGACCCCGCAATCGCCACGATGGCCGCAGCCCTCAGCGCGATAGCGGCTAGCGCGACGAGCGATACGACGGCAAGATGAGGCGCCCCCATACAGCATCAATGTTAACCCAAGAAGGGATCGTCGGTTAACCGGGACTTGTTGGCCTCCGGGGCCGGGAGAGGGTCGAGGCGCCGTCTGCGGCACAGCAGTTCGGCGCACCTTGCCTCGTTCGAAAGTAGTAGAAGGGCCTGGTCCCTTCGGAGGGCAAAAGTCCGCCCAAACGGTCAATAGCGCCAGACCCCCGCGAGAAGCCACATTCTCTCTGTGGTTAAACAATATAGAACCGGAGCGTGTTATGAGCGTGAGTTCGAACGACAAAGGGATGCTGACAGCGGAGAACCGCGACAAGTCAGCCAACAGATTGAAGCAGAAACAGCCGGAGCCTTCTTCCACCCCCAAATCCGGCCCAAGTGTGAGAACCGGAGGGGCGACGAGTTATAGGGCATGGGTTGCCAAGGGGGCGAAAGAGCCGATGGGTCTCGAAACCGTTGATCTCGGACCAGTCGGGGCCGAGGACGTTGAGGTCGCTGTCGAACACTGCGGTTTGTGTCACTCCGACGTCTCCGTCTTGAACAATGACTGGGGCATTTCGCAGTACCCCGCGATTCTCGGCCACGAGGTCATCGGTCGGATCATCGCCCTCGGTCCGAATGCCAAGGGACTCAAGGTCGGCCAACGCGTCGGCGTGGGCTGGAACTCCGGTAGCTGCATGCACTGCCGCCAGTGCATGTCGGGAAACCATCACCTTTGCCCGCAAGTGCAAGCGACCATCGTTGGTCATCGCGGCGGGTTCGCGACCCACATCCGCTCGCACTGGGCCTGGGCCATCCCGCTGCCGGAAAAGCTGAACTTCGCCGAGGCCGGCCCGCTGCTGTGCGGCGGCGTCACCGTCTTTGCGCCGCTGGCCATGTATGCCAAGCCGACCGACCGGGTGGGCATCATCGGCATCGGCGGGCTGGGGCACATGGCGGTCAAATTCGCGGCGGCATACGGGTGCGACGTGACCGCCTTCACGTCGAGCGAGAGCAAATTCGATGAAGCCAAAGGTTTTGGGGCGCACCACGTCGTGTCGAGCCGGGACTCGGCGGCGATCAAGAAACTCGCCGGCAGCTTCGACCTCCTGATTAGCACCGTCAACGCAAAGCTCGATTGGGACGCGATCATCGGCACGCTCGCGCCCAACGGCCGGCTGCACGTCGTCGGTGCCGTGCTGGAACCGATCCCGGTCGCGGCATTCTCTCTCATAATGCAGCAGCGTAGTGTCTCAGGTTCGCCCGGTGGCTCACCGGTAGCGATCGAGACGATGCTCGACTTCGCCGCGCGCCATGATATCGCGCCGCAAACCGAGCACTTCCCGATGAGCAAGATCAACGAGGCCTTCGCCCGTCTTGAATCCGGCAAGGCCCGCTACCGCATCATCCTGGACGCCGATCATTGATCCGATTGCACATTCAACCTCGCCGGCCGCGGGCTGACCTCAACTGGAAACCAACGGAGGATCAAGACTATGATAGAAACCGACAATCTTCGCTACACAAAGTTAGCTCTTAGCAACGGGTCCGGCGCGATCCCGGCGCTGGGTTTTGGAACGCTGATTCCCGACCCCATCGCAACCACAAATGCGACGAAGGCGGCGCTCGAGGCAGGATTTCGCGGGCTCGACACTGCGGAACGTTACCGGACTGAAAAGGAGGTCGGCGACGCGATGAAGGAGGTGTTCAAGGCGGGGAAGATCAAGCGGGAGGATGTGTTTGTCGCCACGAAACTCTGGAACACCAATCATCGTCCCGAGCGCGTCAAGCCGGCCTTCGAGGCAAGCCTCAAGAGACTCCAGCTCGACTACGTCGATCTCTATCTCATCCACACCCCTTTCGCCTTCCAACCTGGAGATGTGCAAGACCCGAGAGACACGAACGGCAATGTGATCTATGACAAAGGGGTGAAGCTGTTAGATACCTGGCGGGCGCTAGAGGAACTGGTGGACGAGGGCAAGTGCAAAGCAATTGGGTTATCCGACGTTGGCCTGGAAAGGGTGAAGGAGATCTTTGAAGCCGCGACCATCAAGCCGGCGGTGGTTCACGTCGAATGCCATCCGTATCTCCCGGAATGGGAACTCTTAAACTATTGCCGAAGCAATGGGATCGTGCTGCAAGCCTTCGCCGCCCTGGGCCATAGTAGCGAGCCCAACGTGCTGGCGGACCCTGTCATCACCGCTATCGCCAACCGGGTTGGCAAAACTCCGGCTCAAGTCGTGCTCGCGTGGGCTATCCAACGCGGTACGGCGCTCCTGACCACCACAAAGACTCCCAGTCGAATCAAGGAGAACTTTGACGTCTCCACCCTTCCTGACGAGGCCATGCGGGAAATCAACGAAGGAATCAAGTTGCGGCTGAGGTTTAATCCCGTTGTTGAGACTGGAGTTCCCGGGTTCATTCCCAGAGGAAAGTGAAGTCCAAGCCGTATGGTCAAATATGATGAAGTTAACCGTGAACGCGTGGCGATTGTCACCGGCGCATCGAGCGGCATCGGCCTGGGAATCACACAGGCCCTCCTCGAACGCAGCTACCGTGTCGTCGCCAATTCGCGGACGATCAGCAAGTCAAGGGATCTAAAACCATCCGCAAACCTCGTTCTGGTGGAAGGTGACATTGGCGAGCACGAGACGGCGGTGAAAGCGGTTGGGGCAGCCGTAAAGCACTTTGGTCGCCTTGACCTGGTCGTTAACAACGCCGGCATCTTCTTCACCAAGCCGTTCACGGAATACACGGTCGAGGACTTCCGGTCGCTGATCTCGACGAATGTCGAAGGCTTCCTGTACGTCACCCAACTCTCCATCAGGCAAATGTTAGCGCAGAAGACCGGCGGGAGCATCGTCACGATCACGGCGGCCCTGGTTCGCAACCCGATCCGGAGCGTCACGGCGGCAGTGCCGATGATCACCAAAGGCGGCCTCGCGACGATCACCCAGCACCTGGCGATGGAGTACGCGAAAGATGGCATCCGCGTGAACGCGGTGGCGCCCGGCCAAGTCTTTACGCCGCTGCACCGGGACACTCCGAAGGACGTGATGGAGAGCCTCTCACCGATGGGCCGGCCTTCGACGGTCAAGGACATCACGGATGCGGTCATGTACCTGACCGACGCGGCGACGGTCACCGGTCACATCCTGTACGTGGATGGCGGCGCCCATTCCGGCCACTGGTAACTGACTAAGATGTCCCAGGAAATCAGAATAGATGAAGGTGCTGCTGACAAACAAGCCAGGGAGGTGAGCACGATGGAAAAAGACTCGAGCACGATGAAGAGTGGCTTAACGGTTGGCCAGCACGCAGCGATCTGCTTCGCGGCGGGGGTCGTTGGCGCAGCGGCCGTGGTCGTTTGCAGCCACGTCCTGTTTGGGCTGGGCCTGAGTGGAGCACTCGGGGTGAAGGCCCCGATCGCCTTGAAATCGCCGGATATCTACAAACCGCTATTCTGGGGCGGCCTGTGGGGCAGCCTCTTTGGGCTGTTCATAAAGACCGCTTGGAAGCGGCTGTACCTCATCGGCTTTCTGTATGTCGTGGCCCCGCTCGCGGCGCTCTTTTTGTTTTTCCTGCCGATGAGCGGTGCGGGATATTTCGGGCTTAAGATGGGGCCAACGTTCACGCTCTACCTGTTACTGGTGAATCTTCCATTCGGGATAATCACCGCTCTGGCCGCGAGGGCGATCATAGGGGAGAAGCCGTGAGCGTGCAGGACGAGCGAGCCAGCCTCCGCGGATTCGGATCCCCTCGCGAACACATGTTATCTGGAGCTTCCCATCCCACGCAGACCCGACTGGAAGGCGGCGCCGGTACGCTGCCGCAGGAAACCCCTTCCAGCTTCAGATCGAGGTGGAAGTGGGTTCTGTACCTGGCCGCGGCCATCGGTATCGTCCTGGCGTTGAAATATTTTCATGTCCAGGGCTTGTTGAAGGCGGCACTGGATTGGATTGGCAGGCTTGGGTCGTGGGGTCCGGTGATTTTCATCGGCCTCTATGTCGTAGCGACGGTGTTGTTCATCCCGGGATCAGTCCTCACGCTCGGGGCTGGCGCCCTGTTCGGCGTGGCGCTTGGCTCGGTCTGTGTGTCCATTAGCGCCACTCTGGGCGCCACCGCAGCCTTTCTGGTGGGACGCTATCTGGCGCGGGATGCCATCGCTCGGAGAATCGCGAAGAACGAGAAGTTCGCTACCATCGACCGGGCGGTGGCCGATGAGGGGTGGAAGATCGTGCTCTTGACGCGTCTCTCGCCGGTCTTTCCGTTCACGCTGCTGAACTATGCATTTGGCCTGACCCGGGTTAAGTTGAGCCACTATGTGCTGGCTTCCTGGATCGGGATGATGCCGGGCACGGTGATGTATGTCTATCTTGGCTCGCTGGTCCACGTTGGCGCCGGGCATCGCCAGCGAACGACCGGCGAGTGGGTTCTCTACGGCGTCGGCCTTGTGGCCACTGTCGCCGTGACGGTATTCGTAACGCGCTTGGCGCGGAAGGCCTTGGCAAAGAAGATCGGCAGCAACGCGATTGTGCAGAGCCTCAAAGGCATTATGAGCGTCCCCTCGGATCCTGTTCAGATCACGCCGGCGGATGCCCACAACGCGCGCCTCGTGTCTTATGTTCACCCCCTGGATTGGCAGAATCCTACCCCCGCGCCCTGCTACAATCTCGTCGTCATCGGTGCGGGGACGGCTGGGTTGGTGACCGCGGCTGGCGCCGCGGGCCTCGGGGCGAAAGTTGCGCTGGTGGAGAGGCATCTCCTGGGCGGGGATTGTCTCAATGTGGGCTGCGTTCCCTCCAAAGCGGTCATCCGCTCTTCGCGCGCCACTTTCGATATAACGGAGGCCGGCGATTTCGGGGTGCGAGCCGCCGCGCCGCCGCAGGTGGATTTCCCCGCCGTCATGGAGCGCATGCGCAAGCTGCGCGCCGACCTCGGCCCAAATGATTCGGCGCAGCGCTTCGCGAAGCTGGGAGTCGATGTGTTCCTGGGTGAGGCTCATTTCTCCGGCCCGGATGCCATTCAAGTGGCCGGAAAAGCGCTGCGGTTCAAACGGGCCGTCATCGCCACCGGTGCGCGTCCCCTTCAGCCGCCCATCCCCGGATTGGCTGAGGCCGGGTACCTGACCAACGACACCGTGTTTAACCTCACCCAGTGTCCGGCCAGGATTGCGGTCATCGGCGGCGGGCCGATTGGTTGCGAGTTGGCTCAGGCCTTCCAGCGGCTGGGTTCCCAGGTTAGCCTGCTCCACAAGAATGCACACCTGCTCGATCGTGAGGACATGGACGCGGCCGCGCTCGTGCAGAAGGCCTTCATTCGTGAGAGGGTAGCTCTGCACCTCAATGCGAGGATCACCCGTGTCGAGCGCAATGGCCGCGGGATAGTGGTCTGCTGTGAAACGCATGGAAAAGAGGAGAGGCTCGTGGTGGATGAGATACTGGCCGGGGCTGGCCGCGCGCCGAACGTCGAAGGGCTCAACCTGGAGGTGGTCGGCGTCCAGTATGACTCGCGCAAAGGGGTCCTGGTGAATGATCGCCTTCAAACAACCAACTCGCGCATTTACGCTGCCGGCGATGTGTGCCTGGGCTGGAAATTTACCCATGCCGCCGATTTTTCCGCCCGCATCGTGATTCAGAATGCCCTGTTCCTTGGCCGCAAGAAAGCCAGCGCCCTGACCATGCCCTGGTGCACTTACACCGACCCAGAGATTGCTCACGTCGGTCTCTATGAACATGACGCCCGCCAGCGCGGCATGGAAGTGGACACCTACGCGCGCGAGTTCAAGGAGGTGGACCGCGCTGTTCTGGATGGTGAGGGAGAGGGTTTCGTGAAAGTCCACGTCCGGAAGGGACGCGATGAGATCCTCGGGGCGACCATCGTTGCGCGCCATGCCGGGGAGATGATTAGCGAAATCAGCGTCGCGATGGCGGCTCGGCTCGGTTTGGGCAAATTGGCTTCCGTGATTCATCCGTACCCGACGCAGGCGGAAGCGCTCCGCCAGTGCGGCGATGCCTACAACCGGACCCGCCTCACCCCGACGGTGAAGAAGTGGATGGGTCGCTGGCTGGCGTGGCAGCGAAGCTGAAGGACGCTTACATGAGCGAAGTCCGCAGAAGGCTGATTCTCTTCGCGCGGTACCCAATTGCCGGCAGGACGAAGACCCGCCTGATTCCGGCCCTCGGCGCCGAAGGTGCGGCAGCTTTGCACCGCCGACTGGTCTTGCGCGCTTTGCGCACGGCGCAAGGAGCTTGCCAAGCCGTGCCCGCGGACTTGGAAGTGCACTTTGACGGCGGTACTGAACAGGCGATGAGTCATTGGCTGGGGGACAATGCGCGCTTTTCTCCGCAGCGCGCCGGCAACCTGGGCGAACGCATGGCGAGCTCATTCGAGGACAGCTTCCGCACTGGCTCAACGGCTACCGTAATCATCGGCAGCGATTGTCCCGGCCTCAGCCCAGGCGTCGTCACCACGGCGTTCGCCCGTTTGACGGAGGCCCCGGTGGTGCTGGGGCCGGCTCAGGACGGCGGTTATTACCTCATCGGCCTGAACCGGCCGATGCCGGAATTGTTCCGCGGCATCCCTTGGGGCACGGACCGGGTACTGGCCGATTCGCTGGCGGTGCTCGAGCGCCGGGGCTGGAAGGCCGCTATGTTGAACCCGTTGGCGGACATCGATCGGCCGGAAGACCTGCCCCTCTGGCGCCGAGTTGCGGCGCCCGAAGACGGTTGCCTGGGGCGCGTCTCCGTCATCATCCCGGCACTGAACGAAGAACGACATATTGTTGCCACTCTGCGTGCGGTCGGACGGAGTCCGTGCCACGAGGTTATCGTTGTCGATGGCGGTAGCACCGATGCCACCGGACAGCGCGCGGCGGAGGCAGGGGTGACCGTCCTCGCTTCGAAACCCGGACGCGCGCGCCAGATGAACGCCGGAGCTGCGAGAGCCCAGGGAGGTTCGCTGCTGTTCTTGCACGCGGACACGCTTCTTCCGCCAGGGTGGGCGGAGGTCGTTCCTCGAACGCTACGTACCCCCGGCGTGGCCGCGGGCGCCTTCCGCTTCCGCATAGCCGGGAGTTTTCCTGGCAAATCCTTCATTGAGTGGACCACTGGCCTCCGCTCACGCTGGCTCCAGCGACCGTACGGCGACCAGGGGTTTTTCCTCACCAGGCGCCGGTTTGAAGAAATGGGGGGCTTCGCCGAGTTGCCGATCATGGAAGATTACGAGTTTGCAGTCCGCCTGCGGCGGCGCGGACGGATCGTTACGGTCTGGGAAGCAGCCCTCACTTCTGGCCGGCGTTGGCGCGCGCTCGGGGTTCTTCGCACCACTCTCCGCAATCAATGGATGCTCGCGGGCTATCACCTCGGCGTAACCCCCGAGAAGCTGGCCAGATGTTACCAGGAACCCAAATTGACCTCCAAACACCATGCAAAATAAAACAGCAGCGGACCCAAGCCACTTGGGCATGAAATCCCCGGGTCAGGAGGCGCCGGCTGTGCGTAGCGCCCCGCCGCAACTGCTGCCGCAGCCCGCCGTGCAGGCGAGGCAATGCGCTCCCGTCCGGACGGCCCAACCCTCCAGCAGCTCCGGCGTCACGTCCCACAGGTAAAGCGGTTTGCCATTCTGCATTTGCATCCCCAGCATCTGGTTGAAGTCGCAGTCGTACACTTCCCCCATCCAGCCCACGCTCAGGGTCGTGCGACACATCAAGCTCTCGACCGTGGCGGGATTGAAGCTGTTCGCCAATAGCGACATGTATTCCCCGGTCTTACCCTGTCGGCGCAGGTCTTCGGCGAACCGGGCGATGGGCTGGTTGGCCATCGTGTAGAGGCGATTGAAGCTGATGCCGAATTCCCGTCCGAGGACCTCTTTATAGTCCGCCTCCAACTCGGCCTGGGGGGCCGGCAGTGTCGGGCCGAGGGGATTATAGACCAGGTTAAGCGGCAGCTTAGAGCCATACCCAACCCCATTGAGTTTGCGCAGCGCGGAGATGCTCTTCTCAAACACACCCGCACCGCGCTGTTTGGCCACATTCCCGGCCGTATAGCACGGCAGCGAAGCAATCACCTCAACCTCCTGGCCTGCCAAATACGCTGGCAGGTCGCCATAACCGGCGTCCTCGATGATCGTAAGGTTGCAGCGGTCAATCACATGCGACCCCGCGCCGCGGGCGGTCTCGACGAAGAAACGGAAGAACTCGCTCAGCTCGGGCGCTCCGCCCGTGAGGTCCACAATCTCCGGCTGGTATTGCCGAATCCATTCACCGATGCGGCGAGCCACGACTTGCCCCACCATTTCGGTGCGCCAGGGCCCTGCATCCACGTGGCAATGCCGGCAGGCCTGGTTGCACTTGCGCCCCACGTTGACCTGGAGCGTCTGCAACCGCGCCCGGCGCAAGGCCAGCCGGTGTGCTGAGAGCCTTTCCTCGAACGGATTCATAATCGTCCAGAGATCGAATCGCGTGATTTTAACCCTTTCTGCCCTGCTTACACTAACGGACTTCGTCGCAGGAGTCAAACGAGCGGAGGCATGGTCGTCGCCACACGATGCCTAGTCCGAAAGTAGTAGAACCGCCTAGTCCCTTCGGAGGGCAAAAGTCTGCCCACATGGTCAATAGCGCCGGGCGCTCTCGAAGACAACGTTGTCCCGTGGTTCAACGATACAAGCGCAGAATGCCATGGGCGTGGGTTTGGCCAATAAGGGGCTGCTGACGCCGGAGGATTGCGCGGACAAAGGTAGCGGAAAATGAATCCGTCTGAAGACTCAGTTGCGTTCGGAGCGCCTGGAATCGAGCCCCGCTGGACATCCAGCGCAAAGGAGGGCGTGGGCACCGCCTATCATACCAGTTGCCGGCTCTGGTTCACGCTCAGCCACGGCGTGATCAATGAGATTTACTACCCGCATGTGGACCAACCCAACACGCGCGACTTTCAGTTCCTCATAACGGATGGCGAAACCTTTTGCCACGAGGAAAAACGCGACCTGGACCACCGGATCGAATACCCGGAGCGCGATTGCCCCTTTTACCGCCTTATCAACTCGGAACGCCAGGGCCGCTACCGGCTGGTAAAACACGTCCTCACCGATCCGCACCGATCCGTCTTGCTCGTGCGTACCAGAGTCGAAGTGCCCGACGAGTCCCTGCGCGGCAAGTTGCGCCTCTACGCGTTGCTCGCGCCTCACATCGCCCGTTACGGCGCCGGCAATTCCGGGTTCTGTTCTGAGATTGGCGCCGCTAACCTCATCCATGCCCGGCGCGAAGGCGTTCATCTGGTCATGGCCTGCAGCAGGAGTTTTTCCCGCCGATCCGTCGGCCACGTCGGGGCGAGCGACGGCTGGCAGGACTTGATGGGCAATTTCAAGATGGACTGGGAATTCCGCGCAGCCGAAAGGGGAAACATCGCGCTGACCGGCGAAATTCCTCTCCCGAGCAGCGGCGAATTCACCGTCGCGGTCGCGTGCGGCGGCAGCTACCAGAGCACCGCCGCAAAATTGCTCCAATCGCTCGCCGAGCCATTCGAGACGCACCGCCAAAGGTATGTCCGCCAGTGGCAACGCGCAGTGGTTAATCCCGAATTCGACTTCAGCAGTGACACGTCCGATGAGGGCCACACTTACCGGTTGAGCCGTTGCGTGTTGCTGGCCCATGAAGACAAGGTCTTTCAGGGCGCGCTGGTCGCCTCCATGAGCATCCCCTGGGGTGAGACCAAAGGCGATAACGACCTCGGTGGCTATCACCTGGTCTGGACCCGAGACCTGGTGCAGAGCGCGACCGCGCTCCTGGCCACGGGCCAAACCAGCACGCCTGTCCGCGCCTTGATCTGGCTGGCGGCACTGCAGCGGGCGGATGGCAGTTTCCCGCAAAATAGCTGGATCGATGGCACCGCCTATTGGTCGGGGCTGCAACTCGACGAAGTCGCCGCTCCCATACTGCTGGCCTGGCGCTTGCACCAGCAGGAGACGACGTTGGAGTGCTTTGATGCGCGCCTGATGATTATGCGCGCGGCGGCGTACCTCATCCTCCAAGGGCCGGTCACGAGCCAGGAACGGTGGGAGGAAAACGCCGGCTACTCACCCTCCACGCTCGCCACCGTCATCGCCGGTCTGGTCTGCGCCGCCGAGTGCGCCAGAGAACATGGCCAAAGCGGCCGTGGGGATTTCATCTTGGCGTATGCCGACTGGTTGGCGGCGCACCTCGAGGAATGGACGGTCACCACCCGGGGCGAGTTGGTCGAGGGGCTTCCTCGCCATTACATCCGCATCAATCCCACCGACCCCAGCGCGCCGGACCCTCACGCCGACCCGAACACCACGGTGCTCTACATTGCCAACGGCGGCGGCTTCCATCCGGCGCGCAATGTGGTTGGCGGCGATTTTCTCCATCTGGTTCGGTTCGGGATTCGCGGCGCGGACGACCCGATTGTGCGCGACTCCATCGAAGTGATCGATCGCGTGATCAAGCGCGACCTGGCGGCCGGCCCGGGCTGGCGGCGCTACAACCACGATGGCTATGGGCAAAAAGACGACGGCAGCGCCTTCGATGGGACGGGTGTGGGCCGTTGCTGGCCGATTTTGACCGGCGAGCGCGGCCATTACGAACTGGCTGCCGGGCGCGATCCCAAGCCGTTCATCGCGGCGATGGAGAAGTTCGCAAATGAAGGCGGACTGATTAGCGAGCAGCTTTGGGATGCGGATGACCTGCCGGACGGCTGCATGAGGCGTGGGAGGGCAACCGGCGCCGCAATGCCGCTTTGCTGGTCGCACGCCGAATATGTTTCGCTGGTGCGCAGCCGCCACGACGGCGTCTGCTTTGATCGCGTCGAACCGGCGTTCCAGCGCTACGTGGCGAACCCGGTAGAGAGCCGCCACGAGATCTGGACTCTTCGCCATCCGTTGCGCCGCGTGGCACGGGGCAAAATTCTCAGGATAATCCTCGCCGCAGAGGCGACCATCGTGTGGTCGACGGATGGTTGGGTCCGCACCAACAAGTCGGAAACTACCCACGAGAGCGGGCTTGACCTTTGGTTTGCTGATCTCCCTACTACCGAATGGCCCGTTGGTTCAGTGCTGAGCTTTACCTGCTTTTGGAAGAGCGATCACCGCTGGCAGGGCCACAACTGGCAGGTCGGCGTTTTGTGAATAAGCTCAAACCGGCCAATCGGCTCAACCAAGCGCATGGATAACGGTCTTCCAGTGATTTATCTGGCGCGTCACGGTGAGACTGCCTGGAGCCTCACAGGCCAGCACACCGGACGAACCGATCTTCCGCTCACCGAGCGTGGGGAACGCAACGCCCGACGGCTCGGGCAACGGTTGGCAGGTCTGAGGTTTGCGAAGGTCTTCACGAGCCCGTCACAACGCGCCGTCCGGACTTGCGAACTGGCCGGATTCGGGACCGCTGCCGAGGTGGACCCCGATCTGGTCGAATGGAACTACGGAGATTACGAAGGGCTCCGAACGGTCCAGATCCAGGCAAAGCGCCCCGACTGGCAATTGTTCTGCGACGGCTGCCCGAATGGCGAATCGCCAGGACAGATTGGCGCGCGGGCCGATCGCGCTGTAAGTCGCCTGCGCGAGATTGAAGGGGATGTGCTGATCTTCTCCAGCGGACATTTCCTGCGGGTGCTTGCCGGCCGCTGGCTGGACCTCGAACCCGCCGCAGGCAGATTTTTCATGTTGCGGACGGCAAGCCTGAGCGCGCTCGGCTACGAAAACGATTTATCCCGGCCGGTGATCCAGTTTTGGGACGACACCCGCCATGTGGACACTGAATCCAGTTAAAAAAAAACTATGAAAGCGACGCAACTTCTGCACGACCTGGGCCAGAGCCTCTGGCTCGACAACATCACGCGCGACTTGCTGAACAACGGCACGCTCAAGCGGTACATTGGAGAACTCTCGGTGACCGGGCTGACCTCCAATCCGACCATTTTCGATCATGCCCTCAAGAACAGCAGCGCCTACGACGAGGCCATCCGTGGCGGCCTGGCGGCCGGTCAATCCGGTGAGAACCTTTTCTTTGACCTGGCGCTTGAGGACATCACCCGAGCCGCCGATCTGTTCCGGCCGACTTACGACCGAACCAACGGCGTGGACGGCTGGGTTTCGCTGGAGGTTTCGCCGCTCCTCGCGCACGACACCGCCAGCACTTTGAATGAGGCCAAGGAGCTCTTCTCCCGCGCCCGGCGTCCCAACCTGTTCATTAAGATTCCAGGCACCCGGGAAGGTCTGCCGGCGATCGAAGAGGCAATTTTTGCGGGCGTGCCGGTCAACGTGACGCTCCTCTTTTCGCGCGAACACTACCTTGCGGCGGCCGAGGCACACCTGCGAGGTATCGAACGGCGAATCGCCGCGGGACTCAATCCGAAGGTTGGTTCCGTGGCCTCAGTGTTTGTCAGCCGCTGGGACACTGCAGTGGCAGGCAAGGCGCCGGCCGAGTTGAACAATCGGCTTGGGATTGCCATCGCCCTCCGAACCTACAAGGCCTACCTGGGCCTGGTCGGTTCGCCACGCTGGCGCCGCGCCTACAACGAGGGCGCTATTCCTCAGCGATTGCTCTGGGCCAGCACTGGAACAAAGGACCCCAAGGCGCCTGACACGTTATACATCAAAAACCTCGCGGCGCCATTCACGGTGAACACGATGCCCGAGACGACTTTGAAGGCTTTTGCCGACCACGGTGAAGTTGGCTCCGCCCTGCCGATGGAGGGCGGGGATTGTGAAACCGTCCTGGCACAGTTCGCCCGGGCTGGGTTCGACGTGGATGCCCTGGCGGCTCAACTTCAGGACGAGGGCGCAAAATCCTTTGTGAAGTCCTGGAACGACCTCCTGGCGGTAATTGCGTCCAAGTGCGTCGTCCTCCAGCAGGCTGCCTGATCGGGTCTGAAAAGCGTCGTGACTGATGACGGGGCGATACAGGTGAAACCGACAACTCCATGTATTCTGACGATTAACGGCGGATCATCCAGCATCAAGTTTGCGCTGTTCGAAGCCGATGCCGGATTTCGGCGGATCCTGGCCGGACAGACCGCAGGCAACCTCCTCATCCGGCGCTGCCGGAAGTTGAAGAAGACATTATGAATGCGCTTAGCTTGAACGAACAACAACTGCAGAAAATGAAGGCACAGCCCGGCTTCGTCGCCGCGCTGGACCAAAGCGGGGGCAGCACGCCCAAGGCCCTGGCGGCTTACGGAATCAAGGCGGGGGCGTGGTCCAATGAAGAGCAGATGTTCGCGATTGTGCATCAGATGCGCACGCGCATCATGACCAGCCCCAGCTTCACCGGCGAACGGATTCTTGGCGCGATTCTCTTCGAGAACACTATGGGCCGGGACATCCAGGGGCAACCCACGGCGGACTATCTCTGGAACGTGAAACGGGTCGTCCCGTTCTTGAAAGTGGACAAGGGCCTCGCCGATGAGAAGAACGGGGCGCACTTGATGAAGCCGATGCCCCAGCTTGCCGCGCTGCTCAGCAAGGCCAAGGCCAAGCGCATTTTCGGCACCAAGATGCGCTCGGTCATCAACCAGGCCAACGCAGCCGGGATCAAAGAGGTCGTCAGTCAGCAGTTCGAAGTGGCGGCGCAAATCCTCGCCGCGGACCTCGTGCCGATTGTCGAACCGGAAGTAGATATTCACGCCTTCGAGAAAGCCAAAGCCGAAGCGCTGCTCAAAGCAGCCCTCCTCGAGCATCTCAACAAGCTGTCAGCCGGGCAATTGGTTTTCCTCAAGCTCACGCTTCCCGAGCAAGATGACTTTTACGCCGATTGCGTCAGACATCCGAAGGTGGTAAGGGTGCTTGCGCTCTCGGGTGGTTATTCGCGCCAGGAATGCAACGAACGCCTGCGCAGGAATCATGGCGTTGTCGCGAGCTTTTCGCGGGCATTGGTCGAGGGTTTGACAGCCCAGCAGTCCGATGCGGAATACAACGCCCTGCTGGATGGAGCCATTCAGAGCATCTTCGAGGCCTCCACGGTTAAGCAGGGTGCAAGGACGCCAACCTCGGCACAAGGCTATGGTGTGAAAGCTGCAGCCTGAACGAACTGGACCAACAAACTGATGCGCCAAAGCGCCATTAAAATTGCCCCTTCAGTCCTCGCAGCCAATCTCGCCCGCCTGGGCGAGCAGGTCGCCGAGGCTGAATGCGCTGGAGCGGACCGCATCCATGTGGATGTGATGGACGGCCATTTCGTGCCCAACATCTCCTTCGGCGCGGTAATGGTAGAAGCGCTGCGCCCGGTAACGCGATTGCCGCTTGAAGTTCACCTGATGATCACGGACCCCGACGCTTTTTTCGATGAATTCGTCGCGGCGGGGGCGGATTCGTTCCTCGTGCATTGGGAGGGCAATAACAATCTGCATCGGACGATTCAGCGTATCAAGGCGCTCGGCAAGCGCGCCGGCGTGGTGATCAACCCCGCCACGCCGGCAGCCGTGCTCGAGGAGATCCTCCCCGATGCGGACCAGGTGCTGGTCATGACGGTTAATCCGGGTTTCGGCCACCAGCATTTCCTCCGCTCGACTCTCGCCAAGATTCGACGCGTGCGCCAGATGATCGAGCAGGTCAAGCCGGAGTGCGATCTGGAAGTGGACGGAGGAATTGAGGAAGAGACCGCTCCCTTGGCCGTAGCAGCCGGAGCCAACGTCCTGGTGGCCGGGACCTCGGTTTTCGACGCGGGAAAAGGAGTGGCGGCAGCCATGAAGCGGCTGCAAACCGCCGCCAATACTGCGGCGAATGAAATACAAAGATAGGGAGAATCGATTATGAGAGAGAAATCAACAATGCAACTTGGTATGATCGGGCTGGGCCGGATGGGCGCCAACATGGTGCGCCGGCTCCTCAAGAACGGGCATCAATGTATCGTCTATGACCGTTCGGCCGATGCCGTGAAGGAGTTGGTCAAGGAGAAAGCCGTTGGCGCCGCCTCACTGGGCGATTTCGTCAGGAAACTCGATAAGCCACGCGCGGTCTGGCTGATGGTCCCCGCGGCGGTTGTGGACCAATCGATCTCCGATTTGCTCCCGCTGCTCGAGACCGGCGACATCTTAATTGATGGGGGCAATTCCTATTACGTGGACGACATCCGCCGAGCGCAGCAACTGGCCTCCAAGGGAATCCACTATGTGGATGTGGGCACCAGCGGCGGCGTCTGGGGCCTGGAGCGAGGCTACTGCATGATGATCGGGGGCGAAGCAGCAGTGGTTCAACGACTGGACCCCATTTTCGCCACGCTGGCTCCCGGCATCGGCAACATCCCGCGCACTCCTGGCCGGGAGAAACTCGGCGGCACCGCCGAACAAGGTTACCTGCACTGCGGCCCGAACGGGGCCGGCCACTTCGTCAAAATGGTCCACAACGGCATCGAATACGGCATCATGGCGGCCTACGCGGAAGGCTTGGGCGTGTTGAAAGCCGCCAACGCAGGGACAACGCAGAGCGAGGCCGACGCCGAGACCACGCCCTTGCGCGACCCCGAGCATTATCAGTTCGACCTTAACCTGGCTGACATCTCGGAACTTTGGCGGCGAGGCAGCGTGATCGCCTCCTGGCTGCTGGATTTAACGGCGAGCGCGCTGGCCGCTGACGCAAAGCTCACGAAATTCGCCGGCCGGGTCTCCGATTCCGGGGAGGGCCGCTGGACGATCAAGGCGGCCATCGACGAAGGCGTGCCGGTGCCGGTGCTGACAACCGCCCTCTACGAACGCTTCGCCTCGCGCGGCGAGGCGGATTACCAGGACAAACTGCTTTCGGCGATGCGGTTTGGGTTCGGCGGGCACCTGGAGAAGACAACTGACAAAAAGCTATGAACCACAACAATTCTCGTCGTTCGGATACCTTGGTGTTTTTCGGGGCGACGGGCGACCTCGCCTATAAGAAGATTTTCCCGGCCCTCCAAGCGATGGTGAAACGCGGCACTCTTAAGGTGCCGGTGATCGGGATAGCCAGGGAAGGTTGGACTCTCGACCGTCTGAAAGCCCGGGCCAAGGACAGCCTCGAGCACCACGGGGGATTGGACCCGGAGGCATTTGATAAACTATGCGGCTTGCTGAGATTCGTTAAGGGCGATTACAACGATACGGCGACCTTTCAGGCTTTGTGTCGTGAAATCGGTTCGGCGCAACTGCCGGCTTTCTACCTCGCCATCCCCCCCTCCGCATTCGCCACCATCATCGAGCAACTTTCCCGCGTTGGTTGTACCCGCAACGGCCGGGTAATTATCGAAAAGCCATTCGGCCGCGACCTTTCCTCGGCGCGCGAGCTGAATCACATCCTGCTCCAAACCTTTGACGAGAAGAGGATTTTTCGCATCGACCATTACCTGGGCAAACAGCCTGTCCACAGCATGCTCTTCTTCCGCTTCGCCAACGCCGTGCTCGAGCCGTTTTGGAATCGCTCTCACGTCGAGAGCGTCCAAATCACCATGGCGGAGGATTTCGGGGTCCAGGGGCGAGGTGCGTTTTACGAGCAGGTCGGCACCGTACGCGACGTCGTGCAGAATCATCTATTCCAAGTGCTGGCCAACCTGGCGATGGAACCGCCCATCCGCACGGACAGCGAGTCCATCCGCGACGAGAAGGTGAAGGTGCTCAAAGCCATCCCCCCGCTCGATCCCAAGCACCTCGTTCGCGGTCAGTTCAAGGGGTATCGCAGCGAACCGGGCGTGGCGCCCGATTCCAAGGTGGAAACGTTTGCCGCGCTGAAGCTGCACGTTGACTCCTGGCGATGGCGCGGCGTTCCCATTTACATCCGAGCCGGGAAATGCCTCGCCGTGACTTGCACTGAAATCCTGGTGCGACTGCGCCAACCCCCGACGATGTATAAGCACTATGACTTGGGATCAAACTACGTCCGATTGCGGATCAGCCCCGACATCGTGTTGGCCTTCGGCTTGAACGTCACGTCGCCCGTGGAGGAGTCGCGGAGCGAGCCTTCCGAGTTGCTGGCCAGCCGCCAACCTTGTGCCAAGGAGATGGACGCCTACGAGCGGGTGCTCGGAGACGCGATGGCGGGAGATGCCACGCTGTTCGCGCGCGAGGACTATGTGGAAGAAGCCTGGCGAATTGTTGACCCGGCGCTAAAGGCGGGCACGCCGGTGTACGAGTATGAGCCCAAGACCTGGGGGCCGGTTGAGGTTGAGCGAGCCACGCCTCCGGGTGGATGGTCCAACCCGGTCGTGACCAGTTGAATGTTTTCCCATGAAGATGCAGGTGCTGGCCGATTCCGATGCGGTGGCAGAGCAGGCGGCGAAAGTGATTGCGGCGGAAGCCTCCGCTGCCGTGGCTGCGCGCGGCCGGTTTATCCTGGCCGTCAGCGGGGGCCGCACTCCGTGGCAGATGCTGCGTGTCCTCGCAAACGAACCCGTGCCGTGGAAATGCGTGCAGGTGGTGCAGGTGGACGAACGGGTGGCGCCGGCGGGAGACCCGGGCCGCAACCTGACGCATCTGCGAGAAAGCCTGGTCGAACACGCTCCACTGCCACCCAGCCAGATTCACGCCATGCCCGTACAGGACAAGGATTTGGAAGCTGCGGCCGCCAGCTATGCCCAATTACTTCAACAAATTGCCGGTTCGCCTCCGATACTGGACCTAGTTCACCTGGGGCTTGGACCGGATGGTCATACGGCATCGCTCGTGCCGGGTGATCCTGTCCTCGAGGTTGCCGACCGAGATGTCGCGTTGACCGGCAGCTACCAAGGGCGACGGCGAATGACCTTGACCTATCCCCTGCTGAACCGTTCCCGCCGCATCCTGTGGGTGGTAACCGGGACGGAGAAAGCCCCGATGCTTGCCCGGCTGCTGAGTGGCGACGTCTCGATTCCGGCGGGCCGCGTGCGCCAGGACCAGACCCTGGTGCTGGCCGACTTTGCGGCCGCGGGGAAAGCGGAGTTAGACCTAAAGAAAGGAAACGTATGCGCATAGGAATTGCGACCGACCACGGTGGGTTCGAGTTAAAGGAAAAACTGGCCGTCCAACTCCGCGACGCCGGTCACGAGGTGCTGGATTTCGGCGCCCACGAGTTGGTTCCGGACGATGATTACCCGGACTTCGTCATTCCCCTCGGCCAGGCGGTGGCTTCCGGAAAAGCGGACCGCGGTGTGGCGGTCTGCGGCAGCGGCGTCGGCGCCTCGGTTTGTTTGAACAAGGTCAAAGGCGTCCGCGCCTGTCTGATCGAGGATCATTTCTCCGCAAGGCAAGGGGTCGAGGACGACAACCTCAACGTGATTTGCTTGGGCGGGCGCATCGAGGGACCGGAGTTGGCCTGGGACCTGGTTCAGACTTTTCTCGCGGCGAAATTCAGTCAGGCGCCGCGACACCTGCGGCGGCTGGGCAAAATGGCGGCGTTGGAGGAAAAGCAAGGATAGGACGCAGAGAGAGGAGCTTGTATGGCAGATGACAAAATGGTTCAACTGGCGATCAACACAATTCGCACCCTCTCGATGGACGCGGTTCAGGCGGCCAAATCGGGCCATCCCGGCACACCCATGGCGCTCGCCCCCCTGGTCTATACGATCTGGAACCGCGTGCTGCGGTTTGACCCGCAGGACCCGATCTGGCCTAACCGCGACCGGTTCGTGCTCTCCAATGGTCACGCGTCCATGCTGCTCTGGTCCATTCTCCACCTCACCGGAGTCCAGGCGGTGGATGCTGACTACGAAAGACTCGGAAGGCCTTCGGTATCGCTCGACGACATCCGGCGGTTCCGCCAACTGGACAGCAAGGCGCCCGGTCATCCCGAATATCGCTGGGTATCCGGTGTTGAAACCACCACGGGTCCTCTCGGACAAGGGGTCGCCACGAGCGTCGGGATGGCCATTGCGCAAAAATGGCTCGCCAGCCGTTACAACAGGCCCGGGTATGACATCTTCGACTACAACATCTACGCCGTCTGCGGTGACGGCTGCATGATGGAAGGCGTCGCCTCCGAAGCGGCCTCCTTGGCGGGGCATCTGGGCCTCGACAACCTCTGCTGGGTCTGGGACAACAATCATATCACGATCGAGGGCAACACGCGCCTCGCTTTCACGGAAGACGTGGCCGCGCGGTTCCTCGCCTACGATTGGAATGTACTGCGCGTTGGCGACGCCAATGACTGTGACCGCATCGAGCACGCGCTCACGGTCTTCCGGAAGACGAAGGGCCGCCCCACTTTCATCGTATTGGACAGCCATATCGGCTACGGTGCCCCGCACAAGCAGGATACGCCCGAAGCGCACGGCGAGCCGCTCGGTGAGGAAGAAATCCGCTTAGCCAAACGGAGCTACGGCTGGCCCGAGGACGCGAAGTTCCTTGTGCCGGAGGGGGTTTATGATCATTTCAAAGCCGGGATCGGCAGGCGCGGCGGGGAAAGCCGGGAACAGTGGACGAGGCTATTCGATGCTTACCACCAGCAATTCTCCGAGCTTGCCCTGGAGATCCAAGCAATGCAACGGAGGGAACTCCCGGCTGGCTGGGACCGTAATTTGCCGACTTTCCCGGCTGACCCCAAAGGGCTCGCTGGCCGCGATGCCTCAGGGAAGGTGCTGAATGTGCTGGCGCAAAACATCCCCTGGTTCCTGGGAGGCTCAGCCGATCTGGGGCCGTCGAATAAGACTACCCTGAC
>Ga0326728_10002522_pt1 | contig 60425 bp, 58 predicted proteins | sample MB3enrmetagenome_FD_207602 | JGI IMG/M metagenome (GOLD analysis project Ga0326728, IMG submission 207602) | Lab enriched peat soil microbial communities from McLean, Ithaca, NY, United States - MB31MN | ecosystem: Environmental > Terrestrial > Soil > Wetlands > Peat | place: USA: New York... | reverse complement strand
CGGCGATCACATCCTCGATGGAGAGCGGCGTCGCGATGATCGCATCGAAACTCTTCTGGTAGTACATCCGCACGTACGACCCGTAGGTGCACTCAAAGAAGGCGGAGTTCATCACCGAGATGCCGAGGATGGCGGGGGCGACAAATTTTATGTAGGGAATGCCGTTGATCGCGCCCACGTATGACCCGATGCCGAGCCCGATGGCAAACAGGTACAGGAACGCCTCGATAAACGGCGGGAAAAAGTTCACCTTCCAGGTCTTGATAAAGACCTCGAGGTTCCGGTGCCACACCTTATAGGCACGCCTGCTGATCCGGGGAAACGACCAGAACGACTGCATGGCTCACTCCCGGAGTGACCGGCCGGTCAGTTTCAAAAAGACGTCCTCCAGAGTCGCCGGCCGGGTGATCACTCTACCGGGCCGGCACCGGTCGAAGAGAGCCCGTGCCACGTCACGGGACGACCCGGTCGCGATCTGTACCATGTCCCCGGCGATCTCGTACGGTACGTGGAGTTCGTCAAGGCAGGAGAGCACGTCGGGGCTCTTCTCCACTTCCACGATCTCGCTTCCCGCATGCCGCTGCACGAGGTCCGCGGGCGCCCCTTCCACGAGAAACCTCCCGTTGTCCATGATCACCAGCCGGTCGCAGAGCCGGGCTGCCTCTTCGAGGTAATGGGTGGTGAGCACGATCGTGTTCCCCTGCGCCTGAAGCTGCCGGAGCCGTTCCCAGATCAGGTGGCGGGCCTGCGGGTCGAGACCGATTGTCGGTTCGTCAAGGATCAGCAGGTCCGGGTTGTTGATGAGGGCCCGGGCAAGGATGAGCCGGCGTTTCATCCCCCCGGAGAGTTTGTCAATGACCGTGTCACGCTTCTCTGAGAGCTCGACAAACGCGAGGAGATCTTCCACCCGCCTCTTTGCTTCGGGGGCGGGGATGTCGAAGTAATGTGCATAGGTGATCAGGTTACCGTAACAGGTGAAGTCCGGGTCGAGGTTGGTCTCCTGCGGCACCACGCCGATCCGCTGCTTGATCTCAGCGGGGTGCTCATCAGGATCCATGCCGAAGACCCGGAGCGTCCCCGATGACCGAGGGGAGACGCACTCGATCATCCGCATGGTCGTGGTCTTGCCGGCGCCGTTGGGGCCCAAAAACCCGAAGACCTCGCCCCGGTTAACCGAGAACCGGATGTGGTCGACGGCTGTCATGCCGTCGTAGGTCTTGGTCAGGTCAGTCGCTTCGATAATGGCAGGAATCAGCTCACCCCGTTATCTCACCCTGCGGCAGCAATGCATACAATGTCCGGATCCTGCCGGAAATAGCCACGGGCACCTGCATAATTCCGGTGTATTCATCCGCTGAAAATATTCAGGACGCGGACGCACACGGGACCTCGGGTTTTACAAGCACGATGCCGGCAATGAGGACAGCGAGCAGCGCTACGGTGGCAAACATCTGGAGCGCGTCCGTATTGGTGATGTTGTATATGAGAACGTGCCGCACGAGACCGGTCAGCCCGGCAACGAGGAGTGCCCGTACGTCAACGTGTTTGGTCCTGAAATAGACCGTCACGGTCTCAAAGAGGACGATGATAGTGATCGTGAGCAGGAGGGAGTAGATTACCTGCACAAGACCATTTGCAAAATCGCGGGAGTTCATCATTGCGGCGATTAATTGCAGAGCGTCGTAGACAGAAACGACGGCAATGACGGTGAGTAGGATGGCGACAACCATGTACAGTGCCATCGGGATGAGGGAGAATAACTGGACGATATAATCGAGCGTGGTCCGGTATTCCGGCATACGATACCTCTCGTTCTTTTACTATAATGGATCCATCAGGCGCATAAAAGCGTCGGGTCATACCGGTCCTTTTTACTTCTTCTTCCGGAGACGGCCAAGCGCGATCTCTGAAGCTTCCCGCACACCGATGAAGGGATCCCGGCTGAGACGTCCAAGTGGTTCTGCAGCACGCCGGTCCCCGAGTTTTCCCAGTACCATGGCGGCACCGATCCGGATCATCTCATCCCGGTCAGAGAGGCACCGGATGAGTGGCCCGACTGCCCGCCGGTCACCCAGTCGACCGAGCGCGGCGATTACGCCGGCACGGACATCGGGACGGGGATCGTCCAGTGCCGCAATAATGGCAGGTACGGCATCTGCATCGCCAAGCCGCCCCAGTGCCTGTGCCGCTTCTTTACGGACGGCCGGGTGGGGATCGGCAAGAGCCGCACAAAGTGGTACTATGGCAGCGGGGTTACCGGACCGGCCAAGTTCTTTTGCCGCCGCGAGTCTTTTTTTCACCGTCCTGTCCTGCAGCACCGTCAAAAGAGCACTGAGATCTCGGGTCATGTCCGGAAGTCCCGGTTTTTCAGTGTTCGCACCCGTCTCCGGACTCGTACGCGGCAATGACCTTTCTGGCGACGTCCCCGGAGATCCGGTCGTGGATCAGTTTTACCAGCGATTCCACATCCTCCACCGGGAGGCAGCCCATGCTCTCCTCGCCGGCCTGGATCTTGTCGCTGATGTAGGTGAGTTCATCGTCCGAGAGCCGGCTGATCCGCCGGGCAAAATCATCGGCGTCCTCCGAGAAATGGTTGGAGACCGGGGGCAGGATCGAGTGGAACATGTGCCCAGATCCGGAACAGGTGAGATCCCCGCACTCCGGTGCGAGTTTTTTGAGGATGGCAAGGTCTTTTTTGGATAGTTCACGTGGCATGCCGGTACTCCCGTGCGTACAGGATCATTTTGCGGCTTTCGGGATAAATGTCCGGGACGGGCACCGCCCGATGTCCCGGTCCGGCTCGGTCGTACCGTTGATCCGGCACTCGCCGCTTGCCGGTGATTTCGGCTGGTAACTGGCGCACTCGTTGCAGGTTGGCATGGTAAATGCGGTCGTTTTCCGACCTGTTAATGGTTGCCGTTACAAAAAGAACAGGGATCAGAAGTATTTATTGAACCAGTTCCTGATACCGCCCAGTACGCCGCCGGAAGACTTCTTCGGCTGGCGGCTCTGGGGTGGCGGCGGGTGGTCGATCGTCCGCCGGGCCGGCGGCGCTTCCCGGGACGGGATGTCGCGTATCATGCCTTTTGACTCTTCCGGCATCGGTTCAAAGCCCCACGAGAACCCGACCTTGTACGCGTTCTCGTTCTGGCGGATCCAGTCCGCTGCTGCATTATAACCCCGGTCTTCTGCCCGCCGGATCGTGTCCTGGGTGTCGAGCGTGAAATGGATCTCGCGCTGGAGCGCGACCAACTCTTCGTATACTTTACCGGGAACCTTGATCTTCTCCCTGCTCATAGTTCTTCATATAGGGTTATGCAGGGGCGGGATATAAAATCCTTCCCCCGAAAAACCAGCAGATATGCGGCAAAATCGGTATCCGGATTGCATGAGGCGGCTAAAAACCGCATCGCGCACGATTGATACGTCTTTGTGGAGAACGGGTGAATAAAACGCAAAAAACGGGGGACTGGATCGTCGCACGGGTTGTCTTTGTTGATGACGATTTCCGGCGCATGCCCGTACGGACATGGCGAAGCTGCGGAAACTGGTCGATGCACGGAAGTCTGGTCTTCATGACGATTCACACAAGGACAAGACGATCAAAGTGGAGACCCGGCGGCAGGGAGACCGGATTATCATGTAGATATACCGGGCGATGTGATCGGGATCAGCGAAAAGCCGGTTAAACGTTGCGGTTTAAACGATTGACTCTTCCCATTCTGGCAATATATACCCCGCTCTTTTCCAACATTGGGATCAGATGCCCGGCACCTGTGCGGGGCATACTACAGGAAAGGAGCATACACCATGAGAACCTACCACCGCATCTTTACCCTCTGCCTGATCCTGCTTGCCGTCTGCATCCTGCCGGCAACCGTCAGCGCAGCATCGGACACCACCTCCCCCTCCGTTCAACCGGCAGGCGGGCAATGGAACACAAACCCGGGTGCCATCGCGGCAGCACAGGCAGCCGCCGCGTATGCAGCTGCCCTCGGCAAGGACCGGATGGATGGGGCAATCCAGTACATCACCTCGATCGCTGCATCAGGAGTCTCGACCCTCACTGCTGATGAACAGGCATTCCTCTCCGCTGCATCCTCCGCCCAGTCGGCAGGCGACGTGGACGGCGCCAGGATGGCGAGGGAGCAGATGAAGGACGCCGGCCAGCAATTTACCACGGACACAAAAGAGATCCTCAAAGCGGACAACGGCAATGCAAAGGACCTACGGGCTGCAGTCAACGCATCCGTGGAGGCCGACAGCGCAAACCTCCAGAACCTTAAGGAGACGGCATGGAGCGACCGCGAGACCGCACGAATGGATGTATTTACTGAGAACGACGCCCGCCGGAACGGTGTGCTCGCCAACCTGACGGCAAAGGGGATCGATGTCTCGTCTGCGCAGGCGATCGAGAACCAGATCCAGCAGCAGGGTGCGGCACTCAAAGCCGGGTTCGATTCTCAGAACGCTGATGCCGTCAGGGGGGCAAACCAGCATCTCTCCACGCTCACCCAGCAATTCCAGGAGACCGTGAAGGGATACCGGCAGGCCTACCGGCAGCAGCAGGGCGCAGGATGGACCAACCGGATCACACCCGGCGCATCGGCAGCGATCCCGACAACCGTGCCATCAACCTCATAATCTCTTTTTTCCTTCACCATTATCGGCCCGGTGTTTGCCCTTGGACGCGGTGATCGCATCGCACGTGAGAATCTCCCCGGGCAGAGCATCACGTTCCACGCCGCTTCAGATCTTTCCCCCTTTCTCCAGAACCTGCCGTGTTCACGGTGATTTTCCGGCATGACGGGAGAAGCCCTGTCGTACCTTTCCCCGGATGAGCGAGAAGAAGATGCCCACGACGCAGAGAATGGTAAATATCGCAAAGCCGATCTGGAGGCTCGTGGTGAACTGCTGGTAGTACACCGGTGTGATCTCGACCGGCCCGATGATCACCGCAAAGAGCATCATTGCAATACCCATGGAGAGCGTCTGGCCCAGCAGACGCATCGTGCCGTTCATCCCGGATGCGACACCGTAGAACCTCGTCTCAACCGAGCTCATGATCGCGTTGATATTGGGTGAGGAGAAGAGCCCGAATCCCGCGCCGAGCACAATAAGGCTTGCGACCAGGTACCAGATCGTCGTCGTTGCTGAGATGAAAATGAGGGGGAAGAGCCCGAGCGCGGTGAGTGCCATGCCTGCCGACGCTACGATCTGCGGTTCGATCCGGTCCGAGAGCCTCCCGGCGATGAGGGAGAATATGACCTGGACTGCCGGCTGCGCAACCAGGATGATGCCGGCGTACAATGGCGTGAACCCCTGCGTGTACTGGAGATCGAGGCTCAGCAGGAATGCCACTGCGTAGGTGGCACTGTAATTGATGAGCGCCGAGAGGTTCGAGAAGGCAAAGACCCGGTTTGCGGCCAGCAGCCTCATTTCGAGGACCGGTGCAGGGACCCGCATCTCGTACCAGGCAAAGACGATCGCCCCGAGAATCCCTGCGAGGATGAGGGCGATACCGGTGCTGTCCGGCAGGATGGAGAACCCGTACATCACGGCGACGATCGCGGCGCTGTAGATGACCGAGCCGGTCAGATCAAACCGCTCGCCCCGGCACTCGGCCCACTCTCCGTCCAGCTTCCCGAGGATGAGCAGGACGGCGGCAAGGCCGATCGGGAAATTGACAAAGAAGATGCTCCGCCAGCCAAGGTACTGGGTCATCACGCCGCCGAGACATGGACCGACGGAGAGGCCGAGATAGACCACGGTGATATAGATGCCCAGCGCTTTTCCCCGCTCGCCCGGGGGGAAGACGGAGGTGAGGATTGCGATCCCGGTCCCGAAGATCATGGCGCCCCCGAGGCCCTGGATGACCCGGATGGCAATCATCAGGCCGGTCGAGGAGACCGTCGTCATGGCTAGGGACGCGAAGCTGAAGATCACAATCCCGTACAGAAAGATCCGCTTCCTCCCGTGGATGTCCGCAATCTTGCCAAACGGGACGAGGAAGAGGGCGGCGGAAAGGAGGTATGCGGTCGCGATCCATGAGAGGGCGATCGCGTCCATGTGGAACTCGGCGCCGATGCTGGGGAGGGCGATGTTCACGGCCGAGCTGTCAAACGGTGTCAGGAACCCGACGAGGATGGCGATCAACAGGACAATCTTTTTCCCGGTAACGGTCACCGGGCCTGGCGGGATATGGCAGATCTCCAGGATCGCCATCACCCGGAAATTAACCAGAGGGAAAAAAATTCCGGGGAAAAACCCGGGTCTCATTTTTTCTTATTTCTTATATCTCTTCCCGGCCGAGAATGCGGTCTCCACCCGTTTCCCGGTCGCCCAGTACGCAGCCTGGGCATATATGAGCGGGTTGACCTTTGTGAAATCCGGTTTCCCATCCGTCAGGCAGGAGGTGTCGGCATGGATCTCCACGACCTCCCCGATATACAGCCTGTGGCTCCCGCATTCTACGGACCTGAAGAGCCGGCACTCGATGTTCACCGGACATTCCTCCGCTAGGGGGGCGGTCTTAAGTTTCCCGTAAAACGAGTGAAAGACTTTCGACTTGTCCTCCTGCGCACCGGAGACAAGACCGCAGTGATCGGTCTCGACCACCTGCCTGACGGACGGGATGTTCAGGCTGAAGGTCTTGTTCTCCTCGATCCCTTTTGCGGTATACCTCGCCGTGTTGACCGCGACGCAGACCATCGGCGGCGCCATGCAGGCGACCGTGGACCACGCGGCGGTCATGTAGTTCGGCTTTCCCTTCACGTTTGCGCCCACGAGCACGGCGGGCATGATACCCATGTACGGCATCGGGCCGACTACTGTCTTCTCCATAGAGGTTCACCGGATTCCGGTTTGGGGGCGGGATGGTTAAGGGTATCTTTTGCGGGGTACGGGAGCGGGTATCCGACCGGAAGTTTTGGGCGGGGGGCCTCGTTGTCATTACCCCGCAAAGGGACCAGAAAAAGGGAGAACCAAAAAACCGCTTCACACCACCACTGCGTGCAGGATCGTCACGTTGGTGATCGGGCGGTTGTTTGCATCAGTGGGCACCTTCCCAATCGCATCCACCACGTCCATCCCGTCCACCACCGTCCCGAAGACCGGATAGTTTGGATCGAGGTAATCGTTGTCGACGAGATTGATGTAGAACTGCGAGCCCCCGGTGTTCGGCTGCCCGGTATTTGCCATCGCCACGGTGCCACGGAGGTTCTGGTTGTGGGCCGTGAATTCATCGGGGATGGTGTAGCCGGGGCCGCCGCGCCCGGTGCCGGTGGGGTCACCGGTCTGGATCATGAACCCGGGGATCACGCGATGGAAGATGACGCCGTCATAGAACCCGCTTTTTGTGAGCTTGACAAAGTTGCCCGTGGTGATCGGCATGCCGGGATCGAGGGCAACGGTGATGTTCCCCATCGTTGTCTCGAGCAGCACATGTTGCTGAGCGCCGACTGGTGCGGCACCCGTTGCCGCAGGGGATCCCGGAGTCCCCAAGTTTTTCGTTGCCGGATTTGCTGCGGGTGATGTACCGGCAGGCTGGGTACAACCCGCACCGGTGAGCAGGGCACTGATCAGCAGTGCGAGGATCACAGAGATCTTCAGCGTCATGGAGTACTTGTCTGTCCGGCAGAAAAATGAATATTTTGGCATCTGAACCTGAACGATTCAGTTGAGGATCAGGAGCATGGCGTTGAGTGCCGCGGCAAACGCGACCCAGCAGAGGTAGGGGATGAGGAGCACTACCGCGGTTCGTGAGACCTTTTGGAACAGGTACATGGTAGCCACGATACTGGCGGCGAGCAGCAGGATGATCGCCAGCCCGGCAAAGATCGCGTGCATGCCGAAAAAGACAATAGACCAGAGAGTATTGAGCACGAGCTGGACCGCGAAGACGGCCACGCCCGGACGTACAGCGGTTTTGCCGGGATATTCCCGTACCACGAGAAAGAGGGAGATCCCCATCAGGATATATAACGCGGCCCAGACCGGGGCAAAGACTCAGGCCGGTGGTGTAATTACCGGTTTGGTGAGCGCAGCGTACCACGATGGTATGTTCGGCTGGGTAACGAGCGAACCGATCATACCTGCCAACAGGGAAACAGCAACAGAGATGACCAGAAGGAGCACAGATCGCGACGGGATTTTTTTCATCCGGTAAAACTATTCCCCGGGGTGGTAAAAAAGGTGCGGGATTCAGGTCCCGGCCGGATCATGGAATTCCGTAAAAACCTCAAGGGAAAAATCCGGAAAGAACTTGTACACTTTAAAGAAATGGCGGGAGTACCCCACAGCCCAGGACGGAATCAGGAGCCCCGCCAACCTACGGGAACGTTCCTGCTGTATCTCCCTTGTACCGGATGATATCACCATGGGGGACAAGTTTTCCCCCCTCGAGCACGGAGACAGCCCCGTGACCGCCGCAGATGAAGCAGCGCCGGCCCGAACCGGAGAGCCGGCGATCGGTACTCTCCGCGAGTTCGAGCAGCGCCCTGCGCTCTTTTCTGGCAAGATCGCTGTCGACATTGACGGAGGTGACCAGAAAATCAGCAAGCGAGTTGTACTTCGCCCGTTCCGGGGTGAGGCTGGAGAAATTGATCACGCTGTCGGCAGTGAAGAGGAGCCCGCGGGATGCAGAGTACAGGTAGACCTGTCCTACGGTATGGCCGCCCATCCCTTCCAGCACCTCAAGATCAAGGTCGCCGATCCGGATAGTCCCGAGCGAGGGGAAGATGGAGCGCGGGGGTTCACCGGATGGCCCGAGGCACCGGGTCTGCTGGGGCGGCCGGAACTGCGAGAACAGGTTGATCATCTTGGTATAGAATGCCTCAAGCAGGGAGTGTTCGCTCCGCGAGCCATAGGCGCGGTTGTTCTTCCGGATGATCTCCCGAGTGCCCGGGTGCATCAGGATCTCTCCCGGGAAGAACCCGGCGGCACCGCAGTGATCCGCATCCGCGTGGGTTACGATAACCTGCCGGAACCGTTGTTCACCGCCAAGGCCGTTATGGGCAAACATCCGCATCACATCCGCATGGTAAATCCCGTAACCGGTGTCGATCATCAGGGACTCATCCGGCGACCGGAGAACATAGACACTCCCGCCGCACGGCATCTGGAAACAGAAGAGGTCCACGAGGTCCGTGACCGCACTCTGCTGGACGTCGGCATAAAAGTGTTCGCCGGTGGTTGCCTGCAGGGTCCTGCCGGTGGCGAGCACGCTGTCAAAGACCTGCCTCGGGTCGTTGCCCCGGTTCATCAGCTCCTGCGCGATATGGTTGGTGTCGGCCAGAAACGAGAGAAGAAAGGCATCCTCAGACCCGCCGATCAGCTCCCGGAACTCCTGTGCGAGGCGGACGTAAAATACGGTATCGTCAAGGTGTCTGCCGGTCGTATCGTACTCGAGGATCTCCAGCCGGTAGCGGGACTTGAGCTTGTCGAGCAGCCGGTCGACAATGGCCGGATCTTCAAGGTTCAGGCTGACGGTCAGCCGCTCCGGGTGCCGGCCGGCGTCATCAAAATCGATGAATGCGATATTTGCCCCGGCCCGCGTGGGATACTCAAGAAATTCATGGAGAGCGCCGGCACGGTTGGAGAGGTAGACACAGCACCTGAGAAAACTGATCGGCTTTAACGAAGTCTGCAGGAAACCAAGAGCTGCAAGATCACGGGTTATTTTTTCAAATGATTCCTCCGATGTGGTCACTTCAAAAAAGACGGTGTAAGGGTCAATCCTCCGGTCGAACTGGAGCCGGTTGATATTTCCATCATATCTTTTTATGATTGCCGCAGCCTGCTGCAGGGATCCGGGTGCATCCGGAACACGGGCGAGAAAACTGAACTTCTTCACGGTTGGGCCCCGTTGCAGGATGAGTATGGGAACTGATTTTCATTATAGGTTGTGATCCGGAGGGCCAAGCAGGGAGACGGGTCGGCGCCTGACTATGCCAAAAACAAATAAAACAACATATATATTATCCAGTAGTATACCCGATCGTTATGTTTTGTTGAAGATTTTCATGCCAAACCAAGGGGGATCTGCCGGTGAGATTATATAACGAGGTGTACATGCTGGTTCAGGACTGGGAACCAGAATGTTTGTATGACAACGAGGGTGGTTACCGGGATGAATTAACCCGGTATCTGAGACAGCATCTGGAAGACTACGAGTCTGTGGGGAAAGAGGACGGATGTGTATCGTGTGATATCGGGATAGGTAAAAAAATAGGTATTGAATTAAAACTCCATTTAACCAAACCATCAGATACGGACAGATTGATGGGTCAGATTCTCCGGTGTATCGATCATTACCCGGCCGGGATAATCGTGCTTCTTTTGGGAGATACCACTTCAGATGCGCTGCAAACGATAAACACTGGCGTAAAAAAATTAGGATTGGATGACAGAAAGTTAAACATCATCAAAAAACCGGTTTCTGAGAATAGCAATGATACCGCTAAACGGAATGGGGGATCAAGATATGGAGATGTCATGAATCCCGATAACGGATGCAACCGGGTTGTAAAAGAACAGAATGATCTTCCGGACAATGTAAATGCGTTTGGCAGAAACCACCTGTAACTTTTTTTGTTTCCTGAACTTTATTACAGAAGTGAATATTTCAGCAGGGTAATGCTGAGGGTGTCTCCTGTCATGTCTGTGCCGCTGTCATAAGTTCCGGTCTGATGGGCGTCCGGTGCCGGTATCCCGGCCCTGCTGCGGCAGATTGGAAGAGCTGATCTTGTTCCCGGACATCTCCCGTTTGAACCGAGCCTCCGCATGGTCCGGGTCGATATCAATAACCCTGTCAAATTTTATCAGTGCCTCGTCATACCTCCCAATCTCGTCGAGGCAGTTTCCCATCTCGTTCAACGCCTTGCAGAATCGTGGTGCGATCAGGATCGCCTGCCGGAGATACTTCAGCGCCTCCACTTTCTTTCCCTCCAACGAGAGGGAGAGCGCCTTCCGGAACAGGTACTGCGCCTCGGGAGGAATTTTGCCGTCGTTACCAACCCGCCGCATCATCACCCTTGCATGTCCCGCCTTTCCCGGTGGTGTCCTTCGTGGCCGGTCTCCCTGATCCCGGGGAATGCTCGTTTGGGATCCTGTTGGGAGAGGAGAATCGGGAAAAGGATCCCGCCGTTATTTCGTCACCGGCTCAACACGGTACCCGTGCGCTGCGAGAATGGAGATCACGGTGGCCTCCCACTCTCCATCATCGCCATGCCCGAGTTCGAAAAGGTGGGCAAAGATATGGCTCTCGTGCCCATGGACAGAAGGGTTTCCGGGAATCTTCGATCCATGCTCCTCGTTAAAAGGGTGGGGAAGGTGTGCAATCTTCTCCTTCCAGATTGCCGCGAGCACCTGATCCTTGGTCATCAGCTCGTTGATCCCTATCACCCTCCCCTTTATCTCACCAATAAGATTCTGGATCAGCATCCGGTAGCACTGGAACTCCCGGCAGATATCGGGACGGTCCGGGTAGATCGCACAGGCAAACCCCTGACCCGCCGGGTTCTTCCGGCTGAAGATGCAGCCCTTGTGGGGAGGTTTTGCTGCCTTTGGATCCATGTCCATGAAATCATCCCCAATTTCATCGGCAAATTCGGGCTGCACGTGGACGGGAAAGATCTCGTTGGTGATGCCGAACCGGCAGTAGTAATCCCGGTCCGACATCTGTCGTTCGATCGTGATGTACTCCCCAAACCCCTCACAGCACTTCCCGCACCAGTTGCATTCAAATTTTGCCAAACTTTGCCCTCCCTCGGATTATCGAAAATATAATTTCCCTTGTATTATTTTTTCCGATATTGATCGATCTATCTCTGATCATGATCAAATGCCCAAATATTTTCATCAGTGACGGCGTTACCATGAGTGATAACTGCATCCACATCCCTCTTCCCTTTTCCCAGCAACTCCCAAAAATTTGCCTCCTATCTGTTAGGCAACGGGAATCCTGATGGTATCATGCTGAATACCCGTGATCATCGTCAAATTCAGTTGCAGAAGAAAAGAAAGATTATGTTCCCCGCGATCTGCTCATATATCCGGCATTTTTTTCGCCATGTACCAGCCATGGATGGCGAGGATTGCATAGATAGGCAGGAGAATAATTGTGGAAAGATCTTCCTGACCGAACCGGAGCAGCCAGAGGGTCAATGTCACATCGAGATAGAAGACAATGGTCCCCCACCATTTTCCAAGATAGTAATACCCCATCCCCGGGAGGGTGAAATTCAGTAATGCAACGATTTCAGGGTTTTTCCGCGTTCTTGGTCGTCGTGAAAGACCCCGGGGGAGATACATCAACGGGACCCCGGCCTTGGTCGATGCGATGACCGCTTTCCAGCGGACCGCGCTGTTCTCATCCGCAAGCGACTGTACAAGAAGCGGGGCGGCATCACGATTATGAATCTCCCCGAGGAGATCGATCGCCTTCATGCGGATGTCACTGTCCGCATCTTTCAGGGTCGTAGACAATGCATCGATTGCGGGTTTTCCCATATCCTTGAGGACCCACCATTCCTGCATGCTCAGGAAGTACAGCGCTTTTTTTCGGGCATCTGCCGGTTTCCACCCGATCTTTGAAAGGGCAAACGCGGCACCGTACCGGACATATTTATCCGGATCTTCGAGTGCCTTCTCAAGGGCAGGAACAGCCCGTTCGTCCCCGATCTCGCCAAGAGCGATGGCACTGTCCCACCGCACCTCAGTACTTTCGTCGCTGAGGGCCTGGACAAGAGGATCGACCGCCCGGGGATCCCGGATTACGCCAAGCGCCTGGATAATGCCGAGTTTTATCGGCCGGTTCCTTGTCTTCAGTTTTTTGAGGAGACGGTCCATTGCTCCGATTCCCAGCGACCTGAGGGCTTTTGCCGCAGCCTGCTGGACCTCGAAATCGTCATAGCGGAGGGCTTGGATCAGGCCGTCAATATTCCCGCTCTTTTCCAGTGCATCAATATCCGGCTTCTGTTTATGGGATCCAAAGAGTGGCATCGTTCAACCTCACAAATCCGGCATTTTTTCGGTCATGTACCATGCATGCGCGGCGGGCAGCAGCGAGATCGGGAAGGGTATTGGGATGCCGGGGATGTTCAGGTAAATAAAACACGTCCATGTCCTGAACAGTGTCACCGGGAAGAGCGTGCATATTAGGAGGGTCGTAAAATATATCTGGAAGACCAGACCTCCCCACCAGAGATTGAGATAGTCATACCCTGCCCCCCCAAAGAGGAAATTGAGGAATGCGGCGACGGCAGAGCTGGGTTTTTTCCGCACCCGCTTATGCAGGGACCAGGGGAGGTACGAAAAGGGAAGCCCGCATTTTTTTGCTGCCGTGACCGCTTTCCAGCGGATTTTGCTGTCCCGATCCCTGAGTGCCTGGTCACAGGCAGATTTTCCTTCGCCATGGTGCATTTTTTCGAGCATCTGGATTGCAGAGTAACGGACATCGGGATCAGGATCATCCATCATGCGGATGATCGATCCGATTGCCGCCTTTCCCAGCCGGGGGATCTGCTCCCATTCCTGGAGTGCGATATAGAAACTGGCTTCTTCCTCAGGATTCCGGGAGGTCCAACCCAGCTGCCGGAGGGCAACAGCAGACCCGAACCGGACATATTTGTCGGGTTCAATAATCCCCTGGAGGAGGGCCTCGGTGGCACGGGGGTCGCCAATCTCCCCCAGTGCGAGCGCACTGGCCCACCGGATCTCATTATTGTGATCGCGGGAGAGGAGATTGATCAGCGGGTCAACGGCCCGCCGGTCCTTGATATCGGCAAGGGCTTCGATTGCCCCCAGACGGCCGGCAAGATTATGCTCGTAGAGTCCGCGGAACAGGTGGTCAACTGCCTCCGGCCCTAAGGTTCCCAGCGCTTCCGCGGCCTGCCACTGGACGGTGAAGTTGGGATGCTGGAGAAGCCGGGTAAGACCTCTGATGTCCTTTTTTTGTCGTAATCCCTCAATATCCGGCCGCTTCTGTAAGAACCGGGGAACTCTGATAAATGTACGGTCATTTCTTAAAGACTCTGTCATATGCCACCTTCCGGTAATACCACCATACCGATACGGGAACCACGCAGACCAGAACCACGGAGACTGTTGCCAGGATGAGGTTCTGGCGGAGGAGTCCCACGGCCGACAGTACCAGGGAAACAACGATATCAAATGGATCCGTAGGTGTCGACAGGGGGGTTGCACCCGATGGCTGTGCTGCCGGTCTGGATGAAGGGGACTGGGGCGATTGGGGTGCCTGAGGTGGTCCTCCTAGAGTTTCAGCAGGCCCCGGGGGCTGTTGGGATGCAGGGGCTCCGGCCACTGACATGCTTCCCCCCTGAGCACCACCTCCCGCTCCACCGCCACTACTGCTGCTCCCCGAGCCCGTTCCGGATTGTTGCGATGCTGCCGCCTGCTGGGCAGCATATTCAACCAGACCAAAGATCGAGAGACCGTTGGGTGAATTCGCTTTGAAATAGTCAAGGTTGGTCGCCGGATCATAATGGTCGAACCACGTGGCCAGGGGGATCGGTGGTCCTGTCTCCGGATACCGGAAGATGACAATAGCATCGCGCCCGTCATTGTTCGTGCTGTTGGCGACCAGAGCGACCCATGTGTGGTTCACGCTCATGGTAATGACCGCAGCCTGGGGGGCCTGGGTGGCATTTGTGGTCAGGCTGGAATCGATCTGCTGGGTGTTGCTGAACTGGACGGTATATGCAACACTGATATTGGTGGTATGAGCTGCCAACTGGAAGCCCTGTATCACGGAGGTGGTCGCCCCCTGCGTGATTGAGACGTTGACAGCAGTATTCGGTAATGTCTGGCATAGGGCAACATCCAGCGAGACGGAGACGGTCCCGACGGACGGAGTCAGGGCGGCCGTGATGGGGGCGCTCTGCATGATGACCTGCGATACGTTCTGGACAGTATAGTTACCGATGGTCTGGTTCAGGGTGACATTCTGTGCAAAGATCTGTACAGACGGCCAGAAGGGGTTGACGTTCTGGATTGTAAGCGTCGTTGACGTTGAATTCAGGGCACCACCGGTGCTCTGGAGTGTTGAGGTATTGACATCCAGAGTTTGGTTGCCATTGACAATCGATGACTGTGTCCCGTTCACCTGGGTGGAGAAGGTTGTTTTGACCGCATAGACCGGGACCTGTACGATCGTGGTATTCGTAAAGGTCTGGTTGTCCGTGACCATCAGGGAGACATTACATACCTTCGGCTGGATGAAGACGTGGGTCATGGTTGTGCTGTTGGAATAACTGAGAGGGGAACCATCGTCAAAGTTCCAGGTATAGAGGGTGATATTCCCATAGGGATCCCAGCTGCCCGATGCATCGAAGGTGACCGTATCGGTATTGACCATCGGGTCTGGCGGTGTGAACGTGAATGATGGTATCGGCGGGGTTCCGGCCGTGATGTTGATCGTGGCGGAAAGGTTGCTGCCGTAGATATCGCCTGCTGTCAGGTTGACCAGGTACGTTCCCGGTATGAAATAGGTATGAACCGGGTTCTGCACCGAGCTATAATTACCGTCGCCGAAGCTCCAGTTCCATGTGGTTGGAGATCCAATCGATGTATCCATGAACTGGACGCACAGAGGCGCCTCGCCAAAGGTTGTATTTTCCGTGAAGTTTGCAACCACCATGGATGTGGTTACGATATTCCCGGTGATGTTGATGCTGCCCCCGGATGCTGCACTGACCGGCATTACCAACAGGAAACCCAAAAGCAACAACAAGACGGCAAAGAAGGGGATGTCTATTTTTTTATTCGTCTGACTGTGAATGGTTGTTCGATCCATGGTGATAACCGCACTCAGGTAAGGGATCCGGTGAATGTGATCACGATGTGATACTGGTGACCCTCACTCAGGGTGCTATCACCGTATTTTACAATCTGTTCGATCTTGACCGGATACGTGGTCTGCGGGATGGGTATGCCGGAAAGGATCTGAGTTCCGGTCCCGCTCAATGGCTGATACGGGTTTGTCCCGGCCGTAACATTCAGAGGGAGAGAGAGGGTGCGACCCCCTGCAATATAATCCGTCCCATCCCACTCCGCCATCTGTCCGGCGGTGCCGGTTGGTTTGCCGGCATCAAGATTGTCAACCGTTGAGACTGCCCAGTTTGCATTGCTGGTGACATTCATCGCGATCGCCGTCACGTTCACATTCGAACCGACACTCAATGCCCACGCGGGTATGTAGCCATTGATTGAGACCGTGATACTTGGAGCGGCGTTGACCGTAATATATCCCAGCTGGTGTGTGCTGTTATACCCGCCTGAATTGTATGCCTGGAGCGTTACGTTGTAGACCCCGCCTGTTATGTAGGTATGCGTTGGGTTTGGATACGATGAACCGGCGGGCTGGAACTGCCAGACATCATTCTTATATCCACTACCATCCTTCCCGCCAAATAAGACCACGCTTCCATCCGGCATCACTTTGCTGTTCTGACCACACCTTGCGGACCACCCGGCACTCGTGTTCACTTCCATCCATGTCGCACCTTCATCCGTCGACCGCCACGTGTCATTGTAATAGTTGGTGCCATCAAAACCGCCCATGAGTACGATGCTTCCGTCTGGCATCACCACGCTGCTGTGGCCATTTCGTACCGCCCATCCGGCACTTGAATTCATGAGCGTCCATGTCGCACCCTCATCCGTCGACCGCCACGTGTCATTCAGGTCCCCGCCGCTATTGCTCCCCCCAATCATTACAATACTGCCATCTGTCATTACATGACCGTCTCCAACACTACGTGCAGACCAAGGAGCGCCTGCGGATATCTCCGTCCATGTCATGCCTTCGTCGATCGATCTCCAGACATCGTTGTAATAACTGGTGCCATCATAACCGGCGAAAATAATGATACTGCCATCCGGCATCACCACGCTGGAGAAGGCATAGCGTGCCGGCCACCCGGCACTTGCAGTCAACTGGGTCCATGTCGTACCTTCATCGGTTGACTTCCACGTATCATTCTTGCTTGAACCGCCGCCCACACCCCCGATTAAGATGATGCTGCCATCCGGCATCACCACACTTTTTTGATGGTTTCGTGCAGACCATTGGGCGTGTCCGGTCATCTTTGTCCATGTTGCACCTTTGTCCGTTGACTTCCACGTATCATTAAAACTGGAAGTACCATTGGTACCACCCATCAGCACGATGCTGCCATCCGGCATCACCGCACTGCTCTGATAGGCTCGTGGGGACCACCCGCCACTCGTGGTCTGCTGCGTCCATGGCTGGGTGTAATTCTCATCACCGAAGAACCATGCCCAGCCGGTGGGGGAACCGGTTGAGGCATCGTTGAACTGTACTGCAAGGGGAGCGGTGCCGGACGTAACATTAACCGAGAAACCGGCAACAGGTGAGGGAACTCTGACGACGATATAATTCGTTTGGGTTGTTGTGTTCGACCCACCGGCATTGGTGGTGTTCAGCGAGACCGTATAACTGCCGGCGGTGAGGTAGGTATGCGTCACGTTCTGGAGTATCGAGAAGCTGCCGTCCCCGAAACTCCAGTTCCATGAGGTGGGCGAGTTTGTGGACGTGTCATTGAATACTACCGTGAGTGGAACAGTACCGGACGTTATGTTGGTGGTGAAGGAGGCGACCGGTGCAATGGTCGCTGCGGTTACGTTGATATAACCAATCTTCAGCGTGCTGTTGTATCCACCTGCATTGTATGCCGTTAATGCGACCGTGTAGTTACCTGGAGCGATATAAGAATACGATGGATTCTGCACTGATGATCCAACTGGATTGAGCCGCCACGTGTCGTTTTCATAACCACCGGTACTGTTATAACCGCCCATCAGTACGATACTGCTATCGGGCATCGTCACGCTGTTCTGACCATATCTGGGCGACCACCCGGCACTCGTGTTTACCTCCGTCCACGTAACACCGTCATCCGTCGACCGCCACACGTCATTGTATACAATGCTCCATCCGTTGCTGCCACCACCCATCAGCACGATGCTGCCGTCCGGCATCACTACACTGCTGAAATCGGATCTTCCCGACCACCCGGCACTCGCATTTATCTCCGTCCACGTAGCGCCATCATCCATCGACCGCCACGTGTCGTTTTCATAACCACCGGTACTGTTATAACCGCCCATCAGTACGATACTGCTATCGGGCATCGTCACGCTGTTCTGACCATATCTGGGCGACCACCCGGCACTCGTGTTTACCTCCGTCCACGTAACACCGTCATCCGTCGACCGCCACACGTCATTGTATACAATGCTCCATCCGTTGCTGCCACCACCCATTAGCACGATGCTGCCGTCCGGCATCACTACACTGCTGAAATCGGATCTTCCCGACCACCCGGCACTCACATTCATCAGCGTCCAAGGCTCGCTATAATTCTCATCACCAAAGAACCAGGCCCAACCAGTAGGAGCGCCTGTTGATAGGTCGGTGAACTGGACCGTGAGCGGTGCGGTACCGGAGGTGGGGGTCGCGGTGAAGCTGATGACCGGTGCTATGTAGGTGAACTGCTCGGCTCCCGTCGATGGACCGCCGGGAGTCGTCACCGTGATCTGGACGGTGCCGGCAGCATGTGCCGGGGCCGTTGCCGTGATCTGCGTCCCACTATCTACCGTGTAGCTTGCAGCAGGAGTGCTGCCGAAACTGACCCCCGTGACACCTGTGAAGTAATATCCGAGTATCATCACACTTGTCCCGCCAGCAGTTGGGCCGGATGCCGGAGTAACAAATTCGACGAACGGTTGCGGGGCGTACGTGAACTGGTCCGATGCACTTGTTGCACTGGTTCCTGCGGGGGTCTTGACAGTTACATTGACAATACCGGTTATACCGGCTGGTGATTCGAGAACGATTTGTGTATCCGTGTTCGCGATAAAACTTGTGCTCGGAACATCGGTGGTACCGAAATAGACGTCTGTGGCGCCGGAAAATCCCGTCCCCGTAATCGTGATCAGGGTGTCACCCGCCGTGGACCCGCTCGCCGGTGTGATGCCGGTAACCGCCGGGGATGATCCTCCGGAGATATCGACTGCCATAGAAACGGTCTGGCCATCAACTGTTGCACCAATGGTTGCCATCCCTCCTGCTGAAGGACGGAATATTGTTGTGTTAACACCGGCCGATGTGTTGCCGGTGAGGGGCTGGAGGCTGCCGCTGACTCCTGTGAGCGCATACGTGATGGGTATGCCATCCGGGACATACCCACTCGTTGAGGTATCAATACCCATCGAATCAAAGGTGAGGTTTGCCTGAATCGTTGACGTTCCTGATGCCGTTATAGAAGAGGGCGAGGCAGTTATACCGAGTACCAACCATGGGTAGTATGATATCAACTCACCGTTTACGAGTGATGAAGAGGGATTGTTGGTGCCCCACCAATTATCCGTGGCGTCGAGAGCAGAGGTAGCATTGCCAACTCCACTCAGTACTGTACCACCGGTGTCATCATCCACCAGCCGGGAGAAAGAGATGGTACCTGAAGTTGCACATACCGCCCCCCCCTCATTAAATGCCGAACAGTTGGATATACTGGATGAGGTTACTGTTACCGCACCAGCACTTTCTGAGGCAATTGCACCACCATCATTTCCGGCTGTGCAACCGGTAATTGTAGATGACGATGTCACCGATACATCCCCATCGATCGTGTCTATGGCGCCGCCATCAAAAGTCGCCGTTGAATTTGATATGGTGGATGAACTTATCCATATCGGGCCAGGACTGGATGAATCAATAACGCCTTCTGAGGCAATAGCTCCGCCTGAGTTTCCAGCAGTACAGTCGGTTATCATGGAGGACGAGGATTCCAAAACATTACCATCATATGTTTTGATACCACCGCCATTACCGAAGGTTGCCGTTGAATTTGATATGGTGGATGAGGTCACCGTTATCGTGCCCGTATTTTCAGAGGCAATCGCGCCTCCATCGCCGGCAGACGTGCAGTTGGCAATGGTAGATGAGGTCACCGTTATCGTGCCCGTATTTTCAGAGGCAATCGCGCCTCCATCGCCGGCAGACGTGCAGTTGGCAATGGTGGACGAGGTCACCGTTATCATGCCCGTATTTTCAGAGGCAATCGCGCCTCCATCGCTGCCAGACATGCAGTTAGATATGATGGCTGAGTCAAGCGTAACTGTGCTCGGACTTGGCGATGGCTCCTCCGTTGAGTTAGAATATTCAGTTGAGGCATCCGAGGCAATCGCGCCGCCATAGCCAAAAGCAGAGCAATCACTGATCGTAGATGATGAGTTTACTATCACGTCACTATCAAACGCCAATATCGCGCCACCATCATTCGAACTTGCAGAGCAGTTGGATATGGTGGACGAGCTCACTGTTATCGCGCCTCCTATAGCATCCGAGGCAATAGCCCCGCCACCACTTACTGCCATGCTGTTGGATATATTCGATGAGGTCACCGTTACATTACCGCCCCAAGTCTCAATCGCGCCGCCAATGCCGTAAGAATCTATTTCTTCATTACCGGCAGAGCAATTGGAGATGGTAGACGAGGTCACGGTTATCGTACCGGTGTAATCCGAGGCAATAGCACCACCGTTCCCATCCGCCATGCAACCGGAAATAGTGGACGATCCGCTCACCATTACATTACCGTAAATTGTATCAATCGCTCCGCCATTGCCGAGATTTGCAGTACAGTTGGCAATGGTGGATGAGGTCACCATGACCGTGCCCATATATTCTGAGGCAATCGCGCCGCCATAACCATAAGGCCCCGACCCTTTTTCTTCATTACCAACAGAGCAGTTGGTAATGGTGGACGAGGTCACGGTTATCGTACCCGTATCATCAGAGGATATTGCGCCGCCATAATAGCTCGCCGTGCAACCGGAAATAGTGGACGATCCGCTCACCATTACATTTCCGTCATAGGTATCAATCGCGCCGCCATAGCCGAGAATTGCGTTGCAGTTGGATATAGTTGAGGAGATCACCGTGACTGCACCAGAACCTTCTGAGGCAATCGCGCCGCCATAGCCATAGGAACTCATTGCTACATTACCCGCAGAGCAGTTGGATATAGTGGAAGAGATAACCGTGACTGCACCAGAACCTTCTGAGGCAATCGCGCCGCCATAGCTGGATGATCCATAACTCACCGCAGAGCAGTTCGTAATGGTCGATGAGATCACGGTTATCGTGCCCGTATCATCAGAGAATATTGCGCCGCCATAATAGCTCGCCATGCAACCGGAGATAGTGGACGAGATCACCGTTACATTACCATCATTTGTGTAAATGGCGCCGCCATCAGTTATGGAAAAGCAGTTGGAAATAACGGACGAAGTCACTGTTACGTTGCCATTGTAGGTATAAATGGCGCCGCCGCCCGGGGTTCCGCTATCCTCACTGCTCATGGCTCCATTCTGGAGCGTCAGGTTATCAATAGTGAGGGAGTTTACTCCGCCATCAGCTACGAAGATACCCTGATAGCCCCCACTCCCGTCAATAATTGTATTTGTTGGGTTGCCGCCATTGGCGGTATCTGCTTCGATCGTGATGTTTTGGGAGAATGTAATATCGTTCTCAAAGTAAGTTCCTGGTTCCAAAATAAGGGTGCCGCCATCAGCAACTACATTGATATTCCCCTGAATACCCCCCGTGGTAGTGTTACTGATCGTGAGCACATTTGGTTGCCCATTTGCTGATACCGGCATGATAGTAACAAGCAACAGGATGATAACGGTACAAAAGATTATAGGAAGGGAAGGTAAGCTGTTCATCTCACTTACCATCCTTTCCTCTCTAGCATATTGCAATTCATGAACGGCGCTCTGTTTGTTCTGGAACTGGAAATCCCGTTATCATCGTCAATTGACTCATCATTTATTTTCCCTGTTCTCTCCCCGAATTCCTGATATTCGGCCCGTCTGCGACATGCTCTGGAGAAGAATCGTATGGAGGGCCTGACGGAATTGGTTGTTCAAGGAAACCATCTGGGAGTTGATCTTCTGGATGGTTGCAGCATCTTGGTTTTTAATAGCGGCCTGCAGCTGAGGCTTGATTGCAAGGATCTGGGAGAGGGTGCTCTGTGCACCGGAGACGTCTAGTTTCTGTGCCGAGAGCCGTGTAAGCTGATCCTGCATCTGTTTGGTCATCCTATCAAACCGGGCGAGCCGGGCGTTCTCCCGTACCTGCCAGAAGGAACCGATAATATCTGTAGTGAATTGATGGGAGAGTATCCCGAGCTGGACGGTTGATTGATGCAGCTGTTCAGCATTATGTACATCAAGGGCACTTTTGATCTGAGGCAGGAGTGCCTGAATCTGCGTCTCGGTATTCTGGGCAGACGTTACAGTGATCCCTTTTGCCACCAGGTTGGCAAGCATATTCGCCCGGCGGGTATCGGTAGAGCTGAATTGATTGAGTACCGATGTTTCACGGGAATTCCATTGCGCATCTACCAGACTTCGGCGGTTTGCCTGCTCCGCGTTCACCGTACTGTCGACCGATGCCGCAAGTGAAGTCCTTGAGGAATTATTGGCGGTGAAGTTTGTCACAGATGATGGGGGTGTATGGGCTGCGGCTACCGGTGGCAAAAAATTAACTAAACATAAAAGAAGACCTACGGTTATAGAGAGATATTTTATATTCTTTTGCATAGTTCTATTCCCTGAATTCTGTAATTAGATTATATATAATTTATTATTTGTATTTGGTAAAATGAAAAAAAATTGAGAGTATTGTCTAAAAAATAGACTGAGAACTGAGGGTGACTTTTTTATCCGAATTTATTCGATAGTGTAAGTTATGAGGTAAAAAAAATTCCAATTATCCTTAAGTATGTGCTTTTGTTCTAGAGGTATTTTTTAAAATTAGAAACGAAACATTTATTTTTAGTAAAATATATCTCATTCATCGGATTATTGGATGTGCATAATGAAGAAATGGCTTCTGCTCGGTCTGGTATTTCTGTTGATTTGTATTTTCCTTCCACTGGGAGCAAGTGCGGCAAACACCAATGTAACAGGAAACGTCGTTGAACAGCTTGATGTGGAGATCAATGGCTCCATATCCAACTGGAATATGGCGGTTGGCGACAATTACAATACCAATGTATCAATGGTTATTAATAGTACGGGTGACTGGCAGGCAAGCGTTCAGGACGCAATGGACAGTAGTAAACCTTCAATCATGGCCGGCAGAATGGGGAACTGGACCGGGACTGCATGGGCCGCAGGAAATTTAACATTCCCGCTTGAGGTGAAACCAGCGTCAGGATCATATCTCAACTTAACCAGTACTTCGCTGCTTCTTGATAGCGGGACTCCAGAGAACATGTATAACGACGCACTGACGTTCTGGGAACACATACAGTATGGAGATGTCCAGCTAAAATCAGGTGTATACCGTATCATGGTCCAGTTTACCGGGACGATGATGTAAATCTGCTCCCTGCCACAATACCAATAAAAAATTTATTTATCCTCTTTGAAAACAATCAGATTTTGTAGGAGTATTCCAATGAATCTCATGTTCCAAAAACGTATGTCCCGGTTCTTCATTCTGGGTATTCTGATCTCGATCGTTCTCCTGGCATCGCCGGCGCTTGCGGGTCTCAATATCATCAATGCAAAATATTCCGGCACCGCGTCTCCCGGCGACATTATCCCCTTCAAAATGACGGTCAGTACAAGTGCGAGCGACCCACCGATGGATGTCAGCGTGGATGTCATGGGGTTCGGGCAGGCTCCCGACAAGAGTTATAGTCCTCTTGCTCCTGAAAGTGATACCAGTCCCTATTCGGCACGGACCTATATCACGCTTGATGCAAGCACCCTCAGCCTGAATCCCGGTGAACCAAAAGATGTCACCGCGACAATAACCATTCCCAAAGATACCGGCCCCGGCGGTCGATATGCCCTCATTTACTTCCATACTGCTCCATCCGGCTCTGGAGCGACCGGTATTGTCACGGCAATCCTTGTACCGATCATGATCACGATTTCGGGATCCGGCACCATCCAGACAGGTACAATCACCAGCGTTCAGGTAGGGAATATTGTCGCCGGGCAACCCATTACCGTGACAACCAGCCTCGAAAATACCGGCAACTTCCATTATTATGATACGGTGAATACCGTGCAGGTAACGGATGCCAGTGGAAATGTTATTGCCACACAATCAACCGCTCCGTCGCCATTTGCCATCATCCCGGGAAATACCGTCAATTATGTCGTGAACCTCAATCAGGCAATCCCGCCCGGGACATACAACGTCACTTCGTCCATGAGCCTCTCTGATGGGACAGTTCTCGATACCAAGACCGCGCAATTTGTCGCACAGACTGCCTATGCAGGTCAGGCGCAGGAAGTTTCCGTACTCGTATCGCCGGGAAGTCCCGCAACCCTCGCATCATCCGATGGAACGGTGACCGTAAATTTCCCTGCCGGGTCGGTCCTCTCCACTGCCAATGTCACTCTCAGTCCCTTTGATGTCCAGCAGCTCCCGCCACCACCTTCAGGTGCAATAACGGGAACTACCTGCTTCCGCATCGATGGACTCAACGGGCTCCTCTCGAAGGATGCCACCATAACTGTCAAGTACAGCAGCAGTGATCTCAACGCCGCTGGTGGTGATGCAACAAAACTCGTGCTGGCCCGTTACGATCAAAACGATAATGCTTGGACGCTGCTCCCGACGCAGGTCAATGCACCGGCAACGACCCTTTCAGCGACCACCAACCAGTTCAGTATCTGGGCAGTCATGGCATCAAATGGTGTGGTTCCGTCCAATGTCCAGTCTACTCCGACCCAGAAGTCATTCCTTGACCCGCTTTTGGTTCTTGCAGCACTGGGGGTTCTGGTATTTATCGGAAGAGGTCTGGGCAGGAACGATTAATTTTTTAGTGTCTGATCTATCTTTGGCACCTTAACTATCAATAAGCAGATACCAAGGGATATAATCCCGGTTAAGTCTTATCATCCCCTCAAGACAGAAGGGAATACATGATTGAAAAAGATGACCGATCCTTCTTTTTCACAGCCACTTCTCCCGCTGCAGTGGTTGATTATCACTCTCCCTCTTGTAAAGAATTCGTATTAAACTATAATTTTATTTGATCCTTTAGCTTGGTCCCACAAATGACCCCAACATTGAAGTACAGCTTTTACCTTCTATAGGTTAGAGGAGGCAGCTATGCACCCGCTCCTTCAAAAGCTAAACCTCGACACGAAAAATCCCGTGCTCCTCATGAGTGCCCCCGACCACATAAAACGGTTGTTTGCTGAGCTGGTAGAGGTTCATGAGCATCACGATCCGCAGAGAAAATATCCCTTCGTCCTTGCATTTGTCCAGAATCTTGAACAGGCCAGCCATATCGCCGGGAATCTCGTCTCGGCCTACCTCCATGGCGGGTACTTATGGGTCGCATACCCCCGGGGCACCTCGCATGAATTCGTGTCCGAGATCAGTGGCGATTCTCTCTGGGGTGTTCTTGCACCGTATGATCTCGAACCGGTACATAAAGTGGCCTTGCAGGATGACTGGTGTGCCATCCAGTTCAGGCATGTGGACGAGATCAAAGCGATGATAAAAAAGACTGCAACCCCTGAAAAAAGTCCGGAAGAAAATGAGGTGAAAAAGATCGAGAATGTAGAGGATGTAATCTCCCACGGTGACGTCCTTCCCTGAACAAGAACCCCCTCCTCCCAGAGATCTTTTTTATTCTTCCGTGCCGGCGGTTCTCATCCCTCGTCGTCCGGCAGAACTACAAAAAATGTCGTGTTGTATTAATCGGGATTACAGGAAAAGAGACCATCGTTGTTCAGGGATCTCACTGTGCAAACGTACCGGTACCATACCAGAATCATTTCCGGTATTTTTTAAAAAAAATCCGGAAATGTTATTTGATAAGAAAATTTTGGCTCTGTAGAAAACCTACATTCTCCGAAGTAAACAACTGACCGAAAAATTGCGGACCGGGAAGGGCCGAAGCTGTCCCCTATTGGATTGGCATCTCCCGTGGGGAATGCAATGATTCTGTCGCCCGCCGTATTCCAGACAAGCTGAGTTCACTTGACCTCAGTAAGCGGTGGCTGTTTCCACGTACCGTTGAGCGCTTCTTGTTTCGGCCAGTAAAGGCGCATGACTATAAGGAACGGCCCATTCGGGGTGGGAAGCCAGTTCGATTCCAAGTCCGCGCCGGGGGATTCGTTCTGGATATACAGCGTAATCCCGCCGTCGGCATCGGTTTTCAATTGCGGCAACATCGGTGAGTTGATCAAGTAGCGGTTGATGGGATTAGCCACCAGCAGGCTCTGCGGTAGCTCATACATCGTCAGCGACCAGAATGCATTGGCGGGCGGCAGTTGACCCGGCGCAAATCGTAGGGTGTAATTGTTGGCCCCAGTCAGCGCCTGCCCTTCAGAGTCGACACTATAGAGTGGATACAACGCTTCCTCTTTCGAATTACCATAGATGCCGAGCACGGCGCCGGCCATGCGGTAGAGGTAATTGTTGTTCAGATACTCCCGCGTGCCGAACAAGTCGCTTGAGGACACGTTCCCCGAATCGATTTCGGTCGTCTTAAAGTTATCAAATTCGACCCAAGCATCGGCCATTCCCTGCGTGATAGCTGTCTGCATTTCCGGCGAGAGGTTGTTAAAGTCAAAGTTCTCGCCAGCACCAACACCGATTCTGGAGAAATTCGCCATAAGGTCCTTCTCGGACGGGTTTGTCGGCTGGCAGTCCTGGCAGATCCCCTGCCGACACCCAAGGTGACGGTTTACGGACTCAATACAGCCCTGTTTGAGGCCGGGAGGAGGAAATGCCTGATCTATGACCTGTATCTTGTCTGGGTGCTTGGCGAACTCCAGGATGTCTTTACGGCAGACCTCGTGCCGGAGAAGCTCCTTACGGTCATCGAAGAGATGAGGCACACCTCGGCGGGCATTAAACTCACGGCGTCGAACTATGCCCTGTCATACGCGGGTATTCAGAGCGTGGCGAGGTATGCCGATGCACTATGGAACCTTGAAGGTCAGCCGCCCCCGGTGTTCCCCAACCTCGTCCATGACTACAATACCATCACCCGCCGCCTCGACCCGTTTGTGGCTAACCCGGAGACATGGGCAGCGGCAAAGAGCATGAAGGCTCTCTATACCGCTGTCACCAAAGAGTTGAATGGAAAATCGTCTATGGATGAGAATACCGGATCGATCAGGGAACTGGGTCCGCTATCCGGACCCGTCCTGCGCAAGCCCAGAGTTAAAAAAGAAGACGAGGGAAAAGAGAGGACGGATTAGGGGCCGGCAATCTGTTTACGGCGCGTGATCGTCATGTACTCCTGATACTCCGGCGTCCGTTCGATGTCCTTCTCCAACCTCATCATGCTCATCCTGACCCGCTCGTCCAGCGGCTCGGCGCAGTGCGAACAGAACTCATAGAGTGCGGGGTTGACAGTATTGCAGTTGGGGCACTGCTTTACGGCCATGGGGTCGGGCCGGTGGGTATCAGGGCGCCGAATCCCCTGTTTCCGGAGGATCTCGTCGTCAATGTCGGTGTTGACGAGATGGACGTAGGTCGCAAACATCATCGTGTCGAGCCGCCCCCACATCTCCATTTTCACGACGGATTCCGAGTATCCGGCACGTATCATGTGAGTAATCTTCGAATGCCGGAACAAATGCGCAGTAATGTTCTTTGTGAGCCCTGCACGCGCACCGATCCTCTTGAGCTGCCGGAGGATGGCGCCATATTCCAGCGGGAGCTTCTGGAGCGAGAGAAATACCGGCGCCTCCGGCGTGACCGGGAAGGGATAATCGTTCCGCCATTGGTTCAGGTACTGGGTCGCACCGACGAGCCGGACGTACCGGGCCTGCCCGGTCTTCTCGTTGATGTTCACGACGGTGCCGTAATCGTCGAACTTCAGCTGGCCCCACGTTAGGCTTCCGATAGTCTCGACACGGAACCCGCCGTCATAGAGGGTAGCCATAATTGCCCGGTCGCGGCTGTTCTGGCAGGCATCGAGCATCGCTCTGATCTCGGTCTCGTCAAGAAGATCGGCGGCGACTTTGGTCATCCGGTCCGTCCCCGGGGCATGGATTGCATTGATCTTTTTCTCGGGCACTGTCGAGCATTGGTTCTCGATAAGCCACTTGTAAAACCGTTTGGGGACGAGCAGCTGGTCCCGTTTTGTGTTGGTTTTGTATGGCTTCCCTTTGAACCGGGCCTGGTTCAAGCGGTCAATCCCGACGTAGAGATCGCCGATGGTGTTCTCCCGGAACGGGCCGATGAACTTTCTCCAGGCGACAATGTTGAACACAAGTTTGTTCGCCCTTCCCTGGCAGATCCCCCGGGTTGCCTTCACCTCGGCGACGAACGCCCGGATGAGGGCCGCGTCGTCGGTGGTGAGGGTGCCCTGCCTGATACCATTGTCAATCGAGTGCTCGGCATACTCGGCTGGCCAGTGATGGAACGATCGTGTATGTCCAGAAGGGGCCTGCCGGGCAGGCTGAGGGTCGATCACAGGTCGAGGGTTCTCGACAATACGGATAAGAGTTTCTTTAGGGATTTCAACACAGTTACCGAGTGCTGCTAAGGGGATTTGAACCCCTGTCGCGAGCGTGAGAGGCTCGCATGATTGGCCGGTCTACACTATAGCAGCTCGGGTGCTCAATAACATGGGCGATGAGTTTACTTATAGTTTTTTGAAGTGCCGGCGCTGGACGCCGGTGATCGCACCTGCCGTTTCACCGCAGCTCGTGCCGGGTGATGGCAGACCATGACCTTTTCCGAACATTTTAACTATTTCCGTCAAAAGAATCCTATGATACCGGAAACGAAGATCGGAGAATGAACGGTACCGGAACAGATCGGGAGCGTCTCACGGGATGACAACAGTACTGGTGGTTGATGATAATGCTGACATCCGGGAAATATTCGGGATGCTTCTTGGTGCGATGGGGTATACTGCCATGGCCGTCCCAGGGGGCCGGGAGTGCCTGGAACTCCTGAAAACGACAAAACCGGATCTCATTATCCTCGATATCCTGATGGAACCCATGGACGGGTGGGAAACGCTCGTGGAGATCAAGGCCCGCCCGGATACAAAAACCATCCCGGTCATCATGATCACCGGTAAGGAAATCATGGAGAGAGAACGGCAGAAGTTCGGCAGGTATTATGCAGATTATATCATGAAGCCGGTGAGGTCTCAGGTTCTTCACGAAAGAATCGAACGGGTGTTGCATCCGCATCCCGAATAATTATTCTCTTCACCTGATTGCAGGATCCCCTCATCAGCCTCTCTCTTTATCTGCATGCCGCGGCAGGTCCGGTCATCGCCATGATCAACTATATCCCGAACGTCCATCGATTACTATAGGAAATGAGTGGTCTTGAAGAGCAGATTGCCGAGCTGGAAGCGGAGCTGACTCGGACTCCCTATAACAAGGCTACATCCAAACACATTGGCAGGATAAAAGCGAAGATCGCGAAACTCCGGGACGAGGCGGTCACGCGGGCAATGAAGGCCGGCGGGGGCGGCGAAGGTTACTCAGTCAAAAAATCCGGCGACGCGACCGCGGTGCTCGTGGGGTTCCCGTCGACCGGGAAGAGCACGCTCCTCAACCGGCTGACCGGCACGGAGAGTGCCGTTGCGGCGTACGAGTTCACGACGCTCACGGTGGTGCCGGGGGCGCTGGAGCACAAGGGGGCGAAGATCCAGATCCTCGATATCCCGGGACTGATCGCCGGCGCCGCGATGGGGAAGGGCCGGGGCAAGGAAGTGATCGGCGTCGTCCGGAGCGCTGATATCATCATCATCCTCGTGGACGTCTTCAACGAGCAGCACGTGGCAGTACTCATCCGGGAGCTGCACGATGCCGGCATCCGGATCAACGTGCCACGTCCGGACATCACCATCAAGAAGACATCCCACGGTGGCGTCCGGCTCTCGTCGGTAGGGACGCTCGACCTCAGCATTGACGAGGTGCGGTCGATCCTCGGTGAGAGCAAGATGATGAACGCGGATGTGCTGATCCGCGGGAACGCGACGCAGGACGACCTCATCGACGCGGTGCAGGGCAACCGGGTGTACGTCCCGGCGTTCATCGCGGTCAACAAGGTCGATCTCGTGGACAAGGAGACCTTCCTTGAGATCGAACACGACATCGCCGCCAGGTCCGGTGCCCCTCCCATGATGATCTCCGCGCAGTCAGGCTACCACATGGAGGAGCTCAAGGACGCGATCTATGACTGCCTCGGGTTCATCCGGGTCTACCTCAAGCCCCAGAGCGGTGATGCGGATCTTGAGGAGCCCCTCATCATCCGCAAAGGGGGTACCGTCGAGACGGTCTGCACCAAACTCCACCGGGATTTCGTGCACCGGTTCCGGTACGCCCGGGTCTGGGGAAAGTCTGTGAAGCACCCGGGCCAGCGGGTCGGCCTGCCCCACCGGCTTATCGACGGCGATCTCCTCACGATCATCATCGCGCACTAGGGACCGTCATCGCCATCACCGTAACCAGCGTGCCGGGTACGAGAGCAGGATTCGGAATGACTGTCCCACATAAATCATCACGGTAGATGTGGGGAGGACACGCCGTTATCACACGTACACTGAACGGCTGGGGAATCCAGACGGGTACTAAATCGCGTCGAAAATTGCCGCAAGCGGCGCATCGGTCTTGATCCCATAGCCGGAGAAGTGGGTGCGGCTCGCGGCAAACCCGCCGGCCCGCAACCGGTCGATCACCGTCGCGATTGGGGGCGGCGAGACATTGAGCAGTTTTGCAATTTTATGGTAATCGTAGAAACTCGCGGTCGGGAGCTCGTCCCGGCAGAGTTCAAGGATCGTTACGAGCTCTTTTTTTGTCCCGAGCACCATCGTATCCACCTGTGTGATCATCCGGTCGAGCAGTTCCGGTTGCGAAAGCGGTCCCAGCCAGATCGGGCCGATCGGCTGGAGCGGTTTCCCGCACGCCGGGCAGGTGGCGGTTTTGGGAAACTGTCCATGCTGCTCCTCGCGGTACGGGCATGACAGGCACTGGAGCACAAACCCGAGCCGGGCGAGCGTCTCGTCAGCCGCCGTTGCGCCGCGGGTGAGCCGGACATGGAGCCGGACGAAGTGCTCCCGGGCAAAGCAGAACAGGGGCGTAACGCCACGGTCGTACCGTGCCGTCTCCCGTGCCACGAACGCGAGGAAGATGCGGAGGCCCACCTCGCCGTGGTATTCGGTGTTCATGGGCCGGGCACCGTACCGGCGCATGCCGGCTTTCAGGTGCGCCCCGCAGAGCGGTGCCGTGTCGGTCGCCGTGACAAAGAGGAACCGGCGCGATCCCCGCACGCCGGCAGCGACAAACGGTGCCGGCGTGCCGAACGGGTCGAGGTCGACCGCATCGAACGACTCTTCGGAGAGCAGGGCATTGACGTCGCGGAGGGTGACCGTCACCGGAAGCCCGGTGTGATCCACGTTCTTTTCGATCACCCGGATTGCTTCCGGGTCCCGGTCGTTGATCGTGACCGGAATCCCGCATTCACCGGCAACCCGGAGCCCCCGGACACCGGTCGCACCCATGGCGTCAAGATAACCGGATGGGCAGAGCACCGAGAGGAACAGGATGGTGGCGTCCCGGTTCAGTTCCATCCGGCGGTTGAAAAAGACCGGTGCCGTGCCGGGAGGGAACTGTGTCCGGGCATCCTGCACCGGGACGAAAAACGCCGTTGTTCCTTCCGTTGCCTCGAATAACTCCATTTTCGCAGGAATTGTTGGGAGCGCACAAAACTTATACATATTCCCCGGCAATTGGTACGGGCAGGGCGAGTGGCTTAGTCCGGATAGAGCGTTAGCCTCCTAAGCTAATGGTCGGGGGTTCAAATCCCCCCTCGCCCGTACTTTTCTCAGGTACGGTGCGACCCGGTCCGGCCATTATACAGACTCACACCTGCATGCAGTCTCCCTCACCTGCAGGTTCCCTGAAAATTTTTTTAAGAAAAAAAACAAACCTATCCGGGACCTGTGAAAACGGGGTGAGCCTATGAAAAAAGGAATCGCTTGTATCCTCTCGGTGCTCGGTGTAAGCCTTATCCTAGTCGCCGGGTGCACGAGCAGTACCACCAGCAGTCCGGCCAGTTCCACCGGGGCCCATCCAGCAGACCGGTACGCGAACGTTGTGCTGGTGAACGGGACGTACGCGATCAATGCCTCGATCGAGGAGATCACCGTATCCCCCTCGCAACCCGGCAACCATGTTGTCAACATCTACGTGAACGCACTCAATACCGGGACCACGCCCATCCAGCTCCGGTGGTACAGCACGATTACTGGTGTAAATGGTATCTCCTACGGGGGTGTCGGCATTTCGCATAACGGGTATGGTGCAGAGACGGGGCTCGTCAAGCCGGGACAATCCGAGACCCCCCGGGACTACGTGGTTATCGGTTTGGACACGGATTACCAGGCCCTGGCCAACGGTGCGACGCTGGAGGTCTTCTTTACGACTGAGCCGCTCAATGGCGAGGCGCCCGTAACCTTCTCCACGGCATGGAACCTGCTGCCTTCCGATTTCTCCTGAAAAAATCTTTTTTTCTAAGATTTTCCCTTCAAGGTAATCCCGGTAGAATTCCTGGTACCGGCAACCAACACCCTCCCGTGATACCGCCGGCATGGCACGCAGGTTAATATCCGACCGGTCAGATACCTGTTCACCTATGAGCCGAGCAGGACTACTTGTGATCACCCGGCCCGCAAATTCGGTCGTTGCCGGTCTCGCTGCCATCATCGCGTACCTCATCGCGACCGGCACGGTCGTACCGGCCGTCCTCCTTCTCTTTGCCATTGTTGTATTGATCACTGCTGCCGGCAACGTGATCAATGACTACTTCGACGCGACGATCGACTCCATCAACCGGCCGGAACGCCCCATCCCCTCAGGTCTGGTGAGCCGGGCCGGTGCCCGTGCGTTTGCCACCACCCTCTTTTTCGCGGGTATTCTCATCAGCCTCTTCACTCCGTCGTCCCTCTGCATCATCATTGCGGTCGCAAACTCGCTCCTCCTCGTCGCGTACGCGGCACGGCTCAAGAGCACGCCGTTTGTCGGCAACGTTGCGGTATCGTACCTCACGGCCAGCATCTTCCTCTTCGGCGGTGCACTGGCCGGGCAGGAGGGCCTTGTCCACATGCTGCCGGTCGCCGCCATCACGTTCCTTGCGATCCTCGCCCGCGAACTCCTGAAAGATGCCGAGGACGTGGAAGGTGACCGGGCAGGGGGTGCGGACACGCTCCCGATCCGGATCGGCATACGGCCGACCGTCGGCCTCGCATGCGTATCGGCCCTGCTCGCGGCAGCGGCAAGTATCATCCCCTCGCTCTGGTGGGGATCATGGTACCTTGCCGGCATCGCGGTGGTCGACTGCAGTATCGTCGGCGCAACGCTCCTTGCCATCCGCTGCAAAACGTCTGCCTGCGTGAAAGCCTCGCGTTCGACCACGATCCTGAAGGCCGGGATGTTTGCATCCCTTGTCGTCTTCACCCTCTCGGCGCTCCTGCTCTGATAACCGCCGGAGGGCAATACCTTTATCGGCAGGTCACGCCCGAATTATTATGAGGCATTCATGGCAAAGGTCATCCGAGCAGGCTCCACCTATTTTGCGCCGAAGGGATCCTATTATGAAGGCAATGTCAGGATTGACGGGGATTTTGTCGTGCCGGCACACACCCACTTCTGGGGGAGGCTGGTGGTCACGGGCAGGCTGGAGCTCGGCCCGTATTCCAGCGTCGCCCTCGATGTGGCCTGTGAGAGCGCGATTATCGGGAGCCGGACGCGGATAAAGGGGCCGCTTGTTGCATCGGGTGACGTGACCCTACTCGACCATGCGGCAGTACATTCGGTAAAGGCCGGCGGGAACGTGATCATCCGTCCCGGTGTCCGGGTCGGTGACGTGACCAGCAGCGGCACTATTTTCGTCCACGGCAGGATAAAGAGTGGGAAATTAATTGGCAAGAACATGAAGATCCTCGGGAACTGAAGCAGGATCGATCCCGAGCGTAGCGACATCGAAAATATCCTGCCAGCTGACGAGCGTCTCCACGCACCCCTCCCTGAGCGTCACCACGCCCATAGCGACAAGGCCCAGCTTGTCTGCCATGTCGATACCCTCTTTTACTTCGGCGAGGCAGCCGATCCCGATGATCGCCTTGGGGCGGTATTTCTTCACCATCCGCTTGATGAAGGACGAGCCGGGGACGATGAAGATACGGTACCCGAGTTTTTCCAGCAGCACCCGGACCTCCCCCACCGTACACCGGCCGCAGTTCTGGCAGCTGAGCCCTTCCGGCGTGAGGTGGGCGGGGCACTCGGATGACCGCAGGCACTGCGGCATGAATATCGCCCGCTCGGCAACCGGGATGTGCTCAAACGCGGTGGTGTTCATCGTGTTGTGGATCTTGATGAAGAACGCGAGCATCTCCCGGTCCTCGAGGCCGAGGAGCCGGAAGAATGCTTTCATGAACCCTTCCAGCAGCATGAGCCCGGCCATGATCAGCCGGGGTAAATACAGCCGCCCTTTCCGGATGGAATAGAGGGAGATGATGACGAGGACAAAGGAGACGGCCAGCATCGCGAGTATGACGATGATCGCCACTTCGCCGATGATATACATCAGGTCGTTCCAGAGGATGATATCGAAGGGCATAGCAGGAAGAATGCTTCAGGGGTTCTTGGTCGCGGGACGGGATAAGAGTGACCCGAAGTCGATAGGCGGACGGAGCACGCCCCGTTCGATGATGATGGCACTGACCAGTTCCATGGGGGTGGCATCGAACGCAAAATTCCGTACCGGGACACCGTCCGGGATGAGCGTCCGGTTGCCCATCACCGCCAGTTCATCGCGCCCCCGTTCCTCGATGGTCACCTCGCGTTCACCATGCACCCCGTCGAACGTGGAGAGGGGTGCGGCGACGTAGAACGGGATGGCGTGGTGGCGGGCGCAAACCGCGTGCATGTAAGTGCCGATCTTGTTGAAGACGGCATCGCGGGTGATTCGGTCCGCCCCGACAATGATCGCGTCGATCCCACCCGAGCGCATCAGGTGCGCCGCCGCGGAGTCCGTGATCACCGTCACATCGATGCCATCCCGGAAAAGCTCCCACGCGGTGAGGCGTGCGCCCTGCAGGAGCGGGCGGGTCTCGCAGGCGATGACGTTCACTTTTTTTCCCGCCTTCACGGCCGAGCGAATCACCCCAAGCGCCGTCCCCCATGTGGAGCAGGCGAGTGCCCCGGCATTGCAGTGCGTGAGCACGGTGCAGCGGCCGGGGAGGAGGGCCGCACCGTTATCCCCGATCGCATGGCAGCAGCGCTCGTCCTCGCGGGCGATCTCATCCGCCTCCCGTAGGGCCGCTTCCCGTGCCGTATCGATCTCACCGGCAGCGGCGACCGCTGCAAGCACCCGGTCGATCCCCCAGCCGAGGTTGATGGCAGTCGGACGGGTCGCCCGCAGCCATTCCGCGTCGTGGCGCACGCTGGCGGCAAACTCCGCAAAGGTTGTTCCTGTGCCGGTGGCCGCCGCAAGGGCAACGCCGTACCCCCCGGCAACGCCCAACGCCGGCGCACCCCGGATCTCCAGTCGCCGGATTGCCGTTGCGAGGCGGTCAACGGTACGGCACCCGACGACCGCGTACTCGCCGGGCAGCAGCGTCTGGTCGATGTAACGGATGCCGGGCAGCGCCGGGTCCCACCAGAGAGTTGCCGTCCCGGTCACGCGGATCGCGTCCTCATGGCGTCGATATATGCCCGCATCGCCGCCGAGCCGCCGGATGCTACGCTGTCCGGGATATCCCGCGGGGCGGTGGTCGTGCCGGCCACGTAGATGCCCGGGCGAAGCGTTCCGACGGTATCGACCGCGTCGTGCTCCGGCTGGATGAACCCGGTCTCTTCCACCGGGATCCCGAATTTTTCTGCGAGCTCCGCGGTTTTATCCGCCGGCTCCATACCGATGGAGAGCACCACGAGGTCCGGGTGGAGGACGAGGACCTCCGATGTCTCGGAGTTCTCGACCTGGACCAGCATGCCGTTTCTGTCTGCCAGCGCATCGGAAGGCATGCCGCGGAGGAACCTGACACCAAGGTTTTTTGCCCGCTCGTAGTACTCCTCGTACCCCTTGCCGTAGGCCCGGATGTCCATGTAGCAGATGGTGACCTCGATCGCCGGGTGGTTCTCCTTGATCAGCATCGCGTTTTTTATCGCCTGCATGCAGCAGACGCAGGAGCAGTACGGGCGGCCGACGGTCATATCACGCGATCCCACGCACTGGATGAAGAGGACACTCTTCGGTTCCGCCCCGTCGCTCAGCCGTTTCAGCAGACCCCCTGTCGGGCCGCTGGCGTTGATCATCCGCTCGAGTTCAAGGCTCGTGATCACGTCGGGGAAGACGAGGTGCCCGAACTGCGATTTCCGGCAGGCATCAAAGACCGTATAACCGGTCGTGACCACGATGCTTGCGGCATCGATTGTAAATTCCCTCTCATTGTCTTCATGCCGGATCGCGTCCGGCCCGCAGGCATCGTAGCAGAGCCCGCATTCGATGCAATGGTCCGGATCCTTGACGACAATGTCGGGGACGCTCTGCGGCTGCGGCTTGTAGATAGCTTTCCGGACACCGACGCCAGCATCGAACCGGTTATACACCTCGACCGGGCAGACCAGCACGCAGTCCCCGCACCCGTTGCAGGCTGTTTCGTCCACGTACCGCGGATGTTGTTTCACCGTGACCCGGAAGTGTCCGACATCCCCCTCGATCCGTTCGACCTCGGCGAGCGTGTAGATCTTTATCATCGGGTGCCGGGCGACCTCCGCCATTTTGGGAGAGAGGATGCACATCGAGCAATCATTGGTGGGAAATGTCTTGTCGAGCTGTGCCATGTGCCCGCCGATTGCGGGCTCGCGCTCGATCAGGTGGACGACGATACCATGGCCGGCGATGTCGAGCGCGGCCTGAATGCCGCTGACACCTGCCCCGATCACGACCACGTCACCCATGCGCATATTCCCCGGCAAGATCGACATAAGACCGTGCATTTTTCCGGATATGTTCGCGCTGGGCATCGCTCGTCTGCTTGACCACCCTGCCGGGGATCCCGATCACGACAGAATTTTCCGGGACCTCCATGCCTTCCGTCACCACCGCCCCGGCGCCGATGATGCTGTCCTTCCCGACCCGTGCCCCGTTCAGGACGATCGCGCCCATCCCGACGAGCACCCGGTCGCCGATCGTGCACCCGTGCAGGATCGCCCCATGACCGACCGAGACCTCGCGGCCGAGCGTCACCGGGAACCCTTTGGACGTATGGATGACGCAGTTGTCCTGGATGTTTGACTGGTCACCGATCACGATCCGGTCCTTGTCCGCCCGGACGACCGTACCGAACCATATGCCCACATCGCTGCCGAGCGTGACACGACCGGTAACCGTGGCGTTCCCCGCGACAAAGAGCGGCGCTCCGGTGATCCTGCCTTCAATACCCATAATACCATAAAAACTTAACGTACAGAGAGTATGAAGGTTATGGTAGGGGGCACCTTTGATCCCCTTCACGACGGTCACAAGCGCCTGATCGCCCGCTCGTTCGAGCTTGCCGGGCCGGGCGGACACGTCGTGATCGGTCTAACTACGGATGCCTTTGCCAGCCGCAAGATGCATCCCACCCGCCCGTACGCGGTCCGCCGGGCAGCGGTGGAGGAGTTCATTACCGAAAAAAAATACCCGGCGCGCTGGGAGATCGAACCGCTCAGCGACCAGTTCGGTTCCGCTGTCGATGCGGAATTTGATGCGCTGGTCGTTTCGGAAGAGACACTCCCAGTTGCTGTCGAGATCAACCGGCAGCGACGCGGGAAGAAGAGGCCCAAGGTGGACATCCACCAGATCACCTGTGTGCTTGCCGAGGACGGGCGCTGGATCTCTTCCACAAGGATCTGGCGAGGCGAGATCGACGTCCACGGGCACCTGATCAGATGATATAACTGGTCAGGTCCCGGGTGATCACCGAGTCGCAGTACAGGCAGCGCAGCCCTTTTCCCTGTGGCAGCACCGCAAACCGGCTTTTTATCGGTTCGTTGGTATTGGTGATGCAGCCGGGGTTGGGGCATCGGACGCTCCCCTCGATCAGGGTCGGGATCTCGACGCCCTTCTTATCCCAGACCCTGAAGTCCCGGATAATGTTGATGGTTGCCCGGGGGGAGATGAGCGCGATCCGGTCCACTTCCTCCTTTGAGAGCTCGCGGTTCGAGATCTTGACGATATCCTTGCGATCCATGTATTTGCTCTGGACATTGGTTGCGATCGAGAGCGATTCTGTCGTCGTCCCGACGATCCCGAGGATCTTCACCACGTTGAGCGCCTCCCCGGCATCGATATGATCGATCACGGTCCCGTTCCGGATCCGGCGCACGAGGAGCCCTTCGTCCTCTCCTGCCCCCTCATCAGCCCCTTCACTCCGCTTCACCGCATCACCTCCAGGAGCATTGCCATCCGGACCGGGACTCCGTTGCGCGACTGCTGGAAGTACCGGGCATGCGGGAGTGCATCGACGCGGGGGTCGATCTCGTCCACACGGGGCAGCGGGTGCAGGATGATCAGGTGCTCTTTTGCCCCGGCAAGGAGTTCCGGTGTGATCCGGTAGCTTGACGCCACATTGAAGTACGAGGTGGAGTCCGGGAAGCGTTCACGCTGGATGCGGGTGACGTAGAGGACGTCGACCTTCCCGATCACCTCGCTGATATCCGCGTGGTTTATGATCTCCATCCCCTTTTCCGTAAGGATGGAGACCAGAGACGAGGGGAGTTCAAGCCCCGCGGGGGAGATGGTGTGGAGCCGGACGCCATACAGGGAGAGCGCGGAGGCGAGCGAGTGGGCGGTCCGGCCGTACCGCAGGTCCCCGACCAGCGCCACATCGATACCATCGACTGGCATCGATTGCCGGATCGTGTAGAGGTCGAGGAGCGTCTGCGAGGGGTGCTGGCCGGCACCGTCGCCGGCATTGATGACCGGCACTGCCGCAAACTCCGCGGCGAGCCGGGCAGCCCCTTCTTTGGGATGGCGGATGATGATCGCATCCGCATACCCGCTCACCACCCGGATCGTATCGGCAAGGGTCTCGCCTTTTGCCATCGAGCAGGCCTCAACGCTGCTCACCGATATGGACGTCCCGCCAAGCCGCGCCATCGCGGATTCAAATGACATCCGCGTTCGCGTACTGGGTTCAAAGAAGAGCACGGCAAGGATCTTCCCGTTCAGAGAATTCCTGTCATATTTTTTCTGTTCGATCCGGTCCGCGTGATCCAGCAGCCGGTCGATCGCGTCGCGGTCAAAATCCTCAATGGATATGATGTGATGCGTTGCGATTCCTCCCCCCGCACGTATGATTTGCACCTCATGCCCTAAGTACCTATCTTTTTTAGGAAGTTGTGAGGGTATGCCCAACGGAAATTACCTGCGTGGAGAAAAAAATTTCAACTGAAAGAAACGGTGCCCTCCGACAGGAATGATATTATCCAATCATTACCCAATTTTATGACATTGTTACGGGATTTTTGGTGAGTCATGGACGTACAGATACCTGTTGCGAGACCGGTGATCGGGCAGGACGAGATCGCTGCCGTGTCGGATGTGCTTGCCTCCGGCATGCTGGCACAGGGTGAACGGGTCGCGGAATTCGAAGGGAAGTTTGCGGGTTACTGCGGCACCACCCACGCAGTGGCGACCAACAACGGGACTGCCGCGCTCCATGCCGCGCTCCTCGCCGCCGGTATCGGGTACGGCGACGAGGTGATCGTACCGGCCTTCTCGTTCATCGCCACGGCGACTGCCGTCTCCATGTGCGGCGCACGACCGGTCTTTGCCGATGTGGACGAGCGGACCTTTACCATCAGCCCGGATCAGGTCGCGGAACGGGTCACCCCCAAGACCAAAGCGGTGATCGGGGTACACCTTTTCGGCCAGCCGTTCGATGTCCGTGCCGTGCGGGAGATCTGCGAAGCAAAAGATCTGAAGCTTGTTGAGGATGCGGCCCAGGCCCACGGCGCCCTGTACCGTGGGGAGAAGGTCGGTGGGCTGGGGCAGATGGGCTGTTTCTCGTTCTATGCAACCAAGAACATGATTACCGGGGAAGGGGGGATGGTCACCACCAGCGAGAAGGCGTACACCGAACGGCTGCGGCTCATCATCAACCACGGCCAGAGCGAAAAGTATCTCCATGTCCGTCTCGGCTACAATTACCGCATGACCGACATCGCCGCCGCCATCGGCCTGGTACAGCTGAGAAAACTCGACAAGTTCAACCTGCGCCGGCGCAAAAATGCCGAATATTATTCGGCAAATATCACGGCGAAAGGGCTTTTCCTTCCCGCGGTCGCTGATGGTGCGCACCACGTGTACCACCAGTATGTTGTCAGGCTCATGGAGGAGTTCCCGCTCAGACGCGATGCGTTCATCGATCATCTCAGGTCAAAAGGGATCGGGACGGCGGTGCACTACCCGACCCCCATCCACCGTCAGCCCCTCTATGCGCCTGCCGCTGACCCTGACCCCTGCCCGGTCTCGAGCCGGCTTGCCGCAACCGTCCTCTCCCTGCCAGTCCATCCATCGCTTGACAGCAGGGAGCTTGGATATATCTGTGATGTGATAAACCGGGTGAAATAAATGGATGTTGGCGTGATCGGTATCGGAACGATGGGAAAGAACCATGTCCGTGTCTTTTCCGAACTGAAAAATGTCGGCGGTATCGGGGTCTTTGATACGAATACAGCCGCAGCGCAGCAGATCGGCAGGCAGCACGGGGCTCAGGTATATGATTCGGCTGAAGACCTGATCGCGCATGCCGATCTGGTGAGTGTCTGCGTCCCGACGCAGTCCCATGCCGCTGTCGTCAGGAAGGTCTTTTCGGCCGGCCGGCACGTCTTCATCGAGAAGCCGCTCTGCCCGACCGCGGCCGAAGCCGCCGGGCTGGTGAAGGCCGCCCCGCCGGGCATCACAATCGGGGTCGGGCACATCGAACGCTTCAACCCGATCGTTGCCGAGATCAAAAAGATCATCACCCGCCCGCTGTACGTGGAGATGAAGCGCCACAACCCGGCGTCCGCCCGCGTCACCGGGAGTTCGGTGGTTGAGGACCTGATGATCCACGACATCGACATCCTGATCAACGTCTTTTTCCCGGATCCCTGCCGTATCCACTCGGTCGGGAATGCCGATGTCTGCAGCGTGCTCATGGAGTGCGGAAAGGTTCCGGTCATGCTTTCCGCGAGCAGGAAGGCCTCAAAGAAGATCCGCCTGATCTATATGGAACAGGAGGACCTCACGGTTGAAGGGGATTTCATGAGCCAGGAAGTCACCATCTACCGGAAGCCCGGGCGCTACCAGTTCGAGGCCGAACGGTACGTGCAGGAGAATATTATCGAGAAGGTGATGGTTAACAAGGTGGAACCCCTCAAGGTGGAACTGGCCACTTTCCTCGATTGTGCCCGGAAGGGCAGGCCCTTCCCGGTAACACCGGAACAGGCGATCCGGAACCTTGTTGTCAGCGAACGGATTCGGGCCGGGTTCTGAACCGGGGAAGCCATGACGCTTGAGGATCTGATCCGGACGAGGGGCCCGATCAAAAAGATCGGTGTGATTGGCATGGGATATGTCGGTATCCCGGTCGCGGCGCTCTTTGCCGCTTCCCCGGCATTTGATCTGGTCTGTGGGTTCCAGCGGGACTCCTTCTCGTCCGGCTACAAGATCGCGATGCTCAACCGGGGGGAAAGCCCGCTCAAAGGGGAAGAACCTGGCCTTGGGGAGCTCCTGAAAAGCGTGGTGGCGGCAAAAAAGTTCGAGTGCACGTCAGACTTCTCCCGTATTGCTGTCATGGATGCGGTCACGCTTGATATCCAGACGCCGTTTCTGGACAAGGACGACCTGCTCCCGGATTTCTCAGCCCTGGACGAGGGGATCCGGCAGGTCGGCCGCCATCTCCGTCCGGGGATGCTCGTGGTTCTCGAGTCCACGATCACCCCGGGGACCACCACCGGCCCGGCCCGGAAGATGCTTGAAGAAGAATCGGGACTGAAGGCAGGGACAGACTTTGCCCTTGCCCATGCGCCGGAGCGGGTGATGCCCGGACGGCTGCTCCGCAACATCCAGGAGCATGACCGGGTCCTGGGCGGCATCGATGACGCGAGCACCCGGCGGGCGGCCGAACTGTATGCGCCGGTGCTGACGATGGGGAAGGTGATCCCGATGAGCGCGACCGCGGCAGAAGTGACCAAGACCGCGGAGAACACCTTCCGGGACCTCCAGATCGCGGCGGCAAACGAGCTCGCGCTCTACTGCGAAGCGATGGGGGTGAACTTCTACGATATCCGGGCCGGCATTGACAGCCTCAAGGGAGAGGGGATCACCCGGGCCATGCTCTGGCCCGGGGCGGGCGTCGGCGGCCACTGCCTGACAAAAGACACCTACCACCTTGAACGGGGTGTGCAGGTGCTGGGAAAGGAGAAACTCGATTACCCTCAAAACGAGCCTTCGCTCTTCATCCTCGCCCGGCGGATCAACGATTTCATGCCCCGCCATATGGTCCGGCTCACCTTCGACGCCCTCGCACGGTCCGGGCGGCCGGTGAAGTGGGCAAAGGTCGCCCTTCTCGGCTGGGCATTCCTCGCGAACTCCGATGATACGCGCAACACCCCGTCAGAACCGTACCGCGACGAGCTGATCCGGGCCGGTGCGACGGTTGTCGTCCACGACCCCTACGTGCATGACGAACCGGGCGTCCTCATTACCGGTGACCTTGCGGAGGCAGTCCGCGGTGCGGATGCGATCGCCGTCTTTGCCGCCCACCATCAGTACCGCACGCTCGATGCGGCACGACTCTATTCACTGACTGGCAGGAATCGCCCGGCGATCATCGACGGGCGCAACATCATCGACCCGGATTCATTTATCAGGGCCGGGTTCGTGTACAAGGGGATCGGGCGGGGGGACAAAAACAATCATCCGATCCGGGAATGAATAATCTGCCGAGAATCATCTGCCCCGCAGGGTTCCTTGCATAATCTCACTTCCTTGATCGATTTAATAAGAGAGTGCTATCTGCGTGGATGGGTGAATTATCTTTATAGCCCCGTGACGCATCAGGGGGTGGGGAATCCCACAATTCTCTCTAAGGCACGAGAATATTCGGCACTGTAGATCGCATAAAGTCATGCCGCGCAAAAAGCACGAAGTCCCGTTAAGTTATCAGAACTGGCGCCCTCCTATTTTATATAACGTGAACACTAACATTTAGTAAATATGGATGACCTGGTTGAAGTCGCACGGTTGCTTGACATCCTCGGGAACCGGAACCGGCGCCGGATCATCGAACTGCTGCGGCAGAAACCATGTTTTGTCACCGAGATCTCCGAGACCCTAATGCTCTCACCCAAGGCGGTGATCGAGCACCTCCAGATGATGGAGCGGGAGGCCATCCTCTCCTGCCAGATTGACGACCGGCGGCGGAAGTACTACTACCTCGCCAATGACATCCTCGTGGACGTGAGCCTGCTCAGCATGCAGAGCGGGATGATCCGGCAGGAAGTGACCGAGACAGATGAGGCCGACGAACGGGCGCGGCAGGCAGTTGCCATGCTCGGGCAGATGATCCGGGCACATGACCAGCTGCTCGGGAACCTCGAACAGCTCAACCACGATATCGACATAAAGATCGCCGATCTTGCCCGCAACCATAAGGATTTATTCAGGGGAGATCGAGAACTTATGGTAGTGATCGCACTCTCCCACGATTCCCTGACATTTTCAGAACTTCTGGAGGTCACGCAGTGTCCGCGGGGGGAGCTGAACCAGATCCTGCAGCGGTTCGAGAAGAGAGGTATTGTATCGCGATCAAAAGACCGGATTACCCTCAGAGGTATCAATGCAGAATAATCCCAATGGTCCCTACGATGAGATGTTCAACAACCTGGCGAAAATTGTTGACGAGATAATCCGGAATATGCCGGAGGCGCAGCACGCACGCATCATCGGGTACACGATCGTCACCCGGCATGCAACCGGGGATCCCAAGTGCTTCCGCTGCGGCGAAAATGCTGACAGCGGCGACATCCCGTACGAGGTGGTGGAGACCGATACGGATATTTTCATCACCGCGGTTGTGCCGCCCGATGCCGTGCACATGCCGTTTGCCGATATCCAGAAAAATGCCGTGCACATCTCGGTCGATGACCGTACCACCGCGATCATGCTCAATCAACCCATCGATGTTTTCCACAGCGCCTACCGGGTGCACCATGGCGTCATGGATATCACCCTGAAAAAAGCCCCGCAGGTCTGACCACTCATACTTTTTTCCCAGTAAGATGGCTTAACTATCAACGCGATTAAAAATTGTCACCCATGAATGAAACTGCAGCGATCTTTTTTCAGGTTGATGGTACGATAAGCTGGATACGGGTGTATTCACCCTTTCATGCTGCCCGGTAACTAACAGATACATGAACGGTCAGATGTTTTAAAAAAAGGAGAAAATTATGCCTTTGCCCGGACATCCGAGGGGATCCACGGGTCGACGGATTTTTTCCCGGATTTATACTCGTGGAACTGCCGCAATGAGACCGTCAGGTCGCGGGTGAAGGCGAAGTAGCCAATCTGCGTGGTCTTGCAGAGTTTCATGGCCATGTCCATCAGCCCGCGGGGATCGGGACGCGCCTCTCCTAGCCAGATGTGGAAGATGTTCCCGCCATCCACAATCGGGAAGAAGACATGCTCGATTTCCATGCGCCGCGTGAGCGGGATGTCTGCCCCGGGAGCGACATGCGTGCCGTTGGTGTAATAGATCGGCAGGTCCCGGGTCTTGCCGAGGTTCTCGAGCCCGAACTCGAGGTCACCCTTGATCACTTTCGCGGCATAATCGTGGTAGCGTTTGTCGATCAGATCGGCAACCGCAAACCGCTGGCCGGTCGTCTCCGCCGGTGTCCGTGCAAGGGCGATCGTCATCCCGTTCTTCTTCGAGAGCTCACGGGAATAGAGCTCCATCTCGGTCATCGCCCGGATCGCGAGCTTGAATGCCTCTTTGGATTCATGGATCTGTTTACCGGTATGGTGCTGTACCATCTCGTTGACGCCGACCACGCCGATGGTGTATACCAATCCTTCAAGATCAACGGCGACTGCGCCGCGCTCGCCGGTATTCGGGTCTTTGGGACGCTGCATGGCAAACGGCATCCGCCCGCTCGCCCGGATATTATCCATCCAGCGCCGCTTGATCTTGAAGATCTCCACCGCGACATCCATGAGCGACCTGAGCTCGGCAAAAAGCCGCTGGTCATTTCCCTCAGCCTTATAAGCCGCCCGGGGGCAGTTGAGGGAGGCGACCTGCCACGAGCCCATCGAGAAGTGCTTCCCCTCCTCAAAGAGCAGTTTCCGGGCAAAATCCGAGTCCTTGTCCGCTACAGCAGAGAACTGGTAGGCGCAGCACTGGTAGCAGGAGATGCCTTTGCCGGCACCCCGGTACGCCGGCAGCTGGTTGTCGTAATACGGCGTGCCGAACTTGGAAGCGAGCTCGAATGTCAGCAGGTACAGGTCATGGTAAGTCGGGAGATCCGGGTGGCGGCGGTTGAACTCCTCGCGCTCGGTCATGAAATCCGGCTCGACCGAGATCTCCGGCTTGGGGAAATTGAACGGTTTGCCCCAGTAATCCCCTTCGATCATCACTTCCATAAGCGACTTGAACAGGAGCCGCACCTCGCGTTCGAACTCGCCGTACGTGCGACGTGGAGCCTGCTTCCCGTCCCAGACCTTGCCCTTGTAGACGCAGGGCTTGTCCAGCCAGAGTGTCGGGACACCCGGAGAGAGCTGGACCGATGAGAAGACCAGCTGCCCCCCTCGGGCGACCATCATCTGCGTCATCTCGTACACGAACATCTGCATGTTCTGCTTGATCTCATCGTAGTTCATGCCTTCCAGGTACGGGGCAAGGAAGGTGAGGAAGTTGTAATACCCCTGCCCCCCGGCAAAATTTGTCTGGGCGCTTCCCAGCGCCTTGACTGCATGGAGGATGGCGACCTCGGCCCGCTTTGCCGGGCCGGCGACCGATGCCTTGGTCCCGTTCCCGTCCGGCATCAGGCCATAATAGAAGAAGTACCGGAGATCCCAGTCCTGGCAGAACGGCCGCGTGCCGAAATACTCGAGGTCATGGATGTGCATCTCGCCCGAGAGGTGGTGGTCGGCAAGATCAGGGGGGAGCTGGAGCAGGTACTGCTCTTTTGAGATCTTATCCGCCTTCTTTTTGTGCGAGGTCTCCGCGTTCTCCTGGAGGTTGGCGTTGTCATGGGATTCGAACCCCTTGCCGACATCGATCTGGTGCGCATCGTAGACCGGTGTACCGACACGGGTGCAGACGTTCCGGTACTGTACCATGCCCTTTTCGAGGAGGGTGATGTTCATGATCTCCCGGATGAGCGGCCCTGAGAGCGATTTCAGGCCAAGGGAGAGGATGCGCTGTTCGACCAGACGCGCGATCTCCTGTGCAGTTGCGTCGTCAGCCCCGTCATACCCGTAAAAGGTCTCGACCAGCTGGGTTTCCTTGAGGATCTGCTGGACGATCCGGTTGCGATCCCATTCGATGATATGGCCGTCTGAAGTCCTGACAAAAGGAAGTGCGGGAAAGAAGCTGCCGTCAAGAGTCCGTTGCTTGGTCTCCCGCTGCGCCATTATGCACCTTTCACAATTGCCCTGACCTGTTCGCTGTCCAGCATCCCGCCCGGAAAGAGATCGGTACAGGTATAAAACTCATCGTTTTTCTGGAGCACCGGGGCCTCGTTGGTAAACACGCCGTTGATACGGAGCTCGGTAAGCGATTCTGCCGTTGACATGTCCCGTTCAGAAAATGCATATCCGCCCTTTTTTAAAAAATCTTTCAGGTTTTCACAGTGCGGGCAACTTTCCAGCGTATATACGATTAACTGAACAGGTTTCAGCATAAAAAACACCTTCGTCATCTATTGGATTAGCATTATAGAGATAAAAAAATCTTGGTTTGTATCCCTGTGTCTGTACCCCTGAATATCCGGGCAAGAGCGATCACCATTTAGTAGTGGGAAATGAATAGTACCGTAATGGTCAGGGCGTTTGTGGCACTCGAATTATCCGGGGATATGCGGGAAAAGCTGGCAAAAGCCCAGGATGTGCTGCGTGGATGCACGTCGCGCCTCACCTTTGTCGATCCGGCGATCATCCACATCACGCTGAAGTTTCTCGGCGAAGTGGATGAACAGGGAATTCCCCGCGTAAAAGAAGCGCTCAGCACCATCCGCGTCGACCCGTTCTCCGTCATCGGCAAGGTGATCACCGTGAACGACCAGCGGCGCCCCCGTACGGTCTGGTGCACGATCGAAGACGACGGGCGATCCCGGGAGCTATTCCGGCACATCGAAGATGCGCTCGAACCGCTCGGGTTTGGCCGGGAAAAACGCCCCTTCACGCCCCACGCAACGGTGGCGCGGGTGAAATATGCCGATCCGTCGTTATTCCGGCAGCTCGAACTACTGAAAACGACCGGCTATGGCAGCTGCAGGATCCCCGGGATGAAACTGAAAAAGAGTACGCTCACCGGCACCGGCCCGGTCTATGAAGACCTGCTTGAGGTGGTAAGGTGAAGCGCCTGCCACTTGAGGAGGAGATCCTCGCCCGGCATCTCCGCCCGACAAAGAAGGAGCGCGACCTGATCTGCGGCGTGGCAGAAGATATCCTCGGTGCAATCCGGCAAAACGGGAACGCGGAGGGAATGGTAGTGGGATCGGTCGCACGGAACACGTGGGTGAGGGGGGACCGGGACCTCGATGTCTTCATGCTCTTTGACCCTGCGATGCCCCGTGAAGGTCTCGAAAAGGAGGGCCTTGCCCTTGCCCGGGCGGTTGCCAGCCGGTTCACGGACCAGTTCTGTGAAAAATATGCCGAACACCCGTACATCAACGCGTGCATCCGGTCCGTTGATGTGGATCTCGTGCCCTGCTACAAGGTCGACCGCCCGACCAGCATCCAGAGCGCGGTCGACCGGACTCCATTCCATACCCGGTTCATCGCGGAAAAGATCAATGGTCTTGTTGATGATGTCCTGCTCCTGAAACAGTTCGCAAAAGCTGGCGGTATCTATGGTTCGGACCAGATGACCGAAGGTTTTTCCGGTTATCTCTGCGAACTGCTGATCCTCTACTACGGGAGCTTTTCACAACTGATACAGGCCGCATCAGCATGGCGTCCGCATCTCGTGATCGATATCGGGCACCATGCCGCAAAGGAATTTGACGAGCCGCTGGTCGTTGTCGATCCCGTCGACCCGAAGCGCAACGTCGCTGCTGCGGTATCCCTTGACCGGATGGCGGAGTTTATCGAACTTGCGCGGGGGTATGCAGAGGCGCCGTCCAAAAAATTTTTCGAGATCCCCCATCCCCCGGTGATCGGCAGGGAGGAGCTTGCCATCCTGCTGGAGGACCGGGGCACTTCCCTCATTGCGGTCACCTTCAGGACACCTCCGTATATTGAGGAGATTGTCGTTCCCCAGCTGAAGCGGAGCGTGCACGCGGTGACCGAGCACCTTGAACGCAGCGGCTTTATCGTCCACCATGCCCACTACCGCATGGGGCCGGAGCGTTGCATCTTCCTCTTTGAGATGCTCGTTGCCGATCTCCCGAAGGTCCGGTGCCATATGGGGCCGCCTCTCTGGAACCGTGTCAACGCGGAAAAATTCCGGGACAAGCACCATGACCAGTCGCTGCCGGGGCCGTATATCACGGACGGGCGGTACGAAACGGAAGTCCCCCGCGAATGGACGAGCGCAGCAGCGCTCCTCTCCTCACCGGCGCTTCTTTCCGTGAGCCTCGGCCGGCATGTGCGGCAATCCCTGGAGAAGGACTGGAGGGTGACCGAGGGAGTGGAATGCTGGGACGAGGAATTTGCCCCGTTCCTTGCCAGCTTCTTTGAGCGCTGCTCGCCACTCATCCGTATCCAGAGGAACGTCTGATCCTTTCCACGGTTGAGGCTGGTGAATTTGACCGGTAATCGTAGTGCTCCTAATGTGCACGAAGTACCCATGTAGGGGAATAGTTTAAAAAATTACGATATTTTCGGCCGGGATGAAAAATTCCCCGAGATCAGTACAACCTGTCGCATTTTCCTGTTCGTCTATGTGCCAATGGTTCAAACCGCTCTCTGAAGAAACAGATATGAACCCATCAGGTTCACCCGCGAATCATGAAAATCGTTCATATGACCAGATTTGCGATGACCTCCCCGCCGCAGGGCCTCTTCGAGGATTGACTGGTTCATCAGAACCACGATATCGAGAAGATGCATCAGCATTTTCGAGGCACGGCGGGGCAGGAAGTTTACTCGCACGAACCTGATTGTAGATACAATCTGATTTTCACGGGAAACTCAGATGACCGGACGTTCAGGTAAAAATGATGAAAATCAGCGGGTTGTTGAGGGTAAAATCTCATTTTGACCGTATTATGTTTCTTTCTCGCCGGTCCTGACCCGCAGGGCCATCTCGACCGGCATGACAAAGATCATCCCGTCGCCGATCTTCCCGGTATATGCGGCGGTCTTCACGACGTCGATGGCCTTCTCCACCGCCTCATCCGGCACGACCATCTCCACCTTGAGTTTCGGGATGAGATCCACCACATATTCGACGCCACGATATTCCTGCCGGACCCCCTTCTGGAGTCCCCGTCCCATCACGTCAGTCACGGTCATCGCGCCAAACCCGGCCGCGTCCAGCGCCTTTCTGATCTCATCAAACTTTTCACGCCGTATCATTGCTTCGATCATCTTCATAAAAACACCCGGTGAGGATACTTCATTCCTGCACGGTACACTATAGGGAAGAGACAGCCTAAAAGCATTTTTAAAAAAGCGCAGGGGTTATGATCTGGATTTTGTATTTTTCTTTATCTTGACCCCGGCCAGTTTTTCAATGGCGGCAACATCCACGTCATGGCCGAGCACGAGGGCTTTATTGCGCACGGCGCTGTCAACGAACCCTTTGCCTACCGGTGAGCGGACGATGATGGTGGTAAACCCTGCGGGGCTGCCCACTGCACCTGCCGAGATGTCCGCAGCCACCGAGGTCAGATCGGTGCAGTAGTGGCAGCCCTGCCGGATGCAGGTCTCCAGTTCGGCCAGCGGCACGGTCATGTGGCCGCCATCCTGTTTGAGAATCTCCAGTTTGCCCTTTACGTCAAGCTTCCGGATCTCGTATGGCTCGAGTTTGTAGTGTTTCCGCAGCTTGCTGTGCACGAGAGCCGAATAATCGAAGGTCTCCGTGCAGAACAGCCCGATGACCAGCCGGATCGCCTTTGCGTACGGGACGAGGAGGTCGTTCTCGCTTGCCCGCATACGGGCGACTGCCAGGACGGCACAGGGCACACCGATCACGGCAACCCGCCGGAATTTCCGTTCAACCACCGCATGCTTGAGCGCGGCAAGGAGGGGAACCCACCAGCTGTACCGGCTGCCTGCCTGCTGGATGAGCACGTCGGATTTTGTGACAACCACAGACGATGGCCTGAGTGTCCAGTGGTCCTCGGTCACCGTGACCACGGCGTCAATCAGGCCTTCGTCAAGGGCGTTTGCGAGAATTGCCGTGACCGCCCCTCCGCTCTGTTTTCTCGGGATCTCAAACGCGGCTCTGGCAGAGATAATGTTGCTGTAGGCGCCGAGCGTCTCCGCCGGTTGTTCACCCACGCGGGGGCAGACCGCGTAGCAAGCGCCGCAGTTCACCCCGTCGGTTGCCTGTTTGCAGTATCCTGTGCTCTTTGGTGAGACCACCATCTCGCCCTCATCAAAGGAGAGGGCATCTGCCGGGCAGACCGCTACGCAAGCGCCGCACCCGGAACACCTGCCGGTGTCCCAGACCTCGCTTTTCAAATCGAGATAACTTTTTGCTGCCATTGCCATCACTCCCACGTGTACTTGTTTGCAAACGGCCGGGCGCTTGCCGGTGCGATCCGGGTGAAATCTGCTACCAGCAACGGTGTCGCATTGATGCCGAATGCACCGGCAAAATCCTCTATCACGGGTCTTATGATCTTCTTCTGTTCCGGTGTCGCGGGCTCCTGCCGCGCACCGACACCGAGATAACGGCTTTCGACAGTCCCCCGCACGTAGATCTCACCGCCATGGATACCGCTCCCCACGCCCCGCTCGGATATGGGGGTGGTGCCGTTCAGGCCAAGTACGATGAGCAGGCCGCCTGCCATGTATTCGCCAAGGAATGCCTGTGCGGCACCGCCAACCACAAGGATCGGGCGTTTCTCCTTGTACTGCTTCATGTGGATACCGCCACGGTACCCGATATTGTCCCTCACATAGACCCTGCCGCCCCGCATGCTGTGGGCTACCGCATCGCCGGCGCTGCCGTGGATGATGATTTTACCCTTGTCCATGGTATTCCCAGGAGCATGATCGGCATTCCCGTTCACGATGATGGTCGGCCCACTCATGAACATGCCGAGATCTCCTCCGGGAACACCGTTCACGGTGATGGTGACCCCGTCCCCCCTGAGCCCGTCACCGATGAACCGCTGGCCGAGGACATGATCGAGCACGATCTCGGTCGCCCCGTCAGCGACCGTTTTGCGGACCTGTTTGTTCAGGAGCGTGTACGGGAGATCCTGTGCCTCGATGTGTACTGCAGCCATTCCTGTTATGCCCCCACCTGCTTTACATCGAGAACCTTCATCAGTGATTCATCGAGCATATAACCCCGGAGGCGGTCACGGTTGCCCCGCAGGCTCTCGATGCTGTTGATGCCGGCGGCACCCATTAGTTCGGCCAGTTCGTCCGTCCACGCATGAATAAGGTTCGCGACCTGGATTGACGCCGTTTCGGGATCGAGGCGCTGGACCAGCTCCGGTTTCTGGGTTGCAATGCCCCAAGCGCAGACCCCCCGGTTGCAGGTACCGCAGACACGACAGCCCATCGCGACCAGTGCGGACGTGCCGATATAGACGGCATCGGCGCCGAGACAGATGATCTTTGCGATGTCTGCACTCTCACGGATACCGCCGCTTGCAATCAGCGAAACCTCGTTCCTGATCCCCTGATCCCGGAGTTTTGCGTCCACGCTTGCGATCGCAGCTTCGACGGGGATCCCGACATGGTCACGGAAGACACGGGGGGCCGCACCGGTGCCGCCACGGAACCCGTCGATGACCACGGCGTCAGCGGAGGACCGGGCAATACCGGCCGCAATTGCCGCGGCGTTATGCACTGCCGCGATCTTCACAAAGACCGGTTTTTTCCATTCTGTTGCTTCTTTGAGGCTGCGCACGAGCTGCTTGAGATCCTCGATGCTGTAGATGTCATGATGAGGTGCCGGGCTGAGTGCATCGCTCCCCTCAGGGATCATCCGCGTGCAGGAGACATCAGCGCAGACTTTTTCACCCGGCAGGTGCCCGCCGATTCCCGGTTTTGCTCCTTGTCCGATCTTGATCTCGATGGCGGCCCCGCGTTCGAGATAGTTGATATCGACGCCGAACCTTCCGGAAGCGACCTGAACGATCATGTGATCCTGGTAGGGATAGAGCGCCTCATGAAGCCCACCTTCCCCGGTGCCCATGAACGTGCCCATTTTTGTCACTGCTTTTGCGAGCGCGAGCTGGGCGTTCAGGCTGATCGCCCCGTAGCTCATGTGGCCGACCATGATTGGGGTCTCGATCTGCAGGTTTGGAGTCAGCTCTGTCAGGAGTTCCACGTCGCCATTGGCCTTCTCACTGAGCGAGAGCGAGGCGGGTTTTTTACCAACATAGGTGCGGAGCTCCATGGGTTCCCGGAGGGGATCGATTGACGGGTTCGTCACCTGACAGGCATCGAGGACGAGCCGGTCGAATATCATCGGGTAGGGGAGGACATTGCCCATACCAGCGACAATGATCTTCCCGGTTTTTGCCTGGTTGAAGATCGCTTCGCGGATCTCCCGTGTCCAGACCGGGTGGCTCCGGTAATCGGTGGGTTTCTCCACGATATCGATCGCGTCCCTCGGGCAGAACGCAAGGCAGCGGTGGCAGGCAACACAGTTGCGGGAGTTGATCTTTATGGCATCGCCCTCTTTCCGGAACACCCCGTACGAACAGTTCTCGATACACCGGCCGCAGAGCATGCATTGTTCAGGATCGATCGAGATCCGGAATCTCACGGGGATGCTGCCGATGCTCATGCGATTACTCTCCCGATGACCGGCTCTCCGGCCTTCGGCATCGTGATATTTTCGACGTCGGGCTCCAATACCCGGATGGCTGCTTCTTCGCTGGAGATATACAGCCGGTCACCCAGCTCCCCGGAGATCAGCGGCCGGAGCTTGATCCTGTCGGTAAACCCGACCAGCGAGTCCTCACTTGCGATGCAGATCGCAAACGGGCCGTTCATGAGCGCCGGGCCGTAGGTAAGCCGGATTGCCCGGTTGATCTCCTGCTCCTTTGGGGGCATACCGTCGATCTCGTCCCAGAACGGGGGGGCCAGTGCCCTGCAGGCCATCCGGGGTGAAAGGCCGTGCCTCCGGACCAGCAGATCAAAGAGATACGCGACGACTTCCGTGTCCGTATACATGGTGCACTGGTAACCGTAACTCTGGATGTACCGCTGGTTGGTGCCATACGAAGTGATTTCACCGTTATGCACGACACTCCAGTCCAGGAGGTTAAAGGGATGGGCCCCGCCCCACCAGCCCGGGGAGTTGGTCGGATAGCGGTTGTGGGCGAGCCAGAGATATCCCTTGTAATCCTGAATCCGGTAGAAGTCCGCGACATCCTCGGGCCAGCCGGATGCCTTGAAAACGCCGAGATTTTTACCGGACGAGAAGATCAGCGTCCCGTTCTTGGCGGTATTGACATCCATCATCATCTGCATAACGATATCGTCGTCAGGTGTGGCACTTTTCGGCATCAGGCTCCGGTCAGGTCGGAAAAAATATCGCCACGGCGTGTGGACCTTCCGGATTTTTGCCTCATCGCTGGTCGGGATCTCCTCGTCATGGACAACCGTTCCCAGTTTTTCGAGAATGTTATCAAGGGCCGGTTTGTTCTCCCGGATATTATCAAAGAAGACGTGCAATGCATAAAGATCCCGGTATTCCGGATAAATGCCATACGCCACGTAACCGGCTCCCTGTCCACTTCCCCGCTCGTTCATCATGGAAAGTGCCTGTCTGATTGCGGAGCCATCCATGCACTGACGCCGCCGGTCTATGACGCCGATTATACCACACATAGTATCACAGCGAAGAATTGCCTGAGTACTTTTGAACATTCCCTCAATAAAATGTGAGCATCTGCTCATGTAAATGAGTTCAGTAGATATAAATGTGATTGGGTGGAAAATCTGTTCCAGTATGTCAGCAGACGTAGCTAAGCTTTTGAAAAAAATTGAGGCGGACAATGTCAGATTCATCCGGCTCCAGTTCACCGATGTGCTCGGGATGCCTAAGAACGCGGCAATCCCCGTTGTCCAGGCAGAGAAATCCTTAACCGAAGGTACCTGGTTTGACGGGTCATCGATAGAAGGATTTACGAGAATTGAAGAGTCGGATATGCTTCTCAAGGCAGACCCCGCATCGTATACGACGCTCCCTTGGAGGCCCCAGGAAGGTAAGGTCGCCCGGTTCATGTGTGATGTATACACCTATGGGAACAAGCCCTTTGAGGGAGACCCCAGGTACGTGTTGAAGAAGGTCGTGGCCGATGCCGCGAAGATGGGATTTACCTTCAATACCGGGCCTGAACTCGAGTTTTTCCTGTTCAACCTTGTTGACGGCAAGCCGACCACGCAGTTCCCCGACCAGGGTGCTTACTTTGACCTTGCGCCAAACGACAAGGCCGAAGATGTGCGCCGTGAGATTGTGCTCTCGCTCTCCAGCATGGGTTTTGAAATCGAGATGTCCCACCACGAAGTTGCCGCAAGCCAGCATGAGATTGATTTCAAGTACGCGGATGCCGTCACCACTGCAGACCGTGTTATGACTTACAAGTTTGCGACGAAGGCTATTGCGCTCAAGTACGGCCTGCATGCTTCATTCATGGCAAAGCCTATCGCCGGTATCAACGGGAGCGGCATGCACACGCACGGCTCCCTTTCAAAGAGCGGCAAGAATGCATTCTATGATGCAAACGCGCCTGACGGCATCTCCGACACCGCGCTCTACTACATCGGCGGACTCTTAAAGCACGCAAAGGCGATCACCCGTGTCGCGAACCCAACGATCAATTCCTACAAGCGTCTTGTCCCCGGCTATGAGGCTCCCTGCTATATCTCGTGGAGTACCACCAACAGGTCCGCCCTGATCCGGGTACCGGCCGCCCGCGGTAACAGCACCCGTGCCGAGTTCCGCAGCCCGGACCCGATGTGCAACCCGTACCTTACGTTCGCCTGCATGCTCGCTGCCGGTCTTGACGGTGTGAAGAACAAGATCATGCCGCCTGAATCGACGAACACCAACATCTACCACCTGAGTGCAAAAGAGCGCAAGAAGATGAAGATCGATATGCTGCCCGGCAGCCTTACCGAGTCCCACCAGTTCCTGTTGAAAGACCCGGTGCTCTGTGATGCGCTCGGCCCGCATGTCGTTGAGACTCTGACACGTATTGCAGAAGCGGAGACCGATGCATTCCGCCTTGCGGTTCACCCATGGGAGCTGGACAGGTACCTCGCGACCTATTAACCTGATAAATATTCATAGGGCCGGGGATCATGCGGACTTGTAATCCGCTCACGATCCACCGACCGTTCATTACCCGGTTGCCGGAAGGCCTTTCAGGTATGAAAAAACGCGAATAACGCGGCCCTGAGAAGGAATGGTACGTGCGGCCAGCGTTGGCCATGTCCGGATAAGTACGGTTGTAAAAAATAATCCCTTACAGGAGACAGATATGGCGTTGGATACCGGTGTTACAACCTGGCTCATGGTCTCGGCGATTCTTGTCATGCTGATGACCCCGGGCGTCGGGTTCTTCTATGGCGGTCTTGTACGGAAGAAGAATTTTATTTCGATGATTGCGCTCTCCTTTATCATCCTCGCGCTGGTGAGCATTCACTGGGTGCTGATCGGGTACTCACTCGCGTTTGGCCCGGATGTCGGGGGCTTCATCGGAAATCTGAACTATCTGGGCCTCAATGGTGTGGGATGGGATGCCGGCACGCTCACCTACCCCCCGCTGATCTTTATGGCATTCCAGCTTTTTTTTGCTGCAGTTACCCTCACCATCGTTACCTCCGGTGTAGCCGAGCGTATCCGGCTTACCTCCTTTATCGTGTTTGTGCTTGTCTGGCTCACGGTGGTGTACTGTCCGCTTGCGCACTGGGCATGGGGTGGGGGATGGGCAAAACAGATGGGGCTGATCGATTTTGCCGGAGGTACCGTTGTCGAGATCTGCTCGGGATTTTCTGCGCTTGCCCTTGCGCTGGTGATCAGGAACCGCGCCGGTTTTGGTGAGCACGCCCTCGAGCCCAACAACATTCCTATCGCACTTCTGGGTGCAGCCATGCTCTGGTTCGGCTGGTTCGGGTTCAACGCGGGGAGCGCCCTTGCGGTAAATGGCAGCACAGCCGTCGCGTTTGTAACGACTAACTCAGCGGCAGCTGCGGGTGCGCTTGCATGGATGTTTGCCAGCTGGTACCACGGGAAGCCGAGTTCTCTTGGGATGGTGAGCGGGGCGATTGCCGGTATGGTCGCCATTACACCTGCGGCCGGTTTTGTCACCCCGCTGGTCTCGATCTTGATCGGCGCGGTTGCCGGGATATTGTGTTATTGCATGATGCTTTTGAGAATCCGGAAAGGCCTTGACGAGAGCCTCGATGCGTGGGCAGTCCATGGTATGGGGGGCCTCTGGGGAACCCTTGCCACGGGTCTCTTTGCCGCGGCGGCAATAACCGGCTTCTCCGGTCTTCTTGAAGGGAACGTTCACCAGTTCATGGTAAATGCAATCGGCGCATTTGCAGCGATGGCGTACGCTTTTGTTGTAACCTTTATCATCGCGATTGTTATCAACCGGTTCATGGGTCTCCGCGTCACCGAGGATGAGGAATATGTCGGACTGGATATCTTCCAGTATGGAGAACGGGCATAACCGATTCCTTCTTTTTGACATATAACTACCCAATCAGGTAGGTCCTCTTCTCTGCAATGAGTGAATCCGTCTGCGGGAGTAATGCTCTCTTCTTACCAATAACATAAACTTTATAAGTGTGGGAATAGAACTTCCTTCCTACAATTTCACTGAAATTCCAAATTCTGGAATGAACAGAGGGATCAAGATCATGCCGGATCCAATTCTGAACATCATTCTTTCACCGGACTTTCGATCCGGCATCAGCTTGCGATACCGGTATGCAATGATTTCCATTTCTGACAGTCTGCAATCCCATGACCAAAAAGATCATACGGGTGGCTGTGTCCAATTACATTCTGGTCAAATTTTACCTTACGGGTGATGTGAATGGCTATAGATAGTGGAGCAACAGCGTGGATTCTTGTCTCAACCGCCCTTGTCATGCTCATGACGCCGGGCGTCGGTCTGTTCTATGGCGGTCTTGTGCGCAAGAAAAATTTCATCTCGATGATTACCCTCTCGTTTGTCGCGTTTGCCTTGGTGAGCATTCAGTGGGTACTCTTCGGTTTTTCACTGGCATTTGGTTCAGATGTCGGTGGATTTGTCGGAAACCTGCAGTACCTTGGTCTCAACAATGTCGGATTGAATCCCGGACCTTATAGTCCGCTTGTGCCGGCAATGTTGTACATGGTATTCCAGCTGGTCTTTGCAACGGTGACGATGGCAATCGTGACTTCAGGGTTCGCAGAGCGCGTGAAGTTCAGTTCGTTCCTTGTCCTGGCACTCCTGTGGACGACCATCGTGTATGATCCGCTTGCGCACTGGGTGTGGGGCGGGGGCTGGTCATCGCAGTTCGGGGCGATCGATTTTGCCGGAGGCACGGTGGTCCATATCAGTTCCGGGTTTGCTGCACTGGCAATTGCGCTGGTGATCGGAAAGCGTGTCGGCTTCGGTCAGTATCCCATGGAGCCGGCAAACATCCCATGGTCGATCCTGGGTGCTGCCCTGCTCTGGTTCGGCTGGTTCGGGTTTAACGCGGGCAGCGCAGTCGCCGCTAACGGTCTTGCCGTCAACGCATTCGTTACGACAAACACCGCGGCTGCAACGGCAGCCATGGCATGGCTTCTGGTCAGCTGGGCTCACGGTGGCAAACCGAGTTCTCTCGGGCTTGTCAGCGGAGCGGTGGCAGGACTGGTCGCTATCACTCCTGCAGCCGGTTATGTTACTCCGATGGCTTCGATCGCAATCGGGGCGGTTGCCGGTGTGCTCTGCTATAGCCTGATGCTCTTCCGTATCCGGAAAGGCCTTGACGAGAGCCTCGATGCGTGGGCCGTCCATGGTATGGGGGGCCTCTGGGGAGCACTCGCCACCGGTATCTTTGCCGCTGCGGCAGTCAACGGCGCATCCGGGTTGCTTGAAGGCAATGTTCATCAGTTCATTGCCCAGATTGTCGGCGCCGGTGCAGCTCTCATCTATGCATTTGTCGTTACATACATTCTTGCAACCATTATCGACAAGACTATCGGACTGCGCGTAACAGAAGATGAAGAGTATGTCGGTTTGGATATTTCGCAGCATGGGGAACACTGCCTGTAACGGGGGATTAACATGAAAATGGTAAAGGCAATCATCAAACCTGAACGGTTCGAGTTTGTGAAAAAAGCGCTCGAAGACAAAGGTTTCGTCAGCATGACCATCACCGACGTCAAAGGCCGGGGAGAGCAGAAGGGTATCGCCCTTGAGTATCGTGGAGGGATAATGACCGTGGACATTCTGCCCAAAGTCCAGATTGAGATCGTGGTGAGGGACAAAGGTCTCGATGACCTCATTGCAACCCTCACGGCCGCTGCACGGACCGGCAAGATCGGCGACGGAAAGATCTTTGTCATGCCCGTGGAAAAATCAGTCCGGATACGGACTGGAGAAGTGGAGTCCTGATCCGGTACCGGCAGGACATCAGGTACCGGATGATGTAATCTTTCATTTGGTTCGGCGGGGGCATTCATCCCACGCCACTTTTTTTACAACGGGTTAACGTTCCGGTCGTGTGAAGAATCCGGTTTTTTTCGCGGGGAAAAATAGTTATTCAAATTCAAGAAGAGCCCTGAGTTTTTTCTCGATGTGCGGCGAAATATGGTAATGATCTGGCAGGGTAAATGCCCCTATGTCGTCTTTTATCGCTTTATGAATGTCATCTTCAGATATCCCGTGTTTATGATGATCGACCACTTCGTGGAAGAAGATCTTTCCCCCGCCCGGGATAATCCTGCAGAGGCAGGGGATTTCGTCATCGATCCGGATATAATAATAGGAAGAACCGATCAGCGACTTCCGGTACTGCTGGATCTGTTCAAGAATAATCTCATAATCCGGTTCTGATCTATCCGCCATCAGGTATCTTGGCAACGGTTCGCTCCCGGCTAACCTCTCTGCTGTTCCCATTGATGCATACCCCCTCACAAACTATTAACCCTCTCCTCTCTGTGATGCTGGGTGCAGAGGAAAAAGTATGATGGAAGTATCTTTCTTCAATATATATATCTTGTTGTCTTAGCGGAACCATGTATTTTCCAGCCGGCCTTGGATGGAGCAGAGCGTTATTTACCCTGCCAAGAGACATAGATAAAGAAACATGATCCCGTGGCTGAATTCAAATTTTAAAAATTTTAAACCCACGGCAGCTATTGCTCTTAATGCCACGCGGCACATGAACAAACATGAGCGGAAAAAACTCTTCTCCGTTGACATTGAACCGATGCGAACTGCCGAAGGGCGCTGGTTTGAGGCAATTGTGTACGAGATGTTTCTGGATATCTCGCAGAAGTCCGATCGTATCAAATACCTCGCATGGAAGGGTGCAGACGCGCCGCGTGCACAGGAGAATGCCCGGCTGGGCCAGAACGGGATCTTTTACACGAAATACGGTGATATTACCATCCGGGGGAACGGCCAGGACCTTGCTGAGTTCGACCTGATTCTCGTGGATTCCCACGACCGGATCGCGTTTGGCGAAGTGGTCACCTCGCCAGCAGATCTGAAAGAATTTGAAATCGAGATCGCCTTCAAAAAACGACTGCTCGGGTACCTGTTTGACCAGAAGCATGTCTTATTCCTGCTTATATCATCATTTGATATTTCGAACTATTCCGTGATCAAACGGCTTGCGAAGGACCCCGACAATGCGATCATCCATACGACCTCCTGCGAGCAGCTCAAGAAACTCGTCAAGCACTACCGGCCAAGGATCCTCTACAACGCACCTGAACATCATCCGAAACTGATCAGAGCCACAGATCTAC
>Ga0326728_10002518_pt1 | contig 60510 bp, 43 predicted proteins | sample MB3enrmetagenome_FD_207602 | JGI IMG/M metagenome (GOLD analysis project Ga0326728, IMG submission 207602) | Lab enriched peat soil microbial communities from McLean, Ithaca, NY, United States - MB31MN | ecosystem: Environmental > Terrestrial > Soil > Wetlands > Peat | place: USA: New York... | reverse complement strand
GTCGACGCTGCGGTAGTGACCCGACTGGACGGCATCCTCAATAATTCTCTGGTGCTCGGGCTTGAGTTCAATGGTCATGACCGTGTCTCCATAGGATTCCCAGTGACCTTCTTCCGGTCAATCCCAATATTACAACATACCCTCCTTGATGTCATGCCGCTCCCCTAATATCCGTAGACTCTTTTCTCAAGTCTGATGCCGTTCGCCTCCCACGACTTATTCCTGAGAGCTTTTTCCACCGCTTCCGGGTTTCGATCCATCACCGTCAAGTAGGCGCGCACTGCGCTTTCCGGACGCCTGCGCCCTTGCTCCCGTTCCTGGAGGGAGCGCGGGCCAGTTCGGACAATTAGACACCTTCCCTAAAATTTTCCCCTACCGGTAGGAAATCCCTAGAATTTGCAGTAGGCTATGGCCAGTGTCTTGCAAGAGAATCGTGCGGAGGACTGTGTCAGGGTGAAATCGCGCAGTAGGGCTAGGTGACAGGAACCAGGAGTCAGGAGTTAGGAGCTAGGAATCGGGGCTCGGGATTGGGGGTGGGAGATGCGATTGCCGAACGACGATGGGCGATTTCTGAAGGCCGAATGGTGACCGCTGAACGGCCATTATCCACCGTCCACTAACCGTTGCACGTTGGTGGCTCTCCATTATGTGACAGAAAGAAAATGAGTTAACAGTTTAGAGCAAAAATGTCTGAAGGCTTTAACTCACTAAAAACAAATATACTTAGACCAAAATTCGGGAGCTGGACGGAAAAAAGGGCGCGCGGCTCTCCATTATGTTTCAGAAAGAAAAGGGGTTGGCTGTTTATGGTAAAAATGCCTGAAAGCCTTAAGCAATTCAAATAATGGGAGTTAGATCGAAATATGGGAGCGAGGGTGGGAAAAGGCGACGCGGCTCTCCATTATGTACCAGAAACAAAAGAGGTTAGCAATGAACAGCGAAAACCTTGCAAAAATCTATGTTATTGAAAGTAAAAAAGTTAGTAAATCATCTGGAGCCCGGGGCATGGGGAAAAAAGGGGGACAAAAATTGAGGCCAAGCAACCGTAACTTATTGAAAGGAAATATAGAAAAAATGTCGCTTTTTCGCCTCTCCATTATATTGATGAAAACAAATAAGTTAAGTCTGTCTCTCCATTGTGTTGGTGATAATAAACGGCTTAATAGAAGGAGTCAGAATTCAGGATTTGGTGGCCAGGAGTTAGGTGCGGGGCACGGGATTCGGGATTCGGGGGACACAGGATCAGGAGGTTTGGAGTTAGAGGGCAGGAGCCGGCAACTCGATCCTAAATCCCAAACCCTAGATCCTGGATCCTGGATCCTAGCTTCCAGTTGTCAGCTACCGGCTTACGGCCTGGCGATCCCGGTCCGGCTTTGAGGCTACAGACACCAGATTTCGGCCGAGCACGGCGGAGGCCGTCAGCGCTCCACCCATCAGCGCTCCGGGTATGCCTAACGTACAAACGTCCTGGCCGGTGAGGTAAAGATTTCGCACGGAGGTGTGAGGGGTGAGGCAGCGAAGGCGGAAGCGCGCGGGAGTGGCGCTGGCTCCGTAGGCTTCGCCGTGTTGGTAATTCATAAAGTGGCGAGTGGAGAGCGGCGTCGAGAGCTCGGCGGTGTCCAGCTTGCCGCGCACGGCCGGCACATGCTCTTCCAAACCGCTGCGCAGGCGCTCCGAAAGTCCTTGTTTGAAGTCGTCGTAATCCTGTCCCCGCCGCTTCCAGCGCGTATCTTCCCAGCGCGCGAACCAGTCGTAGGGCGCCGGGCAGATCACTTCCAGGGTGGCGCGGCCTGGATGCCGCCGCTCGAAATCGGGATCCTTGGCCGAGGGAGACGAAATGAACAATAAGGGTAAAGGTGCGGAGGGATCGCTCGCGAAACGCGCCAGGTTCGCATCATGATCAGGCGTGGGGTGAATCCACAGATTGGTTCCCGTCAACCCCAGCTCCGCCGCGCTCTGCTTTACGCCCGCATAGAGGCAGAGGTGAGCCATGGAGGGCGAGAGGGTGCGCAACTCAGCGAGAGCGGGCGCAACTCCGGGGGCTTCGGGCGGCAGCAGCGAAGCGAAAGTGTTCCAGGCCCCCACATCGCTGATCACCGTGCCGGCACGAAGCTCGCGGCCGTCCTGCATGCGCACTCCCACGGCGCGCTGGGCGCGGTCGAGCAGGATTTCACGAACCTCGGCGCTGAAGGCAATCCGCCCGCCGGCAGATTCGATAGTGGGCGCAATTTCGGCGGCAAAGCTGGATGCTCCGCCCACCGGAAAACTGGCGCCTTCCAAATAGTGCGCGGCGATAATGGCGTGCATGGAGAAGCTGCTCTGCGCCGGTGGCAGGCCATAATCGCCCCACTGCGCGGCCAGCACTCCTGCCAGCTCGCGATTGGCTGTCACCTCCGCAAGGACGTCGGCCGTGGTGCGCCGCGCCCAACGCAGAAAGGGCCCCCGCATCAGCGGTCCTGCCAGGCCGGCGATGGGACGCGGCAGGGCCTTCTCTGTAAAGTACGCCGAGGTCTTCCGCGCACAGGACAGCACTGCCCGCAAGTAGCGGTCAATGCCAGCGGTTTCGCTGGGGAAATAGGACTTCAGACGGTCGCGAAATCGTTCCAGCCCGGCCACCAATTCGTACTCACGGCCGCTGATGCGGATGCGGTCGTAAACCTCGGGCATGGGGCTCCACTTCAAGCGTCCGCCGGTGAGATGGTCGAAGATGGCGCGCAAGGGCGAAGCAGGATCTTGCACCTGGCCGATGTAGTGCACGCCCACATCCCACTCGTAGCCGGGGCGATGAAAGGTATGAGTGAATCCTCCTGCCACATAGTGCCGCTCGAGGACCAGCACGCGCTTACCGCGATGCTGCGCGAGCAGCGCGGCGGCGGCCAATCCGCCAATGCCCGATCCGATCACGATCGCATCCCACTGGTCGGCGACGGGGTTTTCCTTGTACGAACTCCCTACGGTGATATTGGCCATGGCCTTTGACCTCCGGGTAAATGTGTCCTTGATGTGGACACTGGCCACATTCTGCCAGAGAGATGTTGCGCGTGTCAACATTTATTTGATATAACGGGAAAGCGATGCGCAAGCCTCGGTCCTACCACCACGGAAACCTGAAGCAAGCCCTGCTGGCGGCTTCGCTCGATCTCATTCGCAAGGCGGGTCCCGGCGCGTTCACGCTGCGCGCGGTGGCGAGGCGGGCAGGCGTGTCGCACAATGCGCCGTACCGGCATTTTCGCAAAAAGGAGGAATTGCTGGCAGCGCTGGCCGCGGAGGGGTTTGACCACCTCACGGCCGCGATGAACACGGCGGCGGAATCCGCGTCGGGTGCCCTGGAGCGCTTTCGCTTGAGCGGGCGCGGCTACGTGGAGTTTGCGCTCCGTTATCCGCAACATTTCGCTGTGATGTTCGATCTTCCCTGGCAATACGAATTGTATCCGCAAACGCGTGCGGCCGGCGAGCGCGCTTTCGGAACGCTGGTGCGCTACGTCGAAGCGTGTCAGGCGGAGGGAGTTCTGCCGCCGGGAGACGCGCGGCCCTTCGCCCTGCTCGCCTGGTCGATGGTCCACGGGGTGGCCAAGCTCGCCATCAGCCGCCGGCTTCCCCTATCGGAAACTGCGGAGGTGCTGCGCTTCACGGACACGGCCACCGGGGCGCTGGCGCGGGGTTTGGCCCACGCTTTCGCGTCCGAGCCCTGAGGCGCTCGCACCATTCGCGTGCGCACAGGGCGTTGGCTTGACAGGGGCGGGGCCGAATGGCAAGATGGGAAATTGCGACAGGCGCGATTCTGCACACTGTCTGCGCCCGCTTGCAAAATCGCGACAAGCAGTTCATGTGCCGAAGTGGCGGAATTGGCAGACGCGCTACATTCAGGGTGTAGTTCCCGTCAGGGAGTGGAGGTTCGAGTCCTCTCTTCGGCACCAGAGTTCACGAAGCCCCCGTAAAAATGCTGTTTTCTCAGAAGTCACGAAGAGCATCTTACAATTGCCTCCCGATTCAGTTCCCCACAGTCCTTTCGAGAAATCGCAGATCCCACAAGCAGTGATCTGTGCCTGCCGGCGCTCGTCCGCGCAACCGTTGATCAAAGCTGGACGACCTGATTGGGTTCTATCTGCAAGCTTTTGGTTTTACGATTAGGCCAGAGCAATCCGACTTGCGTAGTGTCCGGGCCAATGCCCACGATGCGCAATGCCTTGCCCTTGGCATCGGTAACAATCCGCGCCGTTCCTTTGACGGTGAGCAACTTCTTCGTTTTGAGGAATAACTCGGAGGAATCCGGCCCGTGGCTCAACTCGGCTGCTCCCCCTTTCAGCGGAAGCGAGAATCGGGTGTGGCTCGCTCCTTCCGGCACCCGGCAATTCCATTCCAGTTTGTCGGCTTCGGTGCGGACGCCGTGCAGGCGCCAGGTGTAGTCCACCATTACCAGGGCCGCGGGCGAATAGCCTCCGCCGGCCGGGGTGAATTCGCCGGTTAGTGGATCGAGCTGCTGAAGGAAGCCCGGGCCCGCCAGAAGCGCCTGAATCCACTGGCTCATCATGTGGGCGAGGTCGACAGGCTTCCCGTAATGTTCCAGCCAGCGTGGCGCCCTCAGGGCGGTCAAAGCCTGCGAAGCGCCTCCCCAGGAGTTGACGGGGATCGGGCGGACAAAGACCGGGTCGTCGAGGGCGATCGAAGGTAGAGGATAAGGCGCCCAAAAGGCCTGCGGGTTATGTATCTGCCGTGCATAAACCTGATCGAAGATGTCCTGCCCGACCACATGTTCACCGAGAACCCGCGTGAGCGCATCGCCACGAATTCGCACAAACTGGTTTTTTGCATCCAGGTCGTAAAAGCAGGCGTCATTAGGATCGTAGAGGCGGTCGATGATAGCCTTTTGAATTGAGGCGGCTTTTTCTTCCCACTGCGCCGCTTCACCGCCGCGCCCTAACAGGCGCGCCATCTTCGCAAGGGCCACCCTGCCTCCGTAGACGGTAGCGGAGAGATCTGGAGCCAGGAAAGGAAGTACGTCCACCTTAGGGCAGATCCGCGCATCATTGTTTGGACACTCGTTCGGCAACCCTTTCCAGCGCGGACTGTTGTCATGGCCCGTGTCGAATGTGCAGAAGGCTTCACACAAGCCCGTCCCGCGCGTGTTCCGGTAGCGCATAAGGAAGTCGTCCCATCGGCCGCAAGCGCCGTACGCTTTATGGAGAAACGCCTCGTCACCGGAAGCTTTGAAGACTTCAAGCGCCGTCGCCGCGATGGGCACGACCATTTGGATCTGGCCCTGGCCGACCGCCTGAAACCGAACCCAGCAAGGTAGGTAGCCGTCGTCCCGTTGGAGATCGAAGAAGACCTCGTGATTGGCCCTTGCGATGGCAGGCTCGTACAATCCGTAGACTTGGCCTACCTGCGGTTCGGCCTCCAGCCAAACGCCACGGTAACTGGCGCCATCGATCAGTACGGGGTTCGGGAACCGATAGACGTTGAGAGTGTTAGTCTTCAAAGTGCTCAGCGCCGCGTCGTATCTTTCTTGAAGACGGGAATGGTCAGTCTTGAATTCCGGCCGCGCGCCCTCCTCGGCTGCGGCACCATCACAGGGGATCAGTAGCGAAGCCGCGCCGGCTCCCAGGCCGGCCAGGAAGCGGCGTCGGTCCAGCTTTTGCTGGTGAGTGAAATTCGCTCGAGCCTCGCGCATTGCATTTGCCATTTTTGTCCTCCTCCGAAAGAAAGCTGGGGCGTGGATTCAGGTAACTGCCGATCGTGTAAGTCTCAAACCCATTGCTGAGAGGATGGCCACCGGGCTTACTGACTCCCCCCCTCGAACCGCGTGAGTGCAGCACGGCGTGCCGGATACTTGCGGATGACCTTTAACCCACAATTTCCATTTTCAATCTTCAATCGACCGATACCTTACAGCCGAGCGCTTTTGAATGCAACCGTCCGTTGGGGCCGAGGCGCTGAGCCCCTCGACCACGGGAGCCAGCCAGCGGCGGGTGCGATGCAGCTTCCCACACCTCAGCAACGACTTGGGGACTGTACACGACCCAGCGATCTTGGTTCTGTGACCACATGCGGTCACCGAATGCCTTCAGAGTCCGTTTATGCAAGCCCCATATTCACCCAACATCAATGCTATTATGGGTTTCAACCATTTCTATAAACCCGAGGGTCTGGCAATAAGAATGCAACTTCCTTCGTTAAGTCGGCGGTCTTCGTGAGCCGATGGACTTCTAAATCGAGAGGTTCAATTGTTGTTCGTGCACAATTTCCCCTGATTTTGGAAAATTCGTAGTTGCGGAGCGCGCATTCATGTCCTGGCGCCGATCCGCAGGAGGCCGAATGCGAATGAAATTCTTGCCTTTGCCGATGGCCACGCCAAGGAGGTTGTTTCATGACGTGCTCGATGGTGTAAGATTCAATGGCTGCGATTTTTCCGAATGCAGCAAGGCTGGCAACTCATCAGTCAGGCGCTGGCGAGGGGGGTTAAATGAACTATTTGCAGCAGTTCAAAGTGCAACCTGGCTCTAACGTGAAGCTTAAAGATGTCGATCCTGAATTCACGGATGATTACAAAAGTCACGACGAGGCGAATGAGGAGACCGCGCAATTTCAGGATCGGTTGCGAGAACTCCAGGTGCTGCTTTATGCGCAACGACGGCAATCGCTTCTGATTTGTCTACAGGCAGTGGACACCGGGGGAAAGGACGGGACGATCAGCCACGTCTTGGGGGCCATGAACCCTCAGGGCTGCCGGGTGGCGGCATTTCGCCAACCCACCGCCGAGGAACTGGCCCACGATTTCCTGTGGCGGGCGCACCGGGCCACGCCTGCCAGGGGTGAAGTTGTGATCTTCAATCGCACTTATTACGAGGATCTGCTGATCGTCCGTGTCCACAATTTGGTCCCGAAAGACATCTGGGCCCGCCGTTATGACCTGATCAACGCTTTTGAGAGGGGCCTCGTCGACCACGACACCCTGATTCTCAAGTTCTACTTGCATATCTCCAAAGAAGAGCAATTGGAACGCTTCAAGGAGCGGCTGGACGACCCAAGCAAGCAGTGGAAGATCAGCGAGGCCGATTACAAGGAGCGAGCCTTTTGGGACGATTACGTTTCGGCTTATGAGGACGTCTTGACCCGGTGCAGCACCGACTATGCACCCTGGTTCCTCATCCCCGCCAACCACAAGTGGTTCCGGAATTTTGCCGTGGCCCGGATCATTGTAGAATACCTGCAAACGCTCAACATGAAATACCCCAAGCCCACGGTCGATATCGAACGCATTCGCCGTGAGTATCACGCGGCGGAGAAAGCTTAGGCGAGCTGACATGTTAGCGATTGAGCGAATTCTTTGCCCTGTGGATTTTTCGGAACTTTCAGCAAGGGCGTACGATTACGCGCAGTCGCTGGCCCGGCATTATGGGGCCAAGCTGTTCCTTCAGCACGTCGTCGATTTCGTTCTTCCCCCCTATGCGTATTACGCTCCCGCGAGCTACCTCGAAGACTTCTTCCAGAAGGTCTGCACCGACGCTCGGGCGGAGCTGGAAAAGTTCGCCAAGTCGCATACAAGGAATGGCGTGCAGCCTGAGTGCCTCGTGTCCGAAGGTACGGCGCCGGATTCGATTCTCGCCTTTGCGGAAGCGCAAATGGTGGACTTTATTGTCATGGGGACGCACGGGCGCAAAGGACTGGACCGTGTTGCGCTGGGGTCGGTGGCGGATCAGGTCTTGCGAAAAGCCCGCTGTCCTGTGCTGGTGGTCTGCCAGTCGGGGCCCGAGGCTCTCGATACGGAAAGCGCACAGAATTCGGTTGAGTTGCGCAGGATTATTTTCTGCACGGATTTTTCCGAGCCTTCCCATGGGGCTTTGAACTATGCGCTCTCGCTAGCGGCGCATTACGATGCCGAACTCACCCTGCTCCATGTGTTGGAGAACCTTCCGCCTTCGGCCGACATTGAACAGGAAATCACGACAGCGAAAAAGCAACTTGATAAACTGATTCCCCCGGAGGGGGTCAAGGCCGGCAAGATGAACACCTTGGTGCGGATCGGCAGAGCTTACGAACAGATCATCGAACTTGCCCTGGAGATGCAAGCTGACTTACTGATTATGTCCGTGCGTGGGCGCAATGCCTTGGATTTTGCAGTGTTTGGTTCGACAACTTATCGCGTGATTCAGTTAGGACCTTGCCCGGTTTTAGCCGTGCATGGTTTTAAGGGCCGGAGCCCATAGCGTGCAGGCATCACTGAATCCTAGTCTTATAGAACGCTCCGCCGAATCGAAAGGGGAGATCGTGCCGCCAGCCGTTGAGACTTTTGGTTTGACGCGCCGCTTTGGGTCAGTGACGGCGGTGAGCGAGTTGTCGTTGAACGTCTCCGCGTGCTCGATCTTTGGTCTACTGGGGCCCAATGGCGCCGGAAAAACCACGACCATCAAAATGCTGACCACCATGCTCCCGCCGAGCGCGGGCACGGCAAAGGTGTCCGGGTTTGATATTGCTCGCCGGCCCGTGGATGTCCGGCGTAGCATTGGATACGTGTCACAGATGCTTTCAGCCGACGGGGCACTGACCGGGTACGAGAATCTTTTGTTGTTCGCCAGGCTGTATGGGATTCCGCACGCCATGCGCCGCCAACGCATTCTTGATGCCCTGGAGTTCATGCGCCTGAGCGAATCCGCCAACATGCTTGTACGAAACTACTCCGGTGGCATGATTCGGCGGCTGGAGATTGCCCAATCGATGTTGCACCGGCCGGCCGTTCTTTTTCTGGATGAGCCGACGGTCGGCTTGGACCCGGTGGCGCGGCACGCGGTGTGGGAGCATCTTCGCGGGCTGCGCGACCAGTATGGAACGACCATCCTGATGACGACCCACGACATGGAAGAGGCGGACGAGCTCTGCGAGACCATCGCCATCATGAACCTCAGCCGGGCGGTGGCGATAGGTTCACCCGCCACCCTCAAGGCTCAGGTGGGGCCGCAGGCAAATCTGGATGACGTCTTCATTTATTACGCTGGAGGTTCAATTGAGCACGGAGGGAACTACCGAGACACCGCCCAAATGCGTCGTACCGCCAGCCGTCTCAGCTAAGGAACCTGCCGCCCCGGCTTTCCTACGCGACACGCTGGCGCTGGCAGACGTTGAGCTCCGGAAACTTAAGCGCGACCCCGTTGAGCTCCTCACCCGGGCAATCCAGCCGGCGTTGTGGCTGTTGATATTCGGGCAAGTCATGGGCCGGACCAAAGCCATCCCCACCGGCAACCAGACCTATCTTACGTTTATGGTGCCGGGAGTTCTGGCCCAGAGTGTCCTCTTTATCGCCATCTTCTATGGCATCAGCGTCATCTGGGAACGTGACATGGGCATCCTGCAAAAGTTGCTGGTGACGCCCGCGCCCCGCAGTGCCTTAGTCCTCGGCAAAGCACTGTCCGCGGGAGTAAGGGGATTATCCCAAGGTTTTATCATCTATCTGCTGGCCGTCACGCTCCGGATTCCGCTTCGCTTCAAGGTGGGGCCGATCCTGGGGGTCGCGGGGTTCATCATCCTGGGCTCCGCGCTGTTTTCCACCTTCTCGCTGGGAGTGGCCTGTATCGTGAGGACGCGCGAACGTTTCATGGGCGTCGGGCAGGTGCTCACCATGCCGCTCTTTTTCACCAGCAATGCTATTTATCCTTTGAGCATCATGCCCCCGTGGCTGCAAGCCTTGGCGAAAGTCAACCCATTGAGTTACCAGGTTGACGCGCTGCGCGTCCTGATGGTCCAAGGAGGGTCGTCGATCTTTGGGCTGGGCAAGGACTTCACGGTACTGCTCCTTGGTCTGGTAATACTTGTCCTGATAACGGCGAGACTTTATCCGAACGTCGTCCGGTGAACCATTCAAGGAATTCCAGCATGCACTAACTGGGGCCACATTTTGTGGCCCAAGGAGCATTTATGAGAGCGATGGTAGTAGGAAAGCGCGCACCGGTCGAAAGATCTCCTCTGGAGCTAATGGATCTGCCGGTCCCCGAGCCGGGGAAAGGAGAGGTTTTAGTTCGGGTCGAAGTGTGTGGCGTCTGCCGCACGGACCTGCATGTTGTGGAGGGCGAACTGCCGCCACATAAGGATAGGATTGTCCCTGGGCATGAGGTCGTCGGGTACGTAGAGCGGATAGGGCCGGGCGCGACGCGCTTTCGGGCAGGCGACCGGGTGGGCGCGGCTTGGTTGCACGCCTCCTGCGGTGTGTGCACTTATTGCCGCCGGGGCGATGAAAACCTTTGTGTGGCGCCCCTCTTCACCGGCTACGATGTCGACGGCGGTTATGAGGAGTTCATGACCGCCCCGGAAGATTTCATCTACCCCCTGCCCGCCGATGTTTCCTCCCGGGAGGCTGCCCCTTTCTTGTGCGCGGGGATTATCGGTTATCGCGCGTTGCGTCGCAGCAACCTCAGGAAAGGAGAAACGCTGGGTCTCTATGGTTTCGGAGCATCGGCGCACATCGTCATCCAAATAGCTCTGCACTGGGGGTGCAAGGTCTACGTCTGCACTCGAGGCGAGCGGCACCAGGAGTTAGCACGAGGGATGGGAGCAACCTGGGTCGGGTCGGAAGCCTCCACCCCCCCCGTGAAACTCAATAGTAGCATTATCTTCGCGCCGGCAGGAGAGCTGGTACCGGTGGCGCTGGCAGCGCTGGACCGGGCCGGCACCCTGGCTCTGGCCGGCATCTACATGACGCCCATACCGGCCATGGATTACCAGCAGTATCTTTTTCTGGAGCGCGACCTGCGGAGTGTCACCGCCAACACCCGGGAGGATGGCCGTTCTCTCTTGGAACTGGCGGCGTCTGTGCCGCTGCACACAACGACCCAGGAGTTCCCCCTGGCCCAAGCCAACGATGCCCTTCAGATGCTGAAGCACGATCGCATAAACGGAGCTGCCGTGCTGCGGGTCTCCCCGGAGACCGAACCTAGCGGCATCCTTTGAATGCTCCGCCGACCCACTGAAATTACCTCCGAATGAGCACCAATGTGGACCGAGTTCCGACACGATAATTCGGGCTGAGGGAGCCTCCTTCGTTACTTCGGACCGGCAAACGCCTTGTCCCCTTCGACATCGAGGAAGCTTGCATAACCGGGGCCTCCCGAACCGACATACCCATGGCTGGCGCCAGAATCATCTGGACTGACCCAAAAGGAGTAGAGCTCTCCCAAACGGAGATAAAACTTGAATCGGACCGGCTTGCCCGCCTGCGGGGACAGGTCCGAGTCTCCCCTCCACGTCACCATCTGCAAGGTCTTGTCAACCTTGATGGGCTGGCAGTTATCCTTGGTAAAAGGTTGGATCACGGTGCCAGCCGAGTCGAGCAATTCGACGCGAAGTTCACCTTGGGGCGCGTTGGTATTCACAAAAAGGCGTTTCCCATCAAACTGCACCGGCCGTGTCGTCAAAGTGCCCTCCTCGCGAACCGAGTCCATAGAAGCAAAACCATCACGGCGCAAAAAGGCAAGTCCGGTATTCAGATAACCATCCCACATCTTGTCCTTGTCTTTGGGGAGGTCGCGAGCTGAAAAATACATGTACAGTTTGTCCCCAACTACCACGCATGCGCCCGTTGCCGTATCGCAATTCCCCCAGTTCCAGGCGCCCGGCTTCTCCGTCACATAAAAGAACGGTCTGCGGTCCGGACGGTAATAGTGGAATCCATCCCGGCTGTAACCTAACACAATTTCTTTGCGTTTCTGAATGTGGCGCCTGGCGCACTCTCCATTCTCCGGGCCCTCCCACACAGAGAAGAATCCCAGCATCAAGCTTTCATACGCTACGGTATCAAAGTGATAAAGCTGCGGCGCGATATGCGCAAAATCTTCATTGGGATTGTGAGGATCGTACTTGTCAGCGGCCAGCCAGGGAACGACACTCCCGCTGGGGACGGTGTCATTGGCCAGTTTTGTGGCTTGGCCTGGGTCCTCGTCCTCCACATAGGCCCGAGCTCGGCCTTGTAGAGGGTCCATGTAACGGATGTTGATCACCCATTTATCCCGGAAGGGATTGTAATGGGCATTGGTATGGTCGCCTATCCGGCCAGACACCGCCTCCGGTTCTGACCAATGAATCCCATCCCTCGAGTGGCAGTAGTAAAGCCGCCAATCGCGTGGGTCGTCCGGATGGTCTTTCGACCAGGCGGTGTAAAAGATCTTGTATCGGTGCGCGGCATCATCCTTGTAATCAACCCACACACTATTGGTATCAAACGGCCGTCTTTCGTTTCCTTCCCAAGGCCGATCCTTCAGCACGACCTTTGAAACCTTGGTGTGATCAATGACGATGTTTGTCCCGGGGACAACATCGAGATTGGGTTTCTCCCAATGAATGCCGTCTTTCGAGGTTGCATAGCAGGTGTATTTTATGTAGCCACACGTATACCACATTTTAAATAAGCTGCCCTGGTGATCGTACCAAATGCCGCCGCTGAAGGGCCCAGCAAAGGGTGCAGGGCCCTCTATCTCCCATGCTTTATCGGGTTTGATAATAGGATTGCCCTCGTAGTACTTGGGTTGATGGTAGGTACGTTGTAGGGTCGTCTCATCGATCAGGAAATCGTCGACAAACAATTGCCTGCCGACGCCGATCTTGATCACCCCGGGAGGGCTTTTCAGATAAGGCACCGTCATCGGTTCGGGCGTGAGCTTAACGTCGCTCGGCGGCCAATTTGCCTCAAGCTTAATGCCGTTGTATAACTCTTGCTGCGCCGGCGCTCCAACGCAGAGCGCCGTGGCGCAAAGCAGAAAGATACCCGCGATGCTGCCTAAGTCCTTCCTTGTTTTCATCACTGCCTCCTTCGATGCCCAAGGCGCGCGACCCTGGGGCTCAACCCATGTCACGGATTGACCAGGGCTACCTGCTGTTCGGTCTCTCGCCGGAAATACATGGCTAATCTAGTCCGGCAAAGCTTGGTCCAGCGGACCCGCGGGGCAACCGTACTTATGCACGAATTCGTCCTTCTGCTGCCTGGCCGCGTCCCAGTGCCCGGCCTCCATGGCGGCTTTGACAGCCTCGACGGATGCCGCGCAGAACTGCTTGTGGACCAAATCGCATGCAGGATTCAACGCCGGACCGTCTGGCCCCATGGTAAACGCACAAGTGTTGGCAAAATCGCTGCGGTACAAGTCCAGGAGATCCGATTTCAGGGTGGGGTCTCCTGTGATCAGCACTCCTTCCATCAGAGCGACAGCCGCATCATCAATCCGATGTTGGGCGACGAAAGCGTATGAGATTTGCCAATACGCTTCGGGATTCACGGGATGAAAGGTGAGCGCCTCGCTGGCTGCGGCGGAAGCTCTCTCCGCGTTCCCGAGAATCCGGTACGCAGCCGCCAGCATCCAACGCGCCTCAGGGTCGCCGTGGGGAGCGGGAGCTTCCGTAGGGTGGCGACGAGCCCACTCGGCCCCTCCCTTGCGATCGTATTCCGCCCACCGGCTCTTGTCGATGGCAATCGAACGCAGCAGAAGCTGGAGCGCGCGTTGGTACTCAAAAGTGCCTTGGGAAGAATCACGCGCGTGCAAAGAGTCACCTTTGGATAAATAGAAGCCGGCCGCCACGCGATAAGCCTGGGGATTATTGCGCGAGTCGGGCAGCGAGTCGAGGATCGCCACCGCCCTCTCGGCTTCCTCGATGGCCCGATCGAGATTCGGATCCTTCACGTCCTTTCCATAAAGTACGGAAGCGAGCAGATCGTGGACCTTGTAACTGTTTGGGCTGGTTCGGACACTGGCTTCCCCCAAGGCGCGCTCGTCCTGCCAATCGCCGTTCCGCACCCAAGTCCGGACGGCGAAGGCGGCGGTGATCACGCACAACACGACCGGCGCAAAGTGTTTTACCGGGACCCGTTTGCCAGCCGCATAAATCGCCATGACCAGGCAGGCCAGCAGGCCGATGGCCGGCAGGTACAAGAAACGCTCCGCCATGATCGTGCCGATCGGGAAGAGAAGATTCGACATGGGCACAAATGTGATCGCGGCAAAGCACGCCAGGAAGAAAGCCGTGCGGTTCCACCCGTATAAAGCGACGACGAGTAGGGCCGCGGCCACCACGGCGATCGCCGCAAGCCAGTCTAGCAGGGTGCCACGGGCGAGCGGGATTTGCGCGTAGGAATAATCGGCGGAAAGCTTGGCGGGCCATAGCGTCAGCCCGAGATAGCGGGCGATCACCTTAATGGCCGTGAGTCGTCCGGTCCAAACGTCGGCCCCCACGATGGGGTTGTCGTAGAAAGGAAACTCCGCGGGGGGCGAGGCCGCCAGGACGATCGAGCGGTGATACAACATCATCGCAACTGGCACAAGTGTGGCGATGCACCCCAGGAGTAGCGCTTGGGCCTGTTTTCGCTCTTTCCACCAAGTCAGTTCGTAAAGCGCAATCACCCCCACGATGGTGACCGCGCTCTCTTTCGAAAACACGCCCACGAAAGTGACGGCTATCAATCCGGCGAGCCATGCGAGCCTGCGCAACCCAGTGGACTCAGTGCCCTTGAGATACATCAGAAACCCGCCCAAGACGGCCATGGCGGAGATCAGGTCGGACCGACCGATGATGTTGGTCACCGATTCGGTCAGGACCGGGTGGACCGCCCAGAGCGCCGCAGCAAAAAAAGCTGGCCAGAATTCGCGAAGCAGCCGGCGCGCCAGCGCCCACACCAGAAAGACATTGCCGAGATGGGACAGGAGATTGATCCAATGATATCCGGCCGGCTCGGTGGCGTCCCCAAGCACTGCATAGTTGAACAGGTAGGAGATCGTAGTGAAGGGGCGATAGAGTCCCGATTCACCCGTTGGCCACCAATACGTGTGCTGAAGGATCAGACGGATATTCTCGCCGGTAAGCTCGCGTATGCGCGGGTCCTGAAGAAGAGCTTTGTTGTCGAAAACGAAGCCGGCGGAGAATGAATTTGAAAAGGCCAGAAATGTCAGCAAGGCGAGCGCAGCAGCGGCAAGCACGCTCCGCCCTCCATAAAGTGGAAATTGGCGGGGCTCTGCCGCTTGCGCCAAGACGCGTTTTTTCTTGCGTTTCACTTGGCCTTTCAGGTTAGCAGATCCGGGCGAAAACTCCCGAGAGTGACGAGCCTGCACCGCGCCCGAAGAAACATAATCAGAGAATCGCGACATTGGCATAACCTTGCCCGGTCGGGGCGGCCGCTGGGTTCCAGGAAAGCAAATGGAATTGGCCAAGATTTCCATTTTGGCGTCCTGAGTCATAGCAATATACACCAAAAAAAGTACTTGACAATGAATTGTGTGATAATCGATACTCCATCACTCTATGAACGGTCATCCTGTGATTGGGTGGAACCTATGACCGCTGCAAATCTCACCGGATTCATTCCGCAGCAACTGCCGCTTCGGGCGCAGGTTGCCGACTTTCTGAGAAATATGATCCTTTCGGGAAAATTAAAGCCTGGAGAGAGGGTGGTGGAGCGCACGTTGGCAAAGTCTCTAGGTGTTGGGCAGGCTACGGTGCGCGAAGCTTTACAGGTTCTTGAGCATGAGGGCCTTATCTTCAAGAAAGCCAACACGGCCAGCTTTGTGACCCAATTAACTGCGGAGCGAGTCAGGGAGATCGTGGGAATAAGGGTTGAGCTTGAACCCAAGGCTTTCGCGCTAGCGCACCGGAGAATGACGCCGGCGGATTTCGAGGAGCTTCAAAGCCTGGTCAGCAGGATCGAGGAAGGCGCGAGTAAGAATGATTATTACGAGGCTTCAAGTGCCGATTTCGCCTTCCACCAAAAAGTTTGGAGCATCTCGGGAAATAAAACGCTTGAACGAATTCTTTCACAGCTTTGCACTCCGTTGTTTGCCTCTCTCATGGTTACTCTGAGCACAAGCCACCTCCCAGTAAAGGACGATATGAAGTCTCACCAAGTCCTGGTGGAAGCTTTGGCGGGACCGGATGAGGAAAAGGCCATCCAAGCGGCCCGGAATCATGTCAACAATTCATATTCGCGGTACCCTCTCCCTGAAGTAGAGGCAGAGGAGTTACGAACGTAATGGGAAGAACAACAACGCCCTTGGTTAAGAACTTTTGGACGGCGATTGCGCCGTTGATTCTCTTCGCGAAGATCGGCGGAGGGTTAGCGTCGGGTTTGTTCTATATCAGTTAAAGGCCGTCATTCTGGACGCGGGGTAAGCGTAACGAATGCGGAGGCCGGTGTGATCAGCCGGCCACGGCCCACTAGACAGGTTATTTTGAATTTTCTCTGCTCCCCACGGCTAGGGACGCCGCAGCGTTCAGGCACGCGGGCTTCGGTCCCAGGGAAAGTGTAATTGGAGCAGAGGCTAAGGTCGCCCTTTCGTCGGGTTGGATCGTAGTTGAGGCCCATGAGGAGAGGCTGGGAATGGCAATATAGATAGTTCCAAATAAAATCAAACAAAAGGCAGGAGGATTTTATGGTTAACCTACGAAGAGCGATTTTCGTGTTGGCCTTGTGCCTGTGCGCGGCGACGACCTGTCTGTGGGCGCAGCAAAGCACAGGTTCACTGTCCGGGACGGTGACGGATCCAGCGGGCGCCGTTGTCCCGGGAGTCAAAATCATCGCTACGCATATACCGACTGGAGTCTCTACGGCGACCGTGACTTCGGGAGCGGGTCTCTACGTTTTCCCAAGCTTGGCGGTAGGCCCCTACTCGGTCGTAATCGAGCATCCGGGTTTTAAGAGGGTGACGCGAACCGGCATCACCATCGCTGTCAACTCCCGGGTAGATCTGGATTTTGCGCTCGAGGTCGGCACGGTACAGCAGAATGTTCAGGTCACCGGCGCAGCCCCGCTGCTTCAAACCGACACCAGTGCGCTTTCCACCAACTTTTCGCCCAAGCTTATGGACGATGCACCGCTGTTTCTCAGCGGCGGTGAACGCAACCCCGAAGCCTTCGCTTCTTACTTGCCGGGTGTTACCTCTACCGGCGCCAGCCAAGGGTATAATCAGTCGACGGAGGTAAGTGATAACGGAGGGGACATACGCACGAAGGAAGTTTTGCTAGACGGCACTACCATGCAAATGCTCAGTGCCGGGACGGTATTGTATTTCTTGTCGGCGGAGGAAGTAGGTGAATTCTCCCTGGTGACCAACGGCTATTCCGCCGAGTACGGGATGACCGGCGGGGGAGTTGAAGTGTTCACGACGAAGTCGGGAACGAATGGCCTGCACGGGGACGGGTTTGAATTCCTCCAAAACGACGTGCTAAACGCGAGGGGGTGGGCCGTCAACTCGGTGCCTGGGGCAAGAAAGGCCGTGGTCGAACAGAACGAATACGGTGGGTCGATTGGCGGACCGGTCATCATTCCGAAGGTGTACGATGGCCGGAATCGCTTATTCTGGGAATTTACCTACGACGGGTACCGGCAGAACCACGCAAGTAGTTACGCAAACACAACGATTCCTACCACTGCCATGTTACAGGGAAACTTTTCCTCGGTGGTAAACTCGTCCGGAGTTATGGTGCCGATCTATGATCCGGCCACCACAACGACCGCGGCTGGCGTGACGACCCGGACGGCGTTCCCCGGCAACATCATTCCGACCAACCGCTTTAGTGCCGTCTCCAAAAACATGCTACCTCTGATTCCGGCACCGACGAGTTCGGCGCTGACCAACAACTACCTGGGGAACAGCCAAACCGACGTGGACCGTTATACTTGGAGCACAAAGATCGACTGGTCCTTTACCCCTCGGAACAAGGTGAGTGCCTTTTCGAGCCGGGATACTTCGAACACCCAGACGTTTGGTCCCCTTCCCGGCCCACTCTCCGCCGGATGGGTGGACTACGACTTGCGCGATGACTATCGCCTTAACTACAATGCTTCGATTCACCCCAATCTGCTGAACAGCGCCGCGTTCGGGATAAGTATCTGGCATCAGTTTTACAAAAACCCGCAGCAATCCACACAAAACTGGGCGCAAACTCTGCCGCTAAGCGGCACTGAGTTTGGATTCCCCATCGTCATATTCGGCAGCAATGGGTTCGCGTCCTGGGCAGCCACGAATGGTGGAAAAACCATCGGCGGGTATGACATGCATACCAAGGATTTTCGGGACAGCTTGAGCTGGATCAAAGGCAAGCACATGATGAGCTTCGGCTTCCAGATCATGCGAGCTTGGGAAACCTATGTCCCCTTGAATTATTCATATAGTCAGGGCGAATTCACCTTTCAGAACTTTGAGACCGCGTCTCCCGCGGCCAAGAGTACGACAGGAAACTCCTTCGCCAGCTTCCTGCTGGGCGCGGTCGACAACGCTTATGGCCATTACACGGCGCTGAACTATGATGCCCTTTTCGGCCTCCAGGCTTGGTACGTGCAAGACAACATCAAGATGACACCCAAGCTCACTCTGAATTTGGGACTGCGTTACGAGATTTACCTTCCCCGTTCTGACGGACACAGCGAGATGAGCGGGTTTGATCCCACCCAACCGAATTCGGCGGCGGGCAACTTGCTGGGGGTGCTGGCCTACGCCGGTTTTGGGGCAGGACACACGGGCAAGAAGCGCTTTAGCGACATTGACTACCGGGACCTCGGTCCCCGCCTGGGGTTTGCCTACGCGTTGAACCCGAAGACGGTGGTCCGCGGGGGCTTTGGCATCGCCTACTCGTGGGGCAATGCTGATTCTAACGGATTCTGCGATACGAATTGCAATCTGGGCTTCGATAGCTACCCGCAGTGGGTCTCGGACGGCCTCGACCCTGCGGCGAACTGGGACGGGGGATTTGTAGCGCCTCCGGGTGTCACCTGGCTGTTGCCCCCGATCGTCAGTCCGACCTTCGCCAACGGTCAGTCACCCAATTATTTTTCCCCAAAGTCGGGACAACCGCCCCGGATTCTCAATTATAGCTTGAATGTTCAGCGAGAGTTACCGGCGAAGCTCTTCCTCAGTGTTGCCTACGCGGGATCCCGCGGCCAGCGGCTCACCCTTAGCCCGGACATAAATCAAGTCAATTCCAAATACCTCAGTTTGGGTACTCTCTTGGGCCAATCCATCACCAGTGCCCCAGTGGTGGCCGCTGGCTACACGCCACCCTACGCTGGGTTCACTGGAACTTTGGCGCAGGCTTTGCGTCCTTACCCGCAGTTTTCGAGTATTTTGAACGCGTTCTCCACCTATGGCGAGTCAACCTACAATTCGCTTCAGACAACAGTGGAGAGGCGGTTCGGGGATTTCACCATGATGGCGGCCTATACATTCTCAAAAACCATGTCGAATGGCTCATGGAGACAGGGATTGGGTGAGAATGGAACCGGACCCGGTAGCTATGCCGGCCAGGACGCCTATAACCTGTCCACTTGGTGGAGCCTATCGCCATACGACCGTCCCAGTGTGTTTAACCTCATCTATAGATGGGAACTGCCCTTTGGAACTAGTAAGAAGTACCTCAATTCGGTGAATCCGGTGGCTAGGCAATTGGTGTCTGGCTGGAAGTTTTCCGCACTACAGCAGTACGAGTCGGGCACTCTGCTGCTGATCACCGTACCTAACTCGCTTGGGTCTGGCGTTCTGTATTCGGACAACACCTTTCCCAACATAACAGGGCAGCCGTTCAGGACAGAGACTCTCCGGGATGATCTGGACCCGAACAATCCCAACCTCCGGTGGATCAACTCGAAAGCCTACGCCCAGCCCGCAGCCTACACGTTCGGCAATGCTGCGAGATTCTATGGCAGTGTAAGGAATCCAATGAATCTGTCGGAGAACTTTTCACTCGCGAAGCGGACACAGATCAAGGAATCCGTTGCCTTGGAGTATCGTGTGGAAACGGCCAATCCATTCAATCGAACGGAGTTTGGAGCCATCCAGACGGATACCACATCCGCGAACTTCGGCCGTCCGACTAACGCTATGTACACACCCCGAACCATCCAGATGAGTCTGAAGGTGCTCTTCTAGGACCAGAAAGGCGTTGCCTCAGACCGACGAGTCATGCCTTGTTAGGAATCGGAAGGGCGGGGCTTCAAGCCTCGCCCTTCTCCTAAAATTACAGGCAGAATTTGACTCATTTATACCAATTTGCAAAACTCTAGACTTCTAGACGTAGCGAGGGAGTCTCATGCCGCCGAGAGGAGAAACCCTCAGTCGGAGATCCCTGCTGCTTGGGATGAGTGCGCTGCCCGTGCTTGGCCCCTGGGGCGAAAAGCACCTGCTGGGGATGAGCGCGCTGCCCGTGCTTGGCGTCTCCGCCAAAAAGCACCTGCTGCTTGATTCCCGGATCATCGAGCGCACCGAAGGCGTCCGCTTAGCCTTGGGGACGGTCACTAAAGATCCCCACAACCCACTGTTCGGGGACGACAAGCCCTGGGAGCCGTACCCGGGGAACCAATGCACCAGCAGCCTGTTCGATAAAGAGGAGCGCATCTTCAAGTCCTGGTATAACCTCTTCGTCGTGGATGAGCAGTACGAGGTCACCCCCAAGGAAAAGCGCGTGTTCCCCTACAAGCCCGGCAAACGCGAAATGGGGGTGTGCTACGCCGTATCGAAGGACGGGATCGGGTGGGAAAAACCGGAATTGGGACTGGTCGATTATAAGGGCTCCACCAGGAACAACCTGGTGGCGCGCGACACCTGGGAAGTCGGGGTCTTCAAAGACCCGCGCGACCCCGACCCGGCGCGCCGCTACAAAATGTTCTTCAAGGCCAAATACATGGCCGCGCGGTTCTCGCGCGACGGTCTGCACTGGTCGGCTACGGTCGAGTTCCCAGAAATCCAGGCCAACGGCGATACGCATAACAACGCATTCTGGGCCCCCGAACTCAACCGGTATGTGGGAATCACCCGGCTGAAGCATCCGGTAACCAAGGAGCGATACGTGGGCCGGACCGAAAGTCCCGACTTCCTTAAGTGGACAAAGGCGGTGGAGGTGATGCGGGCGCTCCCCGACGAGGCTCCCCGGCAGACTTATGCCATGCCGGTATTCCGTTACGCCAACGTCTACCTGGGGTTGGTCATGATGTTCAACGCCGGCGCCACAAAGATGTTCACGACGGAGGCAAACGCGGTTGATTGCGAGTTGGCCTGGAGCGCGGACACAATGCATTGGGAACGCATCTGCCTCGGAACGCCGCTCATCCCGCGGGGGCCCGAGGGTAGCTTCGACGGCGGTTGCATCTACGCCGCGGCGTACCCGTTCCTCCACAATGGCCAAATCCTGCTCTATTACTCAGGGAGCAATGGTACGCACGACGCGTGGCGCGAGGATTTTCTCTGCCTGGCCCGCTTGCGCCCGGATGGTTTCGCCGGGATGGAAACCACGAGCTCCGCGCCCGGCACGGTAACGACGCGCCCGGTGCGCTGCGGGGGCAATCGGCTCTCCATCAGTGCGGATGCGAAGGGCGGGTCCGTGCGCGTTGCCTTGCCCGGGGTGGGCCTTTCCCGCCCCATTTCCGGCGCCGTCACCGACCACGCTGTGAGCTGGCCCAGTGCGCCGGCGCTTGAAGGCCGTGAGGTCGAGCTCCGCTTCGAATTGCGATCGGCCAAGCTGTATAGTTTCACCTTCTCCGCATGAACAGCCGGGAACGCACCAAGGCCGCAATGGCGGGATGAATGTGCGCTATCACACCGGCGGCAGAGTCAACGAGATCGTGGGTGACCTCATCGAGATCGACGCCGACGTTCTGAGTCCTCAGGGGGCCGCAATGGGCCATGACGGGCGCCACGATTGGAGACGCACGTGAAGGCCTCGCACTTTGCCTGGGTCATGGTAGCGCTCTTGTGGGGCGTGGCCCTGCTTAACTACCTGGACCGCCAGGTGGTCTTTTCCATGTTCCCTCCCCTGCGGCGCGACCTGGGATTTTCAAACGTCGAACTCGGCCTGCTCAGCACGGTTTTTCTCTGGCCCTACGCCGTGCTGAGCCCGTGGGCCGCGTACCTGGGGGAGCGCCTCGGCCGCGCGCGCACCATCGTGCTGAGCTTGGCGGTATGGAGCCTGGTTACTTTGGCGACGGGACATGCGCGCAGCGTGGGGAGCATGCTTATAGCGCGGGGCCTGTTGGGCATCAGCGAAGCCTTCTGCCTACCCGTCGCCCTGGCCTTGATCGCCGACTACCATGGGAGCCGCACGCGCTCTCTGGCGACGGGCATTCAATTCACCGGTTCCTATCTCGGCTTCGTGGTGGCCGGGGCGGGCGGCGGATGGATGGCCGAGCACTACGGTTGGCGCAGCGCGTTCACGGTGCTGGGTGTCGCGGGCGTGGTGTATTCTGTGTTCCTCCTGTTTGTTATGCCTTGGCGGGAGAAATCCGCCGCTGCCCGGCCGCCGCAGGCGCCTCTGCACTTCGCCTCCTCCGTGCGTGAATTGTTCCGCCTGGCTGGGTTTCTCCGCCTGACCATGGCCTTTAGCATGATGTCCATCGCCAACTTTATTGTCTTCACCTGGCTTCCCATTTACATATACGAACGCTTCCGGGTGAGCTTGACCTCTGCCGGCTTTTCCGCCACGTTCTATATACAGGTGGGCAGTTTTTCGGGCATTCTGCTGGGAGGCTGGCTGGCCGACCGCTGGGCACGTTCCACCGGCCGCGGCCGCGTACTGACGCAGGTGGTTGGCCTTGCCGCGGCGGCACCCTTCCTCTTTGTCGTGGGGTTCACTGCCTCCCCCGTCCTGCTGGACGTGTGCCTCGTCCCCTTCGGTCTGGGCCGCGGTATGTTCGACTGCAATGCCATGCCGGTCCTCTGCCAGATCGCACCAGAGGAGCACCGCTCGATCGGCTACGGGATTTTCAACCTCGCCGGCTGCCTTTGCGGTGGCCTTATGGCCGCGGTGGCCGGGTACCTGAAGTCCACGCTCGGTCTGGTGTCTGCCTTCGCGCTGGCAGCCCTCGTACTCCTGGTCGCGGTTGGTCTGCTCCTGGGGCTTCGTTTGCCGGCTGCGGTAGCGGTTGGCAACCCGGAAAGCGTGAAATAGCCAGCCGCTGATGGGAGATGGTCCACCCCGCGTGTATCCGTGATCTGTTATTTATAGGGGTCTTCTCGAACAGGATTGCCAGCTTCCTATTTCTAGGGCTTTTGCGCCTGTAACACCAAAACCCCATTAGCTTGGAGGGGCACGGTCACCACAGTCTTGCCGTTGGCCCGGCTAAGGTTGACGGCGGCGCCCGAGAGCACATCTACGACCTTCGCGTAGCCACCTGCGAAGCTCACCGCAACGGTTTCAGCCTCGCCCCAGTTCGATAGGACGGCGTAAGCTCTGCCTGGACCCTCGAGAGCACGGAAAGAAATCTGGCCCGAGCCCTTCTCCAATTTCACCGGCGTGCCCGCGTTTGCAGCGAGGGCCGGCTGCACAATCCACTTCTGAACCTGTTCGTTGTTCCTGCGGCGGTAGGCGAGCGTAAGTGCGGTGGCAAAGTAGATGGCTTGACCTTTCCCGAATTGGTGGCGAACCGCAAAGGGTTTGCCTTCGCTATCGCTCACCAGGACTTGCCCGCCCTTCATCACCAGGGGCAGCTTCCAAAGTTCTCCCGCTTGCTCCTTTGCGGCGGTGACCGAATAGGGTTTCTCCACCGGGTAGATGTCACTTGCATCGGCCCCAAACACGTCTCCCAACCCGCCGGGGATTCTGGGACGCAACTCACCATATTCGTTCTTCCACGCCGGCAGGCCATCGGCCCAGATAGTTCCGCCGTTCTGCGCATACTCGCGAATGGCCTGAACCGCTTGGTCATCGAGCGCGTAGGAATAGGGCGCGTAGAGAACACTGTAGCGTTGCGCCGCGCCTGTTTTCAGTTCCTGAAGATCAACAAAGTCAACCGGAATGTGCGCACGGTGGAGCGCCGCGTAAGTCCCTTCGAGGGACCAGAGGGGTTCTTGGGCGCGCTTCGCTGCAGCCTGAGGGCGGCCATCAATCTCAATCAGCAAAGAGGTTTCAGGGTTGTAGAGTATGCCCACCCGCCGTGGGACTGCCTTCGCTTGCGCCAGCTCTGGCAAGCGTTGGAGCGCGTCGGCAACCTCTTTCACCGATTCCAACCGCGGTGAAGGCTCACCCTCCAGACTTACCAGGCCCCACTCGCCACTCTCGTGTCCTAGCACGCGAGGATTCCACAACCAGAAAACCACCCCCCGCGCTCCAGCCCCAAAAGAATCCCAAAGCCAGCGTGTGATTTCACTTTTGGTCGGGTTCATGGCGCGGCCGCCGGTATAAATTGTGGGTCCGCCCTGGAGCTCCGTCACCCACCATGGGCGCTGTCCCGAGGCACTGCGCAGCATGTCGAGACAGTAGGCAAACGGCAAGCCGAATTCGCTGCGCTCGTATTCGCCGAAATTATGGGCGGGATGAATCGACGTCCCCAGGAAGTCCACGGTGGTGCCTTCCTTCCAGGGATCCGTGCCACCCGCTGCAAGGTTACGAATCAGCCCAGCGGGATTGATGTGGGTCGCGTGCGTGGTGTCAAGCGCTCGGATCTGCTGCTCGATCCAGCGTAGGAAATCGCAGAGGTTATCGATATTGAACTCCTTCCAATCGATGAAGGAGTAATAATCCGTCCAGCCCGGGATCCATTGTTCAGGGTTCACCTGCACGTCCGAGAAATTCTGGAGAGGTTGGAACCAGCGTTCATTCAAGCGGTCCACCGAGCCATAGCGATTCTGAAGCCATTTGCCGAAGGCTTCCATGGTCGTCTGCTCATAGTTGACCTGAAGGGTAGGTTCATTCATCAGCAGCCAGGGGCCTTGCGCCGGGTGATTGCGGAAGTGGCTGACTACTTTTTGAATGTAAATCGCCGAACGCTCGCGCAGCTTGGGGTCGTTCAGGTTCATGCGGTGATGATAGAAAGGGGTGAGCTTCATCCAGCCGGGAGGATCTTCGGCGCAAAGCGTTGCGGCAATCTTGATATGGGATTCCTGCGCTGCGTCGTAAATCCAATCGTAGCGGTGAAGATCCCATTGATCGCGCTCGCGCTCGATGTCATCCCAAATAATGAAAATGCGGGCAATGGTCAGCCCGTACTTGTGCATCAACTGGAAATGCCGGCGAACGCTTTCCGCCGTGTCGGTGCGGTTAAGGAAATACTCGGCGCCTAGACGGAGCTCATCCGTCAGGGGAGCCAGCCGCGCCGCGGATTCATCCCCCTGCGCCTGCGCGTTCGGCGAAAAGGCGAGAACGAGCAGCGCGATTAAAAGGAGATTTAAGCCTGAGCTCGCGGTGACCTTAAGAAAGTTGCTATACATAGCAGCTACGATCTCGCCTTCATGGTGTGCTGGGGGTCGCTCAGGGGGTGCCTGCCCCGAGATCGCCCACGGTGAGTGGATTGTGCCGGTCCCGTAAGGGAAAGGTCACGCGGCCGCCGGAGATTTGAGACTGGTAAACGCCGGTCACCATCTCGATGGTCCAGCGGCCATCCCGCGCCCCGCAAATCGGCTCCCGGTCTTTCGCAATCGCCTCGAGCAAATCTTGCACCATCAGATTATTGGCGTCAAAGCGCGTTTCCAGCTTCGGCTGCGAGGGCGGCGGCAGCACTTCCCACCTTTCCGAAGAGCCCTCGGCGGCCCAATTCGCAGATCGCAGAATCATGGCCGGATCTTGTGGTACCCGGTTCAAAGACAGAAAAATCGCGCCGTGGCTGCCGTAGAACGTTACGCCGAAGCGCGAACCGGTGGTCACGTCACTCGCTTTCGATCCAAAGTATGCGTGGGTTTCTCCCGGGAAAGCGAACATTGCGGCCACCTGATCGCCGGCGATCAAGCCGACGGGTTCGCTGGGCCGGCGGCCGGCGGAACGCGACACGTCCCGCGATCGCTCGGTAACATGGGCGAAGACCCACTGGGGATCTCCCGCGAAGAATCGCACCATGTCCACGCAATGCGTGCCCAGCACGATGAGATCCTCACCTCCAGCACGCTGGTCTTCCTTGCCTCGGGAACGGATTTCGAGCAGTTCGCCAATGCCGCCAGCCTTGACCAGGGCACGCACCTGCAAAGTGACGGGGTGCGGCCGGGCGGTGTGCCCAATCTGGACCTTCACGCGTGCGGCATCAATCGCCGCCACCATGCGGTCGGCATCTTCGAGCGAAGCGGCGAACGGTTTTTCGATCATCATGTTCGCGCCTACGGAAGCTGCGGCGGTTACCATGGCCACCCGCTGGTCCGCCCAGCGCGGGCAGATTGCCACCAGATCCGGCTTTTCCGTTTCCAGCATTTTGTGGTAGTCCGCATAGGCCCGCGCGGCTCCGCTGCGTTTTTGAGACCGAGCTCGCCCGGCTGGGTCAGGGTCGGCCACCGCCACCACCTCCACATCGGGTAAACCGTTCCACGCGGTATCCCACTCGTGGCCGTAATCCCCATGGTCCGTGTCGCCGATGACTGCTGTACGGTACCTTGTGCTGCCCACTGACCGCAACGACATCGCGGCAAACGAAGCCGCCAGAAACCCTCGCCGGCTAGGCGTCATACACTTCCTCCAGGTCAATCATGGCATTCTCGTCCAAGACATTAATCTCCCCTCTATGACGGCTTCCCGCAGGTGAGTGGCGAAGGCAACGGGCTTAATTCCAACTGTTTATTTCCGCCAGCCACGTCTCCGGGAAGTCCATTTCCATCGCCATTAGAGCATTGTCGATTTGGGCGGTCGTTCTCGCGCCCACCAACACGGAGGTCACGTCGGCATTGCAAAACACCCAGCCCATCGCCAGGCGAACCATGGGAACACCGAAGGTCTCCGCCATCTTCCGAAGCCTTTCGAGTATCCTGAAGTTTTTGTCGCTGAAGTATATATCGGCGTGACCTGGAATTACGTAGAAGCGCGACCCTTCGGGCAGCGCGCTGCGATCAGGGGTGTACTTGCCGGAAAGAAAGCCCGCTGCCAGCGGACTGTAAGTTACGGCAGCCACGTGTTCTTGCCGACATAAGGATAGAAGATCACTCTCAATCCCACGTTCCAGCAGATTGTAAAGCGGCTGGATCACTTCCAAGCGAGCCAGCCCGGAGCGCTCGCTTGCTTCCAGGGCTTGTTGGAGCTGCATAGCCGTGAAATTGCTGCACCCGGCGACACGAATCTTCCCCCCTTTAATGGCCAGGGTCATAGCCGCGAGACTCTCTTCCAAGGGCGTTTGGGGATCGAAGTAGTGAAATAAGTAGATGTCGATGCTGTCCGTTTGCAACCGCTCCAGGCTGGCGTCAACAGCCTCGCCCATATGTGATCGGACGAAGTTCTTTGTCACTTTCGTTTGAAGTATGATTCGGTCACGACAACGCCGTGATTTGAGCCAACGCCCGATGATTTTCTCTGAGGAATGGGACTCGGCACTCACCTCCCGAACGTCGTCAACGCCCAGAACCCGGCGTCGATAATCTTGGGCCTCCCCCCCTCCGTACGCTTCGGCAGTGTCAAAGAGTGTAATTCCCTTTTCTAAAGCGTAATCCATTATCCGGAACGAAGTCTGTTCATCTATTTCGCGGCCGAAAGTCACGCAACCCAGTCCGACCCGGCTCACTTCAATGGGGGTCTTCCCCAGTAGTCGCATCTCCACGATCAGCCTCTTTCTTTAGGTATTGCCCCCAGTTCTTCGTGCCCTCGGTGCTTCGAAAACAGAAGCTGTGTTAATCGATGACGCCCTGCAAGCATCTCGCTGTTTCATGCCAACCTTCCGTACTTCCAAGCGGCATCCCGGAAAGCCAACAAGTTCTCGTAAGGCGTTCGGGGAGAAGCATTGCAACTGGAGCCAAAGAGAAACCTCCGTTTGTCCCCCATGGATGCAAATGTGTCCCGCACATAGGAATCAATCCGGTCCGCGGCGTCCGCTGTCTGCAACTCTTGTTCGGGTGCGGCCATTCCGCCACACACAATCATCCTTTCACTTAAAGCGTGAGCCTCCTGCAAAGGCCAGTCTCCGAGAGGAGGTACGGCCTGACCTTCCAGGCAGTCGAGGCCCGCCTCCAGGAAGAGGGGCGCCAATATCTTCAAGTGCCCGCAAGCATGAATGAATAAGTACTTGCCCCGCGAGTGGATAACCTGTGCCTGCTTCTTCAGCATTGGTAGGCAGAACTCTCTGAAATACGCGGGCGTATAAAACAAGCTATCCACGTTATCTGCGACCTCGAAGACCCAGACGTCAGGCAAGTCCACGACCTTCTCGAGATACTCCAGCGCCTTCTGCTCGTGAATTGTCGCTAGCGCACGCATTTCTGGAGCATGATCGATAATAAAGAGGCTGGCATTCACCTGGCCGGCCAGCCAGTGGAACTGCTTGAGGGGGGAGGGTAAAAGCTGAAAGATAAGTGTCCCAGCGCTTCCGATCGCATCCAGCCCGGCTCGCATTGTTTTCTCGTCCACCTGCCAGTCAGTATCGGCGAGCAAGTGGCGGACAGCGGGGTAGTCGTGCTCGAAATCCTTCCACCAGTGTTCAAGCTCGAAGGGCGCTCCACTCTCAGGTCGATATTCCCAAGTGTGAGTTAGTGAACCGAAGGGCGTCTCAATCTTGTCGCGGCGAAGGGTTCCCCCTTCGAAGGATGTAAGATTCACCCCGAGTTTTTTCCCGAACGGCAACTCTCCTTCAAAGTCCACCGTATGCCGACAGGTATGATAGGCGGGCATTGGTCTTCCGCCCTCGAATTTAGAGAAAACCTCGGCCTCCATGCGTTTCAACGCCTCGACGGCGTTTTGAGCGCCTTGCAGCTCCTTGGGCAAGGTATCGTTAAAATTGTTAACGTCGAACCATTGCCAGATGTTCGGCACAAAGGGGATGCGGTCAGGCTTTTCCCCAGCCAGTGCAGCAAGAATTCGCTCTTTACCGGTCATGGAACATACCCGCGCCTGTGGCCCGCTCTATGCGTGAAACGCCAATCTCCGGCGTGACAGGCTCCCGTAATTACGATCGATCATCACCGCAACGGCCAGAGGGTCCTCTGCAATCGGATGCATCGCGCTAAAAGGCATCACGGGCAACACTGGGCACAACTCGAACACGTAGCAACAACAATGCCGACCCAAGCAGCAGAATACCTGTTACCTGAATTGTCACCCCTAGTCCGAGGGTTGATTTCAAGGCCCCTGCGGCTGCCGTCACCAAGCCACCCGCAACACAGCTTGCAAAGTTGAAGAGGCCGTAGCCCGTGGACCGTAGCCCCGAGGGTGCGATCTGGCAAAGAACCGGCATGCAATTGGCGTCGTAAGCGCCCCTGCCCACGCCGAAAGCCACGAGTGCCAGAAGCAACAGCACGCTGGAACTTGCCATCCCTACGAATAACAGGAAGGGGGCCGCAGCCATCAAGCCTCCGGCCTGGGTGAGGAGCCGGCTTCGCGGAGTGCGGCTACTGAAGTGATCGGCAAGCCAGCCGCCCAGCAGGATTCCCGCCACACTGCCGATCTGAAGATAGAACGTCGCAGAAAAACCAGCTCGACTCAAGCTCATATGAAATCGCTCGTAGAGATACAAAGGCATCCACGTATACAACACCCAGTTGGCCATGCCCATGGCGGAGAAAACTAATGTCAAGGTCAAGAAGCCCGGGAGATTCAGGAGATTGCGTATTGCTGGCAGTAAGGAGATTGTACCGCTGGCAGCCACTGCCGACTGTCGCTCTGCCTTCTCCCGCAAAACTAGCATCACGAACAAGCCATAAATCACTCCAATGGCGCCGAGCAACATGAAAGCCGCTCGCCAGCCGTAGTGCTCTCCGATCCAGCCACCCCCCAATCCTCCCAAAACCATCCCCGCGTACGAGCCACTCTGGTGGATTCCCGTCGCCAATGATCGAGAGCGCTCGCCGTGATAATCTGCAATCAGGGCCAAGCCCGCAGGCAAATAACACGCCTCACTAATCCCCATCAAAGCGACGGCCACCAGCAACTGAGGGAAAGATCTGGCCTCGCCGATTGCCGCGCTCATCAGTGACCATATCATCAGGCTTAAGATGATGATTCGCTTGCGTCCAAAGCGATCGGCGAGAAAGCCTCCCAAAGGGCTGCACAAAGCGTACACCCATAGGAAAGCCATGGGGATCAGGCCAAGTTGGAAATCCAACAACCGTAGATCCCTTTGCAGCAAGGGAAAAAGCGAGAAAATGACTTGCCGGTCAAGATAGTTCAGAAGAAATACAAGCCAAAGCGTCGCGACCACGACCCATGCGTAACGGGAGCCTTTCATGCGATGCCCTACCCCGCGAACGGAAAATCGGCCAAGCTACTCTTGCGGAGAAGTTTGCGCAGTTCGGATTGCTGAGAAGGGGTCAGTTCTCTGGGTCGGCCGAGGCATCCCCCGCAATTGATTCCGGACCACCTGAGCATGGTTTTAATAGCCGGCAATAGTGGAAATCGCAAAATAATGGTAATCAGTTCATTGGCTTGGTCCTGCACACGATGCGCTTCCTTCCATCGCTGTTGCTTGGCCCGCTCATAAATCCGCGCGTACAATTCCGGGATCAAATTATAAGTGCTCCCGATTCCACCATCCGCTCCCATCAGAAGGCCTGCCACCAGGACCTCGTCTCTGCCGTTAAAAACCACGTAGCCCGCTTTCTTGATCGAAGACAACTTGAACAGATCAAAATCAGTGAACTTAAGGCCCACGACGTTGGGAATTTCACAGAGCTCCAGGATTTGTTCATAAGTATCTATTCCTTTGACGAGAGCCGGAAAGTAATAAACAAATACCGGCAGCTCCGCAATCGCCGCCAGCCTCTTGTAGTACTGGCGGATCTCGGCAAAGTTACGAGCACGGAGTGGGGGGAGACTACTGATGGCCGCGACCCCGATCCCTCGTGCGTGGCGAGCCAACTTAACCGCATCGGCGCTGTGATGTGCTCCGACGTGGACAATGACCGTCTTCCCCTTTGGGGAGCATTGCATTGCCACCTCCGCAGCCCTCTGCCGGGTCAAGACGTCCTGATGGATCCCCTCTCCGGTTTTTCCACAAACGTACACTCCGTGCGCGCCTGCACTGTAAAGACGTTCCAGCAGCCGCTCCATGGCCTGTGGCGAGAACTTACGGTCCTGGGTGAACGGAGTGATGACAGCCGGGAGAATGCCCTTAAAATTGTTCCTTTTTATCATTCAACCACCTTAATTCGGAATCTGAATTCGAAACTGAAAAACTGTCGCTACGAACCCATTCCAGCAATATACAGCACACCGTTGCCCGGCCCTCAATCCGCAAAACTGAACGCGTAGACCTTGGAAGCCTGCATTTCGAAGCAAACACGGATTTGCCGACCTTTCAGCGCGTCCAGGGTGTGGGTGTCTTTCCATTCGACAGGGCAGTCTGTGACATCTGTGGCGATCCGGCGGCAGGCCTCCAAACTGAACGGCTCCGCTCCCAACACCCCCACGCGCAAGGAGCCTCCTGCGGCATCCGCGCTGACTCGCAAGTGCTTCCCTGTGCATAAAATGGGCTTTGTAACCACCGTGCCAACCTTGGTTCCCGTTGAAGGTCGCAAGCCGCAGAATCGGTCTTTACCCAACCGTGCCAGGCAGAAACTCCCCTTTCGCCAATTCGTGTGCGGGCCATCACTTCCGCCATAGTAGAGTCGAATTTCGGCGCCATTCAAGATCGGGTAAGCCGCCGCGTAAATGCATCCCCAATCCTGGCTTCCCTGGGGGCCTCGGGGAATCAAGGGCGTCCCGGGAGCAACCCTCTTCCAATCTATAGTATCCGGACTCCAAGCTAGTTCGCAGTCCACCAGGTCGGGTTCTGTGCGGAATATCATAACCAAACCCAAATAGACACTCGCGTACGGGAAGACCAGCATGGCATACGTCTGGTGCTCTTTGTCTCCTGCGAGGCACCTGACGGCTGGCGTCCAGTTGAAGAAATCGTGGCTTTCACATCTCCCCACGACACGCATTCCCTCTTCCCACAACCGCGTAATACCGACGTACTCACCCAGCGATTCAGCCCACAGTGCGTTGTTGTGTGTGTCGCCTCGGGCGTGAATGGGTTCGCACCCTATCGATTTCGACCAATGCAAGCCGTCGGGAGAGAAGGCCACCGCCAACGGGCTTTGAATACCTTTCGAGGAGGCGGGGACAAAAAACATCTTGAATCTCCTCTCCGGTTGTGGGTCACGGAGGTCTTTCCAGATACCCACCCCTTCCGGACCGCGCGCCACCAGATTGTTTTGTCGGGATCCTCCAAAGTCAATCATTCCCAACTCGGGTTTGTTCCAAACAATCCCATCCTTCGATGTGGCATAGCAGACGCCCATTTCACTGAATCGGCCCAAAGCAGCCTGCCTATGCGAGATCAATTTTCGCTGCTCAGGCGGTGTCATGGAGGTGGCTTCGTCAACGGTAAATGGGTTGTACCAGCACTTAAACATCTGCTCTTGCTCATCAAAGAGTACATTGGGGTAAAGATTGTCAAATCTCACCTCCCACGGTTTGTCTTCGACAAAGAGAGGATTTTGGACCTCTTTGACAACTTTTCCCAGTTCCAGGCTTACATCCTCAGCCCGCTCAATGATCCGGTCGTCAAGGAGTAGGTATTTTCCCGCCCCCGCAAATGCCTCCATGCCATGGCTTTGAGTTTCACCCCTGGACAAAGTCCATGGTGAACTCAAGATAGCTCCCACCCCCAGGTTCTGGAAGAACCTACGGCGGTTCATGAACCTTCATCTCTCCTCTTTTTGGAATGACAAATGCGCGCTTCCAAACTTAAGCTCCTTCCACATAGAGCGCGTGTAGAGCGGCATCCTCGGGCCGCACGCCTTCAAAACGGATATCAAATCGAAACAATCTATCCGACCGCGGCAATGCATCGCCACTCTTCCATCGCAATGGAATGTCGAAGCCATTCTCGGTAATGAGCACCGAATTCGCACCATTGAATCCGGGTACCTCTCTGAAACCTTCCGTCAACAGTCCCACCCGCAAGTGGCTATGCTGGCCAAGACCGCTGACATTCAGAAATGCTCTCGCCGTACCACCCACTATCTGGATTGGACAGGAGATGGCGCGCGGTGCATGCGGTAAGAAGGGGCGCAACATCCCCAGCCGATCACGGGGCCAACTTACCATGCGAACCCCACTGCCTTCGGTACCACGCCAGGGAGCATACCAGTAAAGTGTTTGATCCCCCACATTCTCAATTCCTTGCCCCTGCACGAGTGCTGGACCTACTCCTTTTGCACTTTCAGGTTGCTCGCGTGCGGGGATGAGGCGGAATCCTGGAACTGGCTCATAGAAGTGCAGAGCATCGTGCGACAAGGCCATGCCGAGATCCATTACTACAAATCTCCGGTCTCCAGAGAAATGCCCGTGCCACTGGCCATAAATGCCCACGAGCACATTACCACGATTCCAGAGGGCCGCACCTAGATGGATCTGCTCATCCTGGTGTGAATCCTCGGCGGTGGACGGCCCGGTCAGATCGCGGGTTCGATCTAACCCCAAAGCGGAGCAGGGTGACCAGTATTCAAAATCGTCGGAAACGAACGTGTCCAATCGGCGGGCGCCGACGCGATCATCGCCATAAAACTCCCCCTGGCCGTTCACGTAGTATAGGCCGCGGAACTTGGTAACCCCCGCCATCTCCAGAAAAGGCCCCACGGGATTTTTGGGGGAACGTTTCCATTGCAGGCCGTCGGGACTAAAGGCTACGCAAAAACGGTAACCTTCGGGGAATTGCGCCTCATAGGCGATCTTGTAGCGGCGGCTAGGGTCTGGGTCTTCCAGATCGTAAAGCACAGCCGCCGTGGACCATAGCGTGGGTTCAGGCAAGTCGCAGATGTTGTTGTGCTTGGAACCCTGATACTCCACTAAGCCAAGAGCGGGTTTTTCCCAGTTCACGCCATCCTTGCTCGTGGCGTAACACAAGAAGCAGTTGACTAATTCATATCCAATATGATTCCGCAGTGGACCGTAATTCCCGTTGTACCACATGTGGAAGGTATCCCCGATGCGGATTACGGTGCCGTAATACAGCAGTACCTCATCGTAGGAACCCTCCGCTCCGTGACCAAGCACCACCTTAGCCCCTTGGCTTGGCGTGAGTCTCGTCTCCAAGTGGTATCGGAACGGAAACGCATGGTCATCAAAACCAAACAAAACCACTTCCGGAAGCGGTGTGGCACAAGGCAGGCTCGGCAGGAGTATGTTCGCTCCGGCACCACCCGACGCAATTCCTCCTTCGGCCGTGTGCGAAACTGTCAGCGCCGCTCCCGCCAGGAACTTTCCGAAATCTCGTCTGCGCATCGTCCGGTTCCCCCGGTTTTCAATTTGTGTGGATGGCGAAATCCTACTACCCCGCGCGCATCGTAGCCTGCCCAGCACCCTGAGTTTTCGCCAACGTCCGCTCCACCACTGCTATTCAGGCTTTAATTTTCCGGAGAGGATCATATTTCTGGGGAAGTCACAAACCTGCTCCCGAAGCGGGAGTTGTTGAGGGACGAAAGCTGTCAGATTGGCAGCGCCCATAGAATTCACCCAATCACAGGATGACCGTTCATAGAGTGATAGAGTATCGATTACCACACATTTTCTTGTCAAGCACTTGTTTTTCATGCTTGCCCATCGTCGGGTCCTGTGGTTCGCCGAAGCTCCAGCTCCCTGTAAAATCAAAAACATACTTGGCATCCTGCCGCTATCGTTCTTTTATTACGCTTGGGTATATCTCGATTCTTGTCCTGCGCCTCAGACCGCTGGTTCACCTCTTTTGGGGGCGCAGCCCTTCCTCGATAACCCCGCCCTACGCCAACAACTCCCCGCGCTGAAGCGAATACCCACAGGCTTGGCATGAAAGGCCGTGTCCGGGGACGGGCAAGCCCGAGCACAGTTCGGCCCTATATATGAGAAATCAGGGCTGATTGGTTTACCGCACAGGGGTGGCGGCAAGGCGCTTGGGCCCGGCTTCCAGCACGTGTTCGGGGCACTCGCGCATCATGAGTTTGAAGTTCTCGATAAAGCGCGCGGCCAAGGCGTCGTATTTCTTGTAGTACTCGTCGCGGCTCGGCCAAGTGTTGGCGGGATCAAGGATTTCCGTGGGCGCGCCCTCACAGGTCGTGGGAACGTCGAATCCAAAGACGGGGTCTTTGTGATACTCAACTTTCTGGAGCTTCCCGCTCAGCGCGGCGTTCAGCAGCGCTCTGGTGTGCCCGATGCTGATGCGTTTGCCCACGCCGAATGGGCCCCCCGTCCAGCCGGTATTCACCAGCCACACCGCAGCCTGGTGCTTGACGATCTTCTTCTTCAACAGTTCGGCGTAAGCGTAAGGATGATGCACCATGAACGGTCCCCCGAAGCAGGTGCTGAAGGTGATTTGCGGCTCGATCCCCAAGCCGATTTCCGTCCCCGCGATTTTGCTGGTGTAACCGGAGATAAAATGATAGATGGCCTGGTCGGGAGTGAGCCGCGCGATGGGTGGCATCACGCCGGAGGCGTCGCAGGTGAGGAAAACGACGTTCCGAGGATGACCAGCACGCTTTTCGGGTAGATGATTGTCAATGTATTCGAGCGGATAAGCGGCGCGCGAGTTCTCCGTAATCTTGTCGTCGTTCAAATCCACGTGGCGCGAGACGGGATCGTACACCACGTTTTCGAGTATTGTTCCAAAGCGCCGGGTGACCGCGTAGATTTGCGGCTCAGCGTCCTCAGAAAGCCGAATGACCTTGGCGTAACAGCCATCCTCGAAATTGAAAACGCCGTTGTCGCTCCAGCCGTGCTCGTCGTCGCCAATCAGATGGCGTTTGGGGTCGGCGGAAAGGGTTGTTTTGCCGGTACCGGAGAGGCCGAAGAAGATGGCTACGTCGCCGTCGTTGCCCACGTTGGCCGAGCAGTGCATGGACAGCACGCCTTCGAGCGGCAGCAGGAAGTTGAGCACGGTGAAGATGGTCTTTTTGATTTCCCCGGCGTAATTCGAGCCCCCAATGATGGCCAGGCGCTCGCGGAAATTGAGGATGATGAACGTATCGGTGCGCGTGCCGTCCACCATGGGCGAAGCCAGGAAGCCCGGCACGGCGATTACGGTGAATTCCGGCACGTGTTTCTTCAGCTTGTCCTGATTGCGGATCTTCAGGAACATGGTGCGCGCAAAGAGGCTGTGCCAGGCTTTCTGGGTGATGATGCGGATGGGCATGGAATACTCGGGATCGGCCCCGGCATAGCAGTCCTGCACAAAGACGTCGCGGCCCTGCAAGTAGCCCTGCAAGCGCGTTAGCAGCGAGCTGAAATTTTCGCCGGTGAAGGGACGATTGTAGGTGCCCCACCACACGCGGTCTTCCGTGGATTGCTCGCGGACAACAAACTTGTCGGCCGCCGCGCGCGCCGTGTGCTTGCCAGTGTTCACCAGCACGGGGCCCAAGTGGGTCAGCGTGCCCTCGGAGCGGAACACAATTTCCTCGTAGAGCGCAGCGGTGCTAAGGTTCCAGTACGCGCGCCGCAGATTCACTAGGCCGTGGTTCTGCAACCCGTAGTCACTGGCCAGAAGTCCCGCTTCCTTGGAAGCAGGTGAAGCGATGTCGAGATAGATATTCATGATAAGTTCCTCAAACCATTGGTGATTGAGTGATTGGTGATTGGTGATTGAAAATCGCAAATCACCAATCGCTAAATCACAAATTCCTTTACAGCCAATCCCTCACCAGCTTCCGGTCGCCGAGGTAAAGCTCGTTGGCCGAGTTGGGATCAAGCGCCCACTGAACGCGCTCCAGTCCTTCCGTAATGTCCTTCATGGTGCCGCAATAGCTCATGCGCAAGTGGCCCTCGAAGCCGAATTCCTTGCCCGGCACCGTCACTACCCGCACTTTTTGGAGTAGAAAATTCGCCAGCTTCTGCGAATCCTTCATGTAGGCGCTGAAATCCGGGAAGCAGTAAAACGTGCCATCCGGTTTCGTCACTTTCACCCCGGGAATGGCTTCCAGGCGATCGAGCATGACATTGCGATTGTTTTCGAGCGTCAAGCGCAGGGCTTCCACCGAGGCCTGCACGCCGTTCAGCGCTCCCACCGCAGCCCACTGCGAGGGCGCTGCGGGGCCCGACGTTTGTTGCGATTGGATGTTCCCCATAGCTTCCGTCAACTCGCGGTTGGCAATGGCCCAGCCGATGCGGAATCCCGTCATGGCATAAGTCTTCGACACGCCGTTGATGACCACCAGCTTGGATTGCTCAAGCGGGGCCTTCATGGAGTCGTAGCAGATTGGTGCGCTCTTGCCATTAAACACCAGGCGATTGTAAATATCGTCCATGATCAGGTAGAGGCTTTTCTTCTCGCAGAATTCCACCATCTCGGCGACGAAATCGCGCGAGTACATGGCGCCGGAGGGATTGTTGGGGCTGTTCAGAATGATCGCCTTGGTGTAGGAACCCACGGCGTCAGCCATTTCGCGCACGGAGGGGTAAAACGTACCGTCCTCAGCCGTCACCGCTACCGGTACGCCCCCGGCAAGCTTCACCATCTCCGGGTAACTCACCCAGTAGGGTGCGGGAAATATCACTTCTTCCTTCGGGTCCAGAATCGCATGCAGCAAAACCATGAGGGCTTGCTTGGCCCCGCCCGAAACCAAGACGTTGTCTGCCGAGACGAGCTTGTGATAGTGCTCCTCGGTGTAACGAATCACGGCCTTCTTCAAAGCCGGGATGCCATCCGGCGCCGTGTAGCGAACTTCGCCGGTGTTGAGCAGCGCGGTGCAGTTGATCACTGCATCGATCGGTGCTTTGCTTTTCGGCTCACCCCCGCCCAGGTGAATCACCGGCTCGCCCTTTTCCCTAAGCAGAGCGGCGGTTTCGTTCAGCTTCAGGGTGGGCGATTCACTGATGGATCTGGCAAGTTGACTGAGGCTCATAGTGGTTCATCCTTCTCTTTAGGTATTCCCGCCTGGTTCCATAAGTGCGGAAGGCACTTACGATCACCAGCCTCGCTTTTTTATCGGAAGCGTGACCGTTCCGCAAGAAGAAAAAGCATGTGTCTTCATGCGGCATGATTTTTGAGGGAAAGGTTTGCGAAAAATGCCCCGCGATCCTTCAAGTGAGCGACTGAGGCAGGCGCCTCGCCCGAAGGGTTCAGAATAGCTTAACAAACGGGTTTGGGGCAACTGAGCCATTTTGTTCCAATTCACAAGGCGTTCTGCAATCGAGTTGCCGAAACTCGTGCTGATCCCTCAACCGCCGCCTTACGGTTCCCCCTACCCTATTCCTGGGGGTCGACGGGCCTCATCGAGGTCCAGAAATCAGAATCTTCCGAAGGATGAAGGAAGAAAGTTCCTTAGAGTTTGTGCTGAATTCGTGACCGTAGGGGCATTCCACGGCGCCTCTGTTCGCCTGGACCTTCGAAGCCCAGATTCTCACGTTCTCTTGTCCTTCGAATTTTGGAATCTTGTTTGACCCTCTATATGCGGTTGCACCGAAACCGTATCGGCCTCGGCTGGATGGCGATAGTTTATCACCCTTTGAAATTTGCAGATGAAGCGAAGTTATCCTCCCTGACGGAAAGGCGACATTTTGTACATGTTCCCGAGAATGGCACCGTAAGTGCTTTGATACCTTATTCGTACCGGGACATCGGGGGGGGGCCGAAGGATGGCGTTCGACGCGACACGGATGCAAGATTGGCAGATTTCAGAGGCGGCAGAACAGCGCATGCCGACGCCTCGCGAATGGCAGGAAAGGTTGGGGTTGCAACAAGATGAAGTTATCCCGATGGGCAGGCTGGCCAAGTTGGATTTCCTCAAGATTATTGAGCGCCTAAAAAGCCGCCCGGACGGGAAATATATTGAAGTTACTGCCATCACCCCTACCCCTTTGGGTGAGGGAAAAAGCACAACCTCCCTGGGTTTAATGGAGGGTTTGGGCAAGCGCGGGAAGAATGTGGGGGGCTGCTTGCGCCAACCTTCCGGCGGGCCCACCATGAATGTGAAGGGGACGGCGGCGGGCGGCGGGAACGCTCTGCTGATCCCCATGACGGAATTCTCGCTCGGCCTTACCGGCGACATCAACGATATTGCCAATGCCCACAACCTGGCCATGGTGGCCCTCACCGCGCGGATGCAGCACGAAAGAAATTATGGCGACGAGCAACTGGCGAAACTCAGTAATATGCGCCGTCTGGACGTTGACCCCACACGGGTGGAAATGGGCTGGGTGATGGATTTTTGCGCCCAGGCGCTGCGCAACGTCGCCATCGGAATGGGCGGCAGGCAGGACGGTTTCATGATGCAGTCCAAGTTCGCCATCACCGTCAGCTCTGAGCTGATGGCGATTTTGGCCATCGTCACGGACCTAGCCGACCTGCGCAAGCGCGCGGGCGAGATTACCGTCGCCTACGACAAGCGAGGCAAACCCGTTACCACTGGCGATCTGGAAGTTGCCGGAGCCATGGCTGCCTGGATGCACAACACCATCAACCCCACACTGTGCAGCACGGCGGAATATCAGCCCTGCATGGTGCACGCCGGGCCTTTCGCCAACATTGCCGTGGGACAGTCCTCGATCATCGGCGACCGGCTGGGTCTGAAGATGTTCGACTACCACGTCACCGAAAGCGGCTTCGCAGCCGACATTGGCTTCGAGAAATTCTGGAACGTCAAGTGCCGTTGCAGCGGGCTCAAGCCCAACGTCTCGGTGCTGACCACCACGATTCGCGCGCTCAAGATGCACGGTGGCGGCCCAATGGTCGCACCCGGCTTGCCGCTTGCCGAGGAATATACAAAAGAGAACCTCCGGCTGCTCGAGAAAGGTATTCCCAACCTGCTGCACCACCTCGGCATTATTCGCCGCTCGGGAATCAATCCGGTGGTCTGCATTAACTGTTTTCAGACTGACACGAAAGAAGAACTGGCCCTAGTGCGGCGGGCGGCGGAAGGCGCGGGCGCGCGGTGTGCTGCTTCCGAGCATTGGGCCAAGGGGGGTGAAGGGGCCCTGGAGCTGGCGGACGCCGTGCTCGATGCTTGCCAGGATGAAGTCAACTTTCGCTTCCTATATCCCCTCGAAATGAAATTACGCGACCGCGTAGAGTTGATCGCGGAAGTGGTGTATGGTGCGGATGGCGTCGCGTGGACGCCGGAGGCGGAAGCCAAATCCAAAAGCCTGGAGGCCGATCCGAAGTACGCCGATTACGCCACGATGATGGTAAAGACTCATCTAAGTTTGAGCCACGATCCGGCGCTCAAGGGAGTTCCGGAAGGCTGGGTGCTGCCCATTCGCGATGTGCTGGTTTATTCCGGAGCGAAGTTCCTCTGCCCCTGCGCCGGCGGCATCAGCCTGATGCCCGGAACCTCTTCCAATCCCGGTTTCCGCCGTGTGGATGTGGATGTGAAAACGGGAAAAGTGAGCGGATTGTTCTGAGGTGGGAGACGACGATGCCTGCATACCTCTTTGAGGGAATCACGGAAATGACTCGCCAGCGGATCCTGGAAAGCGCTCGTGAGGAATCTTACGCGCCGAAAGATTTCATATTTCGGCAGGGTGAACCCGCCCGCTATTTTTTTATTCTGGGTGAGGGGCGCGTAAGGCTCAGTCTGGGCCAAGGAGAGCTCCTGGCTTATGTGGCCAGCGATCCCGGTGATCTCATCGGCTGGTCGAGTCTGGTGGAGAACGAAGGGTATACGGCCTCGGCGGAATGCTTGGGTCCCGTCAAGGCCCTGCGGATCGAGAAACAGCGGTTGGACGAGATCCTGTGTCAAGATCCCGCCAGCGGAATGGTTTTCTACAAGAACCTCGCTGCGCTCATCGGCCGCCGCCTGGTCAAAAGTTACCAGGCAACCCTGTCCGTACACGGAGGGCGGGAGCCAAGGCCTGGGGGGTAAGAACAATGATGAGTGACAAGTGATGAGTGACGAGCAAGCAAGAGACGAAACTCGAAATTCGAAACTCGCCGCGATTTTCGAGTTTCGAGTTTCGAATTTCGGTCCTTGTCGGCTCTTCACTCATCACTCATCACTGGTCACTCATCACTCTTAAGGAGATTTGAATGGTCGAGAACATTCCATCCGGACCAGGGAATCATTTGCGGCAGGCGCTGGAGCAGAAGCAGTTCCTCCTGACTGCGGAACTGGTGCTGGGACGGGACCACAACGTTCAAGAGGCGGAGACCTTCGTAAATGACGCCGCCGCGGAGGCCAACGGCATCAAGGTGATCAGCGTTACGGATCTGCCGGGCGGTAATCCCGCTCTGCCCCCGGAAGCCTTTGTTTCGTCCATTCAGAAACAAGGCCTGACGCCGATCGCGCATCTCACCGGCAAGGATGGAAACCGTTCCTCCCTGGAAAGCCGCCTCCACATGTTAGCGCGCGAGGGCGTGGAAAATATTCTGGCCTTGACGGGCGACGCCCAGAAAGAGGGCTTCGCCGGTCGGGCGAAACCCGTCTTCGACTTGGACTCCGTGTTGATCCTCTGGTTGCTGCAAGCCCTGCGCAAAGGGATCGAGTACAACTTGGGGCCGCGCGCGGTCCACAGCACGCCTTTCGATTTTTTCGGGGGCGCCGTGGTGAACCCTTACAAGGTCCACGAGGCCGACCAGATGATGCAGTTCTACAAACTGCAACTAAAGATCGCCGTCGGGGCGCAATTCATTATCACGCAATTGGGTTACAACTTGCGCAAGCTCTACGAACTGAAACAATATATGGTCCGCGAAGGTCTGGGGCACGTGCCGGTGCTTGCCAACGTTTACGTCCCCACGGCGAAGATCGCGCAGATGATGCAGGCAGGGGATGTGGCGGGCTGCGTGGCGCCCGACGAGTTGATCCGGCGGCTTGAAAAAGAGAAGAAACCCGAACGCCTGGAGCGTGCGGCGCTCATGGTGGCGGCGGTGAAAGACCTGGGTTTTGCGGGAGCGCACATCGGTGGCTTCAACCTTTCGCACCGAGATTTCATGACCATTTCCGAGCGCGCCGCGGCGATCGGCAGCGACTGGCGCCGCCACATGGACGAGTTGATCCTGCCGGTGGCCAAGGAGTTCTACCTGCTGCCCGCCGATGGAGATGGTTTGAGCGATAGCAGCGGCAAATATCAACTCAACCGTTCCAAGCCGCATGCCACAGTGGCGCAATGGCTCTCCAAGCAGGTACACCGGCACTTTATTGCCGAGGGTTCCTGGGGCGCGCGCTTTTTCGGCGCCCACTTGAAGGCCAATGGCAAAACCAATTCCTGGCGTCATGGTCTGTGGTACCGGCTGCTGGGGCCGTCCAGCCTCTACCGCCAAGTCACGCTGGGGTGCAAGAACTGCGGAGACTGCCTCCAGGACCACTTGGATTACGCCGGTTGTTCCATGCGCTGGTGCTACAAGGAATTGCGCAACGGTCCCTGCGGCGGCTCGCGAATCGATGGGACCTGCGAGGCTCGCCCTGAACTGGAATGCATTTGGAACGTGATCTACCGGGGCGCGCTGGCCATGGGAGACGATCCCAGAAAGTTCGCCCATAAGCTGATCCCTCCGCGCGACTGGTGCCTGGACGGAACGAACGCCCTGGCCAATCGCTTCGCGGGGTTGGACAACCTCGGCAAGCGGATCGACATGGGAAAAAACACAGGGCAGTAGGTTGTGACTGAGGAGTTTGCCAAGGACCTAGAACGGAACGTCTCGGAAAGGCCCCGTAAGTACCGGGCCTCCCAACTGGCCCTTATTCTGGCTTCAGTGCTTAAGGAATCGAGGGTTTCTCGCAGGAGGAGCGGGACTTAGTGACCAGTTAGTTGGAACAAGGCAAAACCATGAGAACCGTGGACCCGAGAAAATGTAATGATGACAGACTCTAGGCAAGTTACACTCGACCTCGACAAAGTGTTGGACGACCCAGGCGAATTTACGGTCGTGCCTATAAACGGCAGACACCTTGTTTTCTTTTACCTTAAACCAAACTGGGTGGCACTTGATGGTCAGGAACTTGCTATTTTGAAACTGGTCTCCTCAAAGACGATTGCGCAGCTGTTAGCCCTCACTTCGAAGGCCTCGCTGAGTTCGCTTCTTGTCAAGTTGTACTCGCGGGGAATTTTGGCCACACCCCATCAGCAGAAGAGGCAAGCGGGACCCGCTACTCTGCCAATGCACGTCTATCTCACAAACGCTTGTAACCTGCGGTGCGCCCATTGTTACATGAACGCCGGGAAGAGGTTAAGGCATGAGTTAGGGCTAGGTGAATGGAAATCTCTTCTTGACGAATTCATCGCGATGGGCGGAAGGAAGTTGTCAATAAGCGGCGGCGAGCCTTTATGCGTGGATTTCCTGCCTGACCTTTTACGCTTCGCGAAGCTCCGGCAACCGAAACTTCGCATCAAACTTTTAACCAACGGAACAATGCTCGATAAGTTACCAGTTTGTTTTTACAACCAGCACGTCGACGAGCTGCAAGTAAGCATCGACGGTCCAACTGCAGAAACGCACGACGCCGTTAGAGGTCGAGGTAGCTTCCAACGCACGATTAATAATTTGAGATTCCTCGCTGCGTTTAGTGGGAGAGTAACAATTTCCATGTGTGTGTTGGACCAGCATGTAGACACCTTTGCTGAAAACTTTCGTCAGTTCCGAAGGGCTGTAATCAGACTCCTTCCAAAAGCACGGTTTGGGATTGCGACTGACCTCATGGACGGCCGTCAGTACGCGCGACTCCCTTATACCAAAGCTAGAGAAAACCTGGCCAAAGTGTCGCATAGTGTGGACTCATGTTTCCGTGGGCGTGGGAAGATGCGGAATGAGGAAAAGAGCTTCGAACGAAATGCACGAACAATCAGTTGCGGGTTTGGCGGCACAATTACGATTACCGCAGACGGCGTGGTTTATCCGTGCGGCGTAGTATTTGGGCCAGGACTGGGCATGTGGGGCGAGAAGACCATGCGGCAGTATGCAGAAGAGTGTCGCAATATAATCCAACAATTCTCGGTAGATGCTACCCCCGCGTGCTCAGAATGCCTTCTGCGGTATGTATGCGGTGGGACATGCAGAATTGTGAACAAAAAGGTTCGTGGAGATTACCAACTGCCTACCTGTACCGAGGCCGCGAAAGACGACCTCTACCTTGCTATGTTCGAGGACGACATAGAATTCGATGGGTACATTGAAAGGAGGTGAGACAATGCAGCGGGCTATAACCATCCGTTGGAAGCAACGTCGCAAACGGAGAGCAAAAGTCACGGCGAGGGGTTGCGGGAGCAACTGCTACTCCGGGTCATGCAGCAGTTGCAAGAACTAACAAAGTGCTACGGGCGGCTCCACTTGTGCCCGACCGCTCCCGTGGTTGCATGGCAAGAGCCGGGAAAAACTCGGGGGGGACTTATCGGCTAACCACCATAGACGACTGGTGGCGCAGTATGAGGAAATCGGGAGGACGTTAAACGCGCTGATCTTGCATCCCGGGAGGTTCGTACCAACCTCCCTCATGGAGGTCCGCAGGCAGAGGGCGGCGAGCAGCAGGATGCAGGAGACGGGGATGGAGGGAGTGTTCTGCCCTCTGCTTTTCGCATACTGCCTTCTGCCTACTTTTAACCTGAAGGAGAGATTAGAGTCTATGCTCATCATCGGTGAATTGATTAATTGTACTCGAAAAAAGGTGGGAGCTGCGGCTGCGGCGCGAGATGTGGAGTTCTTCAAGGAAATTGCCTGCAAACAGGTGAACGCCGGCGCGGACATGCTCGACGTGAATGGCGGCCTGCCCGGTCAGGAATTGGAAGTCCTGCCCTGGCTGGTGAATATCGTGCAAGAAACCGTTTCCGTGCCCATCTGTCTCGATAGCGCTGACCCGGAAGCCTTGCGCCGCGCTCTGCCGCTCTGCAAGCAGCGCGCCATGATTAATTCCATTACCAATGAACCAGCACGCATCGCCGCGCTGCTGCCGGTGTTGAAAGAATTCCGCCCCAAGGTCATTGCCCTGTGCATGGGTGAGGCGGGTCCGCCCAATACCACCGAGGAGCGCCTGGCGAACGCTAGCCACTTGGTGGATTTGTTAACCTCGGAGGGGTTCGCGCTCGACGACATTTATGTGGACGGATGCGTTCTGCCGGTCAGCACCACCCCCGAGCATGGTAAAGCGCTGCTGGATGCGGTCGGACAGATAACTGCGCGCTACCCCGGCGTGCACGCCAGCGCCGGTGTAAGCAACGTGTCGTTTGGGCTCCCTCTGCGCAAACTCCTCAACGAGACGTTCGCTGTCCTGCTGATGGCGCGCGGCCTCGACGCCGGCATTGTGGACCCCTGCGACGCGCAGTTGATGGCGAATATCCGAGCGGCGGAAGCCCTGCTGGGGCGCGATGAGTATTGCGCCAACTACCTGCGCGCGTTTCGCGAAGGGAAACTGGAGTTGCCAACAGCAGCGTAAAAGGGGTAGGTGGTAGGTCGTAGGTGGCATGTGGGGCTTTCCCCCAACTACCACGTGCGACCTACCGCCTACCCGCTCCTCACTTGGCACCATTTGAGAAAATCGATGCACACTTTGATCCAACACCTCGTATCGCAAGGCCCCGTCCTCACCGACGGCGCCTGGGGAACGGAATTTCAGGCGCGCGGCCTTGAAGCCGGCGAATGCCCCGACCACTTGAACCTGACCCACCCGGAGCGCGTGGAGGAAGTCGCATGTGCTTACGTAGAGGCGGGTAGCCAGGTCATCCTGACCAATACATTCCGCGCCAATCGCCTCGCGCTGGAGCGCCACGGCCTGGCTGAGCACCTGCGGGAAATTAACCGCCAAGGTGTCGAAATTTCCCGGCGGGCTGCTGCGGGACGCGCCCGCGTTTTCGCTTCACTGGGACCCAGCGGCAGACTGCTGATGATGGGAGAGGTCAGCGAAGAGGAACTGCTTGCGGCTTTCACCGAACAAGCCCAGGCTCTGGCCGAAGCCGGCGCGGACGCACTGCTTTTCGAAACCATGAGTGACTTGGCGGAGGCGAAAATCGGTGTCCAAGCGGCCCGTACCACGGGATTGCCGGTAATCGTCTCCCTGGCGTTCGATTCCGGCAAAAACCTCGACCGCACCATGATGGGAACCACGCCGGAGGTGGCCGCCGCCGAACTTACCGCCGCGGGCGCCGATGCCATCGGGGCCAACTGTGGGCAAGGCATTGAGAGCTACGCCGCCCTCTGCGAGCGGCTGCACCACGCCACGCCGCTGCCCATTTGGATCAAGCCCAATGCCGGCCTGCCCGAACTGGTGGAGGGTGGAACGCGCTATCGAACGTCGCCGGAAGCATTCGCCCGGCATGCGCCTGCCTTGCTCGCGGCGGGGGCGAGTTTCTTGGGCGGCTGCTGCGGAACCAGCCCGGATTTTGTCCGCGCCCTGAGGCCAGTACTAGGCAGTAAGCAGTAGCCAGCGAGAGCCGTGTGCGGGACCCGGCGGTCGCCAAACTTATGCGTCTAAAACTCATCAGTTGCGAAATCTTCTTCCGCGAGCTTTGCGCCAGCGTGGCACGCTCGCCCCACACTGTGGACATCGAGTTCCTTCCCAAGGGCCTGCACGACGTCGGGTGCGAAGAGATGCGGGCGCGCTTGCAGGCCGCCGTCGATCGCGTGGAGGAGCGCCAATACGATGCCTTGCTGTTGGGCTACGGCCTTTGTAACAACGGCATCGTGGGCCTGACCACCAAGTCCCTTCCCTTGGTGGTACCGCGCGGGCATGACTGCATCACGGTTTTCCTAGGCAGCGCGGCGCGCTACATGGACTACTTCCAAAGTCATCCTGGTGTGTATTTCAAGACGACGGGGTGGATTGAGCGCGGCGAGGCGGACGGAGAGTTGGGCCAACTGGCTCTGGGCAAAAAACTGGGATTGCAACAGAGCTACGAAGAAATGGTGGCAAAGTACGGGGAGGAGAACGCGAAGTATCTGTGGGAAGAGTTCGGCAAGAACCTGGCCCGGCACTATGGCCAAATCACTTTTATTGAGATGGGCATCGAGCCTGACGACAGCTTCGAGCAGCGCGCGCGCGACGAGGCGGCCAAGCGCGGCTGGACCTATGAAAAAATCCCCGGCGACATCGGCCTGGTCCAGCGTCTGGTGAACGGAGAATGGAACCCCAAGGAATTCCTGGTCGTCCCCCCCGGCCACCGCATCGTGGCGAGCTACGACGATGGCGTCATAAAGGCAGTGACGAGTGATGAGTGACGAGCAAGCGAGAGACCAAGTACGGAAGACGAAAATCGAAATTCGAAACTTGCTCCCATTTTCGAGTTTCGACTTTCGAGTTTCGAGTTTCGAGTTTCGGTCTTTGCTGGCCGCGCGCAGCGGGCGCTCGCTTAGGCACAGCGAAGGAGTACGGCGTGTATGACTAAGCCCGGCATGAGCCATCGTGAAAGGGTCGTGACCGCCATGCGGCGGCAGATTCCGGACCAAGTACCGTTCGACCTCACGCACGGTTTTACCGCGCCCCGCCTCGAACGCTTTCGGCAGGAAACCGGAAAAGACGATCCCAACGAGTACTTCGGTGGCGACGCGCGCGTCGTGGACATTGCCCCGCCGCGCTTCGTGCACGATTACTCCCGCTACTTCGAGAACTTTCCGCCTCACGCCACCGTGGACGAATGGGGCATCGGCCACCTGCCCACGTCGAGCGACGATCCCTGGCATGCGCACCTGGAAGGTTTCATTTATCCCATGCGGAAGCTTCGCACCCGCGAGGAAGCACTCGATTATCCCTTGCCCGACGTCGAAGCCGAGTACCGTTTCACGGACCTGGCGCCGCAGATTGCGCGCTTTCATACGCAGGGGCTCGCGGTCATCGGCTTCCTCGAAATGACCATCTTCGAAGTCGCCTGGTACATGCGCAGCATGGAGCTGCTGCTTATGGACTTCGTCGATAATCCGGAATTCGCGGGCACACTGCTTGACCGCATCACCGCCAAGCGCAAAGTTCAAGCGGCGCGCTACGCGGAATTGGGCGTTGACCTCATCTGCCTGGGTGACGATGTGGGCACGCAGCAGGGAATGTTGATGAGTGTGCCCATGTGGCGCCGCTGGCTCAAACCGCGCCTGGCGCGCGTCATTGCCGCGGCCAAACGCGTGCGGCCCGACGTCCTCATCAACTACCACAGTGACGGAAACATGGGGGCGGTGATCCCGGAGCTGATTGAGATCGGCGTGGATATCCTCAATCCCGTCCAGCCGGAATGCCTGGACCCCGCGGAATTAAAGAGACGCTACGGCGAGCACCTCTCGTTTTGGGGAACGATCGGAATCCAGCATACGCTCCCCTTCGGCACCCCCCAAGAAGTCCGCGAAGAAGTGAGGACTCGGATCGCGACGGTGGGAGCGGGTGGAGGATTGTTGATCGGCCCCACGCACATTGTGGAGCCGGAAGTTCCGCTCGAAAACATCGTGGCCATGGTCGAAGCCGTTAAGGAGTACGGCGCTTACGCGCAGGCACGCTTGGGTGGCGCGCTGGCGACTAGAGAGAGGTTAGTTTCATGAACGGACGCGAACGCATTCTCGCCATGCTTGACGGCAAGCCGGTGGACAGCTTGCCTTTTATGCCTATGACCATGATGTTTGCGTGCGATCGCGTTGGCGCCCAGTACCGCGAATACGCCACCGACTGCCGGGTGCTGGTGGAAGGACAAACCCGCACGGCGAGCGAGTTTGATTTCGATTACGTCAACGTCATGTCTGATCCCGCGTGCGAAGCGGCGGACTGCGGCGCGGTCGTCAAGTTTTTCCCCAACCAGCCGGCCGCCTTGGACGAAGAAAACTCTTTGCTGGCGGACAAGCGCAAGCTGGGCGACCTGAAAGTGCCCAATCCCCACAGCAGCCCCCGCATGGGCAACCGGCTTCGGGCGCTGGCACTTTACCGGCAGCGCGTGCAGAAAGAAAAGTTGATTGAAGGTTGGATCGAAGGCCCGGTTGCCGAGGGCGCCGACCTGCGCGGCATCAACACCCTGATGATGGATTTCTTCGATGATCCGGGGTTCGTCACCGAGCTTTTTGAATTTGTCCTGGAGCTCGAACTCACCTTTGCCAAGGCGCAGTTGGACAGCGGCGCGGAGTTGATCGGGGTGGGCGACGCGGCGGCCTCACTGGTCGGCCCGAAAATTTATCAGGAGTTTGTGTGGCCCTTCGAAAAGCGCATGATGGATGGGCTGCGCGCCATGGGGGCGCGAACGCGCTTGCACATCTGCGGCAATACCCGGCCGATTCTCGGCTTATTGGGAAAGTTAGGCTGTGACATCATCGATCTGGATTCACTGGCTCCCCTGGACGAGGGGTGCGCAGCGATGGGGCCGCACCAGGTCTTGCTCGGGAATATCGATCCCGTGCGGGTGCTGCGCAACGGAACGCCTGAAGAGGTTTACGCCGCCACGGCCAAATGCCACCACCAGGCCGGCGACCGATTCATCGTGAGTGCCGGTTGCGAAGTGGTGCGTGACACTCCCCCGGAAAACCTCCGCGCCATGCTGCGGTATGCGAGGGAACACTCTGTGGCATGAAAAGGTGTCAGGTGCCAGGTACCAGAAGTCAGAAGCTAGAAGTTAGGAGTTAGAATGTCCTTGAACTTACCGCCCGCGAAGAGTTTCAAGGATCTCATTGTGTGGCAAAAGGCTCATGAATTTGTACTAGAGGTCTACAAATTAACGGCATCATTCCCCAAGCACGAAACCTACGGTCTGTCGGGTCAGATGCGAAGAGCTGCGGTATCCATTGCTGCGAACATCGCGGAAGGATTTCGAAAACGCGGAAAGGCGGACAAAGCAAGGTTTTTGAATACAGCAGAAGGATCAGTCGAGGAGAGTCACTATTATCTGCTCCTGGCGAAGGATCTCCATTATGCAGAGACGGAACTCCTCTTGAAATTATTGGACGAAGTTAGTCGGCTTTTGAACTCATATTCCCGAGCTATTCTAGTACTTGCTTGGATTAATTCGCGTATTTTTAAGTCGTTGAAATCAAAGCGCAACCTGTACCCAGTTACGTACGCTAATTAAATCAAGCAAGTACTAGCTTCTAACTCCTAGCTTCTAGATTCTGAAGAATGCCTCAGAAACCACAACACCGCGTTATTTTAAGGCCCGTGCAGACAGAGCTGACCGCTCCGGCGGGAACCGCATTGCGCGACCTGCTTTTTGCACAGGGTGTAGAATTCCCCTGCGGCGGGCAAGGCCGATGCCGCGGGTGCCGCGTGCACGTGCTAGAGGGCACGGCGTCCGTCAACGACGCGCAACGCGAGCGCCTGAGCGCCGAGGAAATTGCCGCGGGCTGGCGCCTCGCCTGCCAGTGTTCGCTCGAGGAAGATCTGGTCATCGAGCTGCGCCAATGGGATGCGGCCATCCTGGTGGATGAGACACCCTTTGCGTTTCAGCCTCGCCCCGGCCTGGGCGTAGCAGTGGACCTGGGAACCACCACCTTGGTCGCGCAGTTGCTTGACCTCCGCACCAGCCACGTACTGGCAGTGCGCACGGCGCTCAACTCCCAGGCGCGCTTTGGGGCCGACGTCATGAGCCGCGTGCGGTTCGCCGTGGCGGAAGGTGGCGCGCCACAGCTCGGCGATCTGATTCGTCAGCAGATTGGAAGCTTGATCGACCAACTGGTGTTTTCCGCCCAGGTTCCGGAAAGGGAAATCACGGATGTGGTGGTGGTGGGTAACACCGTGATGCACCACCTTTTCTGCGGGCTGGATGTTGAGCCGCTTTCGCGGTACCCTTTCGAGTCGGAGCAGCTCGGCCTCCGAGCTTTCCGCGGTCGAGATTTCGGGTGGAAGCTCTCCGGCGAGGCACGGGTGCTCTTTCTCCCTTGCCTGGGCGGGTTCGTGGGCAGCGATACTCTGGCCGGCATTCTGGCCACCAACCTCAGTGAACGCGAGGATTTGAACGGGCTGGTGGATTTGGGGACGAACGGAGAGATCGTGATTGGCAGTCGTCAGCGTTTGCTGTGCGCCTCGACCGCGGCCGGGCCGGCTTTCGAGGGAGCGCGAATTTCCATGGGGATGCGCGCCGCCACGGGCGCGATTTCCGAGGTGAAGGTGGAAGACCACGCCATCCGCTGCCATGTCCTGGGCAACGTTCCGCCCCAGGGATTGTGTGGAAGCGGTTTGGTGGATGCCGTAGCGGCGGGACTGGAGCTGGGGCGGATTCAGCCCTCTGGACGTTTCACGGATGGCGCCGGCGCGTGGGAACTGGCGGCGCCCGTGGTGCTGACGCAGAACGACATCCGCGAGCTGCAACTCGCCAAGGGCGCCATCGCCGCCGGCATTCGCATACTTCTGGACCGCTTCGGGGCCAAGCCCAGCGACCTAAGAAAACTCTATCTTGCTGGGGCCTTTGGCAACTATATTAACCGCGCCAGCGCCCAGCGTATTGGTCTGATCAATTTTCCGGCGGAAAAAGTTGAGGCGGCCGGGAACACCGCCCTCCTGGGAGCGAAGCTGGCGCTCTTTCGCCCGGAGGGAGAAGACGGCTCCTTTGCCCGCCTTCGGCATCAAATCGAGCACGTGGCGCTGAACGCCGATCAAAGTTTTCAAGAAACCTTTGTGGAGGAAATGGCATTTCCACAAACACATATGCCTAATCTGAAAGGGAGACTCGTATGACTCAATTCGAAGAACTGCAACAGGCCATCATTGACGGAAAAGCTCCTGTGGCCAAAGAACTGACGGAAAAGATGCTGAAGGAGGGAGTTCGCCCTAGTGAATTCTTTCCCAAGGCGATCATCCCCGCCATGGATGAAGTGGGACGCCGCATGCGGGAATGTGAATTCTTCATTCCCGAAGTGCTGATTGCGGCGCGAGCGGCGCGCGCCTCCAGCGATATCCTGCGGCCACTGCTGGTGGGCGACGAGGCCGTCACCTCCGCCGGGACCGTGGTGTGCGGCACCGTAAAAGGCGATCTGCATGACATCGGCAAAAACATCGTGGCCATGATGCTGGAAAGCGCAGGCTTCAAAATTGTTGACCTGGGGGTCGATGTCACCCCCGAGAAAATCGTGGACGCGGTTCGCCAGAACCACGCCAATATTGTGGCCCTGTCGGCGCTGCTCACCACGACGATGGTCAACATGAAGTCGGTGGTGGAAGCGCTGACCGCCGCCGGCTTGCGCGATAAGGTAAAAATTATGGTAGGCGGAGCACCCGTCACCGATGCCTGGGCCCATTCGATTGGGGCCGACGGCTACGGCAAAGACGCTCCGGCGGCCGTGGAGTTGGCGCGGCAGCTTGTGGCGGCCTAAACGGCAATGTGCTGAAAGCGCCTTGGGGTGAGAGTAGACAGTGGGCAGAAGGCAGTAACTAGAAGGCAGTAGGCAGTAAGCGGCAGCGACTGGCCTGTTCGCCCTGACTCGCGGATTTGCAGGTCCGAACCCCCGGCTTCGCCCGGACAGAATGCTGCGACCAAGGCCAAATTCGCAGAGCCCGTTAAGTGGGAGGTCCCGCAAGCGCTGGGTGGCGCCTCCGGTCCGCACCGATTACCGTCAACTGCTTTCTGCCCACTGCCTTCTGCTTACTGCCTACTCTCCGAAGGAGTGCCAAGATGACATCACGTGAGCGAGTTCGCCTCGTGCTGGAGCATCAGGAACCAGACTGCGTCCCCCTCGATCTGGGAGCGACCACAGTGACGGGCATGCACGCCGACACCGTTTACCGTTTGCGCCAGGCGCTCGACTTGGACGCGCCGGGCACACCCGTCAAAGTCATCGAGCCTTTCCAGATGCTCGGCGAAATCAAGCCTGATCTCCTCAACACTTTGGCCATTGACACCGCCTCGGTGAGCGGCACAGGGACGGCGTTCGGCTTCCCCCTGGAAGGATGGAAAGAGTGGAAAACCTTCGGCGGCACGCCGGCGTTGGTCCCGGCCGGGTTTAATACGCAACCTGAGCCCAATGGCGACTTGCTTCTTTACCCGCAAGGCGATCGCTCCGCGCCGGCTTCCGGCCGCATGCCGAAGGGGGGATTTTACTTCGACGTTATCGTCCGGCAGGAACCTTTCAAGGAAGAGGATCTGCGGGTTGAAGACAACCTGGAGGAATTCGACCTCCTTTCCGACGCAGAGGTGGAACATTATCGCCGTCGCGCTGAGGAACTCTGCACGCAAACCGATAAGGCCCTGGTGCTGAACCTGGGGGCGCTATCGCTCGGGAACATCTCACGCGTCCCGGGGCCGGGCCTGAAGCATCCCCGGGGAATTCGCGATGTCGAGGAGTGGTATATCAGCTTGGGCACGCGGCGCGACTACATCTACAAGATTTTCGAACGCCAAACCGAAATCAACCTCGTGAATCTCGCAAAAATCCATGCGGTGGTCGGCAACCGGGTGACGGTGGCATATCTGACGGGCACGGATTTCGGCGCCCAGAATGGACCATTTGTTTCTCCCCTGACTTACCGCAATCTTTTTCTGCCATTCCACAAGCAGGTCAACGATTGGGTGCATCGCCACACAACCTGGAAAACGTTCATTCACAGTTGTGGTTCCGTTTGGGCTCTGCTGGAGGACTTCATCGCAGCGGGCTTTGACATTCTCAATCCCGTCCAGTGCTCCGCCGCCCATATGAATCCGTTTGACCTGAAAAAGAAATTCGGAAACCGCATCATCTTCTGGGGAGGAGGCGTGGATACCCAAAGCTCCCTTCCCTTCGGCTCACCCCAAGAGGTCCGCGAGGAAGTTCGCGAACGGATCAGAGCCTTCGGTCCGGGGGGAGGCTTCGTCTTTAACGCCGTCCACAACGTTCAGGCGCTCGTCCCGGTGGAAAACGTGTTGGCCATGTACCGAACCGCACGCGAGTACGGCACCTATCCGTTGCGCCTGGAGAGCGCCGCATAAACAGAAGGCAGAAAGCAGAAGGCATCCCATGCTGACTTCACGCCAACGCGTCAATCATGCGTTGAATCATCAGGAATCCGACCGCGTGCCCGTTGACCTCGGCGCCAGTCCCGTGACAGGGATGCAGGTTGACACAGTCTACAAACTTCGTCAGGCGCTGGGCCTGGATGCGCCCTGCACGCCTGTAAAAGTGGTAGAACCCTACCAGATGCTGGGGGAAATCAAACTCGATCTGATGGACGCCCTCGGCATTGATGTGGTCGGCCTGGCAAAACCTTCCACGATGTTCGGTTTCAACAACGAAGGATGGAAACCCTGGACGACCTTTGCCGGTACGCCGGTGCTCGTCCCGGAAGGCTTCAACACCGAGCCGGACGAGAACGGCGACATCCTGATGTATCCCGAGGGAGATAAGTCCGTGCCACCTAGCGGCCGCATGCCCAAAGGGGGGTTCTATTTTGACTCAGTTCCGCGCCAACTGCCGCTGGATGACAACCATCTGAAACTCGAAGATAACCTGGAGGAGTTTGCTCCCATTTCCAACGAGGACTTGGCGTATTTGGGGCGCGAGGCGGAAAGAATCTGGACCGAAACGGACAAGGCCGTGCTGGCCAACTTCGGAGGGACGGCTTTTGGCGACATTGCGTTGGTTCCCGGGCCCTGGCTGAAACATCCCAAGGGTATCCGCGACGTAGAGGAGTGGTACGTCAGCACCGTTTCCCGCCGCGACTTCGTCTACAAGATTTTCGAGCGTCAGTGTGAAATCGGCATCGAGAATCTCGAGAAGATTCATAAAGTCGTGGGGGAGCGCGTTACGGTGGTCTTCCTTTCCGGAACAGACTTCGGTCAACAGAACGGTCCATTTATCTCCCCCAAGACTTATCGGGAGCTCTATCAGCCCTTCAATAAAGCGGTGAACGACTGGGTGCACAAGAACACGACGTGGAAGACCTTCATTCACTCGTGCGGATCGGTCCGCGCCTTGCTTCCTGACTTTGTTGCCGCAGGCTTTGACATTCTCAACCCCGTGCAGTGCTCCGCAGCGTGCATGGCGCCGGAGGAACTGAAGCGGGAGTTCGGAGATCAAGTGACTTTCTGGGGCGGCGGCGTCGACACCCAGAAAACTCTGCCTTTCGGCACGGTCGATGATGTTCGCAACGAAGTGAGCTCACGTCTGAAAACCTTCGGGAAAGGTGGAGGGTACGTCTTCAACACGATCCACAACGTGCAAGCGCGCGTGCCGATTGAGAACGTCCTGGCGATGTACGAAACCGTGCGCGACTGCGGCCGATATGGAGTTTAAGCACCGCGCCGCCGCAGATGCTCAAGCCTGCGATGACTGAAGGGCAGGTAACCCCCAGCTAACCGAGCTGATGGCGCGCTCGCAGGGTGTGTGCCATGCACGATAAAGCATGCGTTCGAAATCGAACCTTCGAACCTGCCTACCTCCACCTCCATCGGAGTGGCGAACTCCAGCGTCGTGTCCAGCGCGCCTTGGAGCTCCTGCGAGACTGCCGAGCTTGCCCGCGTCATTGCCGCGTCAACCGGCTCGAGGATAAGTTCGCGGTCTGCCGAACGGGCCGCTATGCCACGGTCTCAAGTTATTCTCCTCATCACGGTGAAGAGGATTGCCTACGCGGCTGGCGAGGGTCGGGAACGATTTTCCTTTCCGGCTGCAATTTGCGCTGTGTATTCTGCCAGAACTTCGACATCAGTTGGCAAGTGCGAGGCGTGCCGGCTCCGCCTCGGAAGCTTGCGGCCATGATGCTGGAACTTCAGGCCTGCGGGTGTCACAACGTTAATTTCGTGACTCCCGAACACGTCGTGCCGCAGCTCGTCGAAGCGCTCCCTTTCGCGATCGACGGCGGATTACGCCTCCCCCTCGTCTATAACACCAGCGGATACGATGCGACAGAAAGTCTGAAACTTCTCGACGGCATCGTGGATATTTACATGCCCGACTTCAAGTATTGGGATTCCGAGATGGCGCGCAGGTATTCTCGTGCTCCGGATTATCCCCAGGTGGCCCGCCGCGCCCTCAAGGAAATGTACCGGCAGGTGGGAGACCTGGTGATGGACGAAGACGGCTTGGCGAAACGCGGACTGCTGATTCGCCATTTGGTGATGCCCGGGGACATCGCGGGAACAGGGGAAATTATGCGTTGGATCGCCCAGGAGCTATCGCCGACGACCTACGTCAATCTCATGGCGCAATATTATCCGGCGGGAAAAGTGACGCGCACAGAATTCCCGGAGATCAACCGCCGAGTGACTCCGCTTGAGTACGAGCGCGCCCGGGACGAAGCTTGGCAAGCGGGCCTCCAGCGCCTGGATTCCCGCCGGCCCTCGCTGCCGGGGATCCTCTGACTCGCTTCCGCCAGCAAGATGAGGGGCATTTCATCGCCACATGGCGCCAATTCGCTAATTACTCCGGATTGCGTAGGGCGCAGCTCTGGGCTCTGGGGAAAACCAGGACAGTGCCTGTCCCGATTTTCCCTGATCATTTGCAATGAAGCAAAACATCCGTTTCGAGCAAGGACCCGGGCAAGAGCTAAAGGCCTGCCTTGCCTTCAGTCCAAGAGCGAAAGAACAGAAAAGAGTCCACCGAGCGACCCGATGAGCGGCAATGAGCTTCCCCGGTAGCTGCGCAGGAGTAAATTCCCGCCCGCGTTGCAGCGTATTTCTCTGGCGGAGCTGCGTCATCTGATGACAGGCACCACGATGATGAGCGGAACATCGGGACTGATCGTCTCGGTAGACGGCGGCATTTGCCCTAAATTCCTACTCCTGCTTGTAATCACGGTTTCAGGAACTTCCGTGACGGCTGTTGCCGAAACTTTCATCCCCGGCTTTAGAGAAAATGCGTCCGTCGGTTCTCCATTGATCGTGAATTTCGTGCCCTTCGGAATGCTGAACTGCTGATTTTTGCCGTCTTCCAGGGTTAGGATAACGGAAGTTGGGGGGTTGACGCTATACACGGTGCCGTTCACGATCTTGATGGTGGTAATGATTTTCGGCGTCGTCGTTGTGATCGTAACCCGCTCGATGGTCATTCCCGGGCGAAGCTCGGGAATCGAAAGCCGCTGGCCGCCAACGTTGACCCTCACCCTGTCCGGAACATTGTTGAAAGCCCTGATAATCCCGTCTTCTCCCCTGATGACGAGGTCGTTCCCGGAAACGTAAAGGACTACGCCCCGCTGTACCGTAATCTGCCGTGTCGGGGTGCCACTTTCTTCCGCGGTCACAGTTTGTTCTTGCGCGTTGCTGACGAGGGCGAGGGCTGTGCAGATAAGGCCTGCGCCCACTAGAGTGCGGACGATCGTCCGTAGGAAGTTTACTGTATGCATTTTTCCTTCTCCTTGTTGTTGATTCTATTGCCCGTTGAAATCGTAAGTTTTATCCTCAGTCTCTCATTTTTGGTTTCCTGCACCATGATTTCTTAAATTCCGCCCTCTCATCGAGCAATAAAAGGACCATAGCTAATCTATTGAAAAGATTTGAGATCGCGGATCATAAGGTCATCGCGAATTCGCGAACTTCATGAAATGTGACCGGCGATAATCACTGTGGTCTGTGGTTCTTTTCACGGTCTGAAGGCCCGCGAGCGACAAATTGTCCACCAGGTTGCCCGGGGATTGCCGGACTATGGCCCAGACATGCGGGCTTTGATGGGCTATCCACAATCATTCCGAGCGCAGATGCCCTATCAATCAGAAAACAGAGTAAGGTCAGCGCCACTCAGCAAACTCACAACCGCAGCCAGGATGGTATAATCCCCTGAGGAGCGGCTCTGCGGGCACAATCACTTTATCCCATGGCTGACCAACCCACACCCTTAACAGCAGGCCCGCAATATTACGGGGTCGTCCCGCGCCGCTACTGGCCCGTCGCCACGCTGGCGCTGCTTGCCGTGAATTTTCTCTTTTTCGGTTTGGAGATTTTCCTCGGGGGAGCAGATAACACCCAAGTTCTCCTCAACCTTGGCGCCGCTTACGGACCCTACATGCGGCGCGGTGAGTACTTCCGTCTGGTCATGCCGATGTTCCTCCACGGCGGCTGGATTCATATTTTGGGAAACAGTTATTGCCTCTATATCCTGGGACCTATTCTGGAACGAGTGTATGGCTATGGCCGCTATCTCACGATGTACGTCACCGCCGGCATGGGTGGCGCCATGCTTTCCATGTCAATCTCGAGAAACATCTCTGTGGGAGCTTCGGGGGCCATTTTCGGGATTGCCGGCGCAATGCTGGTGACCGGCTATGTTCACCGCGACGTCGTTCCCGCGCGCTGGGGCCGAGCCTTCGGGCGGGGAATGATCCCTTTCATCCTCCTGAATCTGGCCTTGGGCTTCTCCATGCACGGCATCGACAACTGGGGCCACTTGGGAGGATTAGCCACCGGCGCGCTGCTGGCTTTGGTCATTCCCCCTCCCCGGCACGATCTCCCTTACGGTGAAATTGCCGAACCTCCCTCACAGGCGATCGTGGCCCTTCCGCTGGCAGTCGTGATCCTGGCTATGGCCGCAACGGCAAACCATTACCGGACGATCCGGGCCATGGACCGCCTTCTGGCGGAAGGCGAGCGGTACGAGTCTGCTCACCAGTACGACCGCGAGTTTCAGAGTTTCCGGCAGGCGCTCAGCCTGGCTCCTCGCGAAGAGCAACCGCACGAGGAGATGGGCAGGTATTACTTGGCGCAGAAGCAATACGATCAGGCCATTCAGGAATTTCAGGAAGCCATTCGCTTGACCGAGGGCGATGATCACTTCCGGCTTGAACTCGGGTTGGCCTACCAATTGAAGGGGGATCCCCAGCAGGCGCAGCAAATCTTTGAAAAGGTGCTCGGGAAAACCCCCCGTACCGCCGACGGCCAAAAATTGCTCGCCGCAAACCAACTGATGCTGGCGGACCTTGATGCCCAGCAGAAGCTTTATGCCGACGCCATCCGCAATTACCAGGAAGCGTTGCGCCTGGAACCGGACCTCGCGGAAGCTCATAACAACCTGGCATGGCTCTATGCCACCTGCGATGACCAGAAGTTTCGCGACCCCCAGGCCGCCTTGACCCACGCTCAGCGCGCCGTGGAGCTTACCCAATGGAAAGAGGGCGAGTCCATCGATACCCTGGCGGAAGCGCACTTTGTGAATGGGGATTATCGCCAAGCCGTGGAAATCCAGAAGAAAGCTCTGGCGCTCGAGCCCGATAACAAGGAACTGCAAGAACACATGGCGCGCTATCGCAAGGCCGCAGGAATTTGAGCGGGGGCTGGGCGGTATAAACATCAACCCAAGGATGGGTTGTTTCCGAGTATGCAGTCGCTCACCCAAAAGTTCGGGACCCCAGATTCATTGGTAAACAGCAGGCGGCAGGGCAGGGGCTATTTGCCCGAATCCCATTTCGAGGATCTGGTCTTGACCTGCCCTTGCTCTGCACCACCTCCTCGATGTTCTCAACGCCGCCCCGGCCAAATCCTTGCGGCGTCAGCTTGACGGACTCAATGTCATCACAAAACTGCATTTTTCTGCGAAATCCGTGTCGGTTAGACAAAAATGTCCGAACGTAATACAAAAATGTCCGAATTTTTCTCGGGCATTTTGCCCTAGATTTGTTTGTTTTCATATACTTACTGGCTTTGCTCGCGCTTTTTGTAACATCTTTTTTTTGCAACATTCCCTCCCCGACCTTCCCGAAGACGCTGATAAAGCGGCACATCCGGCCTAAGTCGGAGCGTTTCATGGCACGCAAGACCTTGGGCGCGCGAATTCCCGATCTCCCCCATGGTTTCCCTAATCCCCAATTCCTAACCCCCAATTCCTAATTCCGAGCGGCGTGTCCCGTGTCCCGTATCCCGGTTTTACAAGCCCAGCATACGATACCTAGTTAAGTATGCCATTGTAAATAGGCTTTGTCAAGTAAAAAATGAGCCTAGTTTACGGTACCTACAATACAGACACAATGTCCACCGGGAGCGCGGGAATTTCGTTTTCACCGGAAGGGGTGCCGATATTTACAGGACATGAGCCTGTAGCGCAAAGGTATCCGTCAACTGACGGATTCCTTTGCGGCTCCTAGAATCGGAATTTCGACGTGTTCATTGCCGGACGATAAGAAAAGGCCGCGAGGAATTCGGCTGGGAACCAAATACCTCCGCGCTACCCTGCTCGACCAGGGCGGGCCAGGCGCTGAGATTTACCAATACAGCGACGGCCCCTGCCACGTAAGTGGGGCCGATCAGGCCTGCGATTGATTTCGAGGTTGTCATAGTCCTCCTTTCCCGACTGGAGCATGCGTATTCATTTATCTAGACTGGAATTTAGCTTCTCTTTCACGCGAAAACCTAATCCTCCGGTCGGAAGAAAATGCGTACCTGACACCTTCCCCCCCGCGCACCTTTCCCCCGCGAGCGGCAACGCGCGGAATTCTTCCCACGCTTGATGACGCCCGGGCTTCGCTTGCACGCGGAGAAGGCATTGCGACGGAGTGGGTCGCAGGGCGGTGTGATCTTTTATCTATCGACCGGATATTGAGGGTGCAATACCGACTCTTTCTCGGCAACGCTCTGGTCGCGTCCGGTATAGAGACACGGGAACATCGGAACGCTGTTGAGGAGTTCCGCGATCTTCTTCTTCAATCCCAAAAGCACCAGCGGATTGATCTTCGGAAGGTCGGTTTCGGTGAATTTCCCTTTCACTCCCGCGAACCGCTTCATATGGCCGACCGCGCACCGGATATCGAACCGGGAAGGATATACTTCGGGCACGTCCCGGTCGAGCTTGGTGAGCGCATAAACCGCCTCCATCGCCGTGCGCACCGAAGTCTCGACGGTGAACACCGCGTCGTCCTTGACCTCTACATATTGGCCGATGAACCCAAGATTAGTACACCCTTTCGGCACTCCGCGCGGGCGGTCCGTGACCTTGCGCGGCATGAACTCGCTGTTGATGTA